>BNJT01001683.1_pt1 | contig 34031 bp, 48 predicted proteins | sample 8540491 | NCBI WGS metagenome assembly BNJT01 (sample SAMD00202455, study PRJDB9452) | human saliva metagenome | host: Homo sapiens | reverse complement strand
TTAACTGTAGGGTGGGCATTCTTGCCTACCTTTTGTTCACAAATAATCTAGCATCTTTAATGAACAAATACGAAAAATTACAAAACGAAGATATAAAAACCAAACATCATTATATCCCTGTTACCTATTCAAAAGCATGGGTTAATAAAGATGGGAAATTATCAATTAAGGAAAAAAATAGTAAAAAAAGTATGACTCTTTACCTACAAAAGACCCTTTTTGAGAAAAAAACCTTAATAAATTATCCTTGATTAAAGAAAAACATTTTTCATTTGTTAAAGAGCGTTATCCTGATTTTTAACTCAGACTCAGAAAGTTTGCAACAAATGAAAACTTTTCTTAATAAACTCTATGAAACGTCAAAGTTAATTGAAAAATTGCATAGAAGGAGATTTGTCAAAAATTTTAGCTTTAGAAGATAAAGATAAAATGGAATTGGAAAAAGATAAGAGAAATATTACTGAATAATCTCATTGAAGATCAATTTTTCTAACGTTGAGAGCCACTATGGTGAATTCATTCAAGATCTTTTTATCTAACAGTCCTTGCTATAAAAAAATAAATTTGCAATATCTAATCGAGTTTCTAGCAAAGCCAACATTACCGAGGGCAAAGCATATTTAAGTAAAAATATAAAATATAAAGAGTTAGAGCCTTCTTTTAATGATGATGATATTAAAAATATTATACTTTTATCATCATTTATCGAAAATAGAATTATTGATTGAGCACTTTAGAAAGGGATATCTAATTATTAAATTAATTGAAAATACTTCATCTCAAGGATTTATTTCATCAGATTCTCCTGCGTTTGCTGCAAACCTAAGCCACCTCGGCATGCAATCTGAGTATATATTGCCTATTAGTCCTAGCTATTTAGTTGCAATTAAGAGGATTGAAGATACAAACAATGATGCTGATGCAACGTTACTTATTAGAGAATGTAGTGACTTAAAAACAATTCAAAATATAAATGATATTATATCTCACTATAGCTTTAGTAGAATTATTCAGTCACCATAAATAGAAAATATATGCTAAAAGTTAGCGTTTTAGATTATACAAAAATATCTGAATTAATTCGTTAATTATTTAACTTTTTATTAAAAAATAAGGTAAAAATGACAAACATCCACAATCATAAAATTCTGATCCTCGACTTTGGTTCACAATATACTCAACTGATTGCACGTCGTGTGCGTGAAATCGGTGTGTACTGCGAACTTTGGGCGTGGGATGTGACTGAAGAACAAATCCGTGAATTTAATCCAGACGGTATTATTCTTTCTGGCGGTCCAGAAAGTACCACTGAAGAAAACAGCCCGCGTGCTCCTGAATATGTATTTAATGCCGGCGTGCCTGTATTGGGTATTTGCTACGGCATGCAAACCATGGCAATGCAACTTGGTGGCTTAACTGAAACCTCAGATCATCGTGAATTCGGCTATGCTTCTGTTTTAATGGATAATCCGACTGCACTTTTCGCTCATTTAAATGATGGTGACAGCAAATTGGATGTATGGATGAGCCATGGCGATAAAGTAACGCGTTTACCAGAAAACTTCCAAGTTACCGGTACGACGCCAACCTGTCCAATTGCTGCCATGTCTGATGAAAGCCGTCGTTTCTACGGCGTACAATTCCACCCTGAAGTAACCCATACCAAAAAAGGTTTGGAATTGTTAATGAATTTCGTAGTGAACATTTGTGGTTGTGAAACCAAATGGACAGCAGAAAACATTATCGAAGATGCCGTTGCTCGCATTAAAGCACAAGTCGGCGATGATGAAGTGATTTTAGGTTTATCTGGTGGTGTGGACTCTTCTGTGGTTGCATTACTTTTACACCGCGCTATCGGTAAAAACTTACACTGCGTATTCGTGGATAACGGCTTACTCCGCTTACACGAAGGCGACCAAGTAATGGAAATGTTTGGCGATAAATTCGGCTTGAACATTACCCGTGTTGATGCTGAAAGCCGTTTCTTAGGCGAACTTGCAGGCGTATCGGATCCTGAAGCAAAAACGCAAAAATTATCGGTAAAGTATTCGTGGATGTATTCGATGATGAATCGAAAAAACTCACCAACGTGAAATGGTTGGCACAAGGCACGATCTACCCTGACGTGATCGAATCTGCCGCAAGCAAAACCGGTAAAGCACATGTGATTAAATCACACCACAACGTAGGTGGCTTACCAGACTATATGAAACTTGGCTTAGTTGAACCGTTACGCGAGTTATTTAAAGACGAAGTACGTAAAATCGGTTTAGCATTAGGCTTACCGGCTGAAATGATCAACCGCCACCCATTCCCTGGTCCAGGCTTAGGCGTGCGTGTATTGGGCGAAGTGAAAAAAGAATACTGCGATTTATTACGCCGTGCAGATGCAATCTTTATCGAAGAATTGCGCAATAGCGGTTGGTATGAAAAAACCAGCCAAGCCTTCAGCGTATTCTTACCTGTGAAATCTGTTGGCGTGATGGGCGATGGCCGTAAATACGATTGGGTTATCTCACTACGTGCGGTAGAAACCATCGACTTTATGACCGCACATTGGGCGCATTTACCTTATGATTTATTAGGCAAAGTGTCTAACCGCATTATCAATGAAGTAAATGGCATTTCACGCGTGGTGTATGACATTAGCGGAAAACCCCCAGCAACGATAGAATGGGAATAATATCAATCAATTTAAAGGGCAAATTATTTGCCCTTTTCTTCTTTCATAGCACTAATTTCTCTCATCAAAATTCACTATGGATATCACTTTTTTACTCGGTACTAAAATTATTGAACTGACACTTATTGTGCTTATTGGTTATGGGTTGGTTAAATCAAAATTATTAAAATCTGAAGATAGCAAGACGCTTTCCGTTATAGGGCTTTATGTTATCAGTCCTGCAGTGATGATTGAAGCCTTTCAAATTGATTACACGCCTGAAATTCTGCAAGGTTTGCAGCTTTCACTGCTTATGGCGGTATTTCTTCAGGTATTCTGATTATTATTGGCAGTCTGTTAAAGCGCCTATTAAACCTTGATCCTATTGAGCATGCCACTTCCATTTATTCCAATTCTGGCAACTTAATTATTCCGATTGTGATGTCGCTATTTGGTAAAGAATGGGTCATTTACGCAAGCTGTTTTATAGTAGTACAAACCTTTCTATTTTGGACGCATTGCCGTTTGATTATTGTAGGAAAAGGAAATTTATCCTTGAAGATGATTGCCAAAAACATCAATATTTGGTCAATTCTCATCGGAGCATTTTTTTGTTTGCTTTTCAAATTAAAAGTTGCCAAATATTATCAAATGGTACGCTCTCTTCGATTGGCTTTGTTTATTGGTCCGAATGCTATGCTTGTTGCGGGTATGTTGATTGCCGCAATTCCATTTAAAAGAGCATTGTTTCATCTAAGCGCATTTATTTAGTCACACTATTGCGCTTGTTGGTTATTCCGATTGCATTATTGGTATTAATAAAAGCTCATTGGGCTTTGTACATTGGGATTGAAAAAGGTGAGATTATTGTGTTGATTAGCTTTTTTTAGCAACCACGAGCCCATCCGCTTCAACCGTGACACAAATGGCAGTGATTTATAACAACAATCCACAGAAAAGCCAGCGCCATTTATGGTGATAACGACGCTGCTTTGTATGTTTACTATGCCACTGGTGATTGCCTTATATCAAATATGGGGGTAAATCGTGGAAAAAGTGCGGTCAATTATTTAAGCACTTTTGATGCCGGCTGCTCTTTTTTCAAACGATAAAGTTGATATAAGTTAACGAAAACTAAGAATGCGTTTAGAAGCGCAACTGGATAAGATTTGATGATCAAACTGTAAATGACAAAAAGTACCGCTCCAATTGCATTAACAACTCTCAAGTGAACAATCGATTTAAATAAAAAAAGACGCGGCTACAAAGAATGTTGCCAAATAACCTAATAATTCGATGAAATTAAATTCCATAAATCTCTCCGTCAACAATGATTGAGGCGGCATCATAAAAGATTTTGGAATTGAGGAAAAGAGGCGAAATAAAGGCAACCGATTGCAATATCAAGAAATTTTTATTTCGCTCAAAACTCCCTTAGATAAAGACTTTTTGCACTAAAAACATATAAAAAATTGTGCCTGCCGAGATAGAAAGAAACATGTTCTTTTTCCAGAAATGCAATCCCCTAATACCAAAGCACCCGCAATGAAATCAGGGCAAAGCCGTGATAACCACTCAACACATCCACATTTTTATAGCAATACACCACTAACATCCCAAACATCGCCGCAGGCAATACTTTGCCAAGGTAACGAATATAGTCTGGAATCGGGCGATTGGCGGGAAAGATCCAGAAGGGCAATAATCGAGTAAATTGCACGCACACAATACAAATCACAATGGTGATAATTTGTTCCATCAATGTCATTTTAGTGCCTCCAATTTAGATGAAAGTTTAGGACGTCTTACGGTTAACAGAATCCAAATACTAATGAGTGTTGGCACTAAAAAGTGTTCTTTTCCCAACAATTAACAGCGATGCAAAAGCCACACCTAAACCTAATAATGAGCTTTCATGAGATTTCTCTTTTGAGCCAGTTTTCAGCAAAAATCACCAGGAAAAGCGCGGTCATACCAAACTCTACCCCTTTTAAATCAAAAGGAATGATTGAACCAAATAGATTACCTAATCCCGCTCCAACGACCCAATAAAGATGGAGATAAAAACTGACAAAGAACATATACCAGCCTTTATCTAAATGATCGGGAATCTTCGCCATATAGTTCAGGGAAAAAAACTTTCATCGACTAGGGTACTAATTAAATACCAACGTTTTTTCCCGAGTTGAGCACCATATTTTTCTAACATAGAAATGCCATAAAAAATTTGGCGACCACTGACCATCAGCGTAACCAACGCAACACTTAAGGGCGAAAAAGGCATAACGAGTGCGGCTGCAGCAATAAATTCAACGGAGCCTGCATAAATGAGTGCTGCCATTGCTACCGGGAACCAAACACCGAATCCAAGTGCTTTCATGTAAATGCCGTATGCAATGCCTAAAAATAAAAAGCCGGCAAGCATTGGCATACTGTAAGGAAATGCCGCTTTTGCCGCGGCCTTTGATGGGATTTTTCTGTCACGACTTCTGACATATTGACCTACTACAACTCTAAAACAGACAAACCAGGTAAGGTCGAAAAACTTTGTGTTTTTACTGTTTGATGAAAATCTTCGATATAAGCTAAATTCGCATCTTCTTTGCGAATCGCTGCATAAAGGTTGCTGTACAATCCTTCTTCTGTAATTTTACGCGCCACCACATACCCTTTTTCTAAATAAGGTAATGCCGCCCAATAAGGTACGGTAGCAATGCCTCGACGACTCGCCACTAACTGGATCAAGGCGATCGTTAGCTCTGTTGTACGACGTGGCGGATTAATGCCTTTTGGTTTCAACACTTGACGATATAAATCCAACATGTCATCAGGCACGGGATAGGTTACCCAAGTTTCTTCAGCGAAATCTTCTGCCTGCCAAACCTCTTTATTGGCTAATGGATGATCTTTAGAACAGATTCCCACCATTTCATAAGAAAATAACGGCTTAAATAAAACATCATCATTTTGTTCAACTTCAGACACGATAGCCCAATCTGCACGATGAGATAATAACAATCCAACCGGATCCGTGTGAAAGCCTGACACAATATCCAATTCTACCAAACTCCAATGCTGACGAAACTCATCCATCGCCGGCATTAACCAGTCGAAGCAAGTATGACACTCTACTGCAATTCTTAACTGCCCTGCATCACCGTGTTTTACGCGTGCGAGCTCACGTTCTGCATCAACCACTTTCGGAAGAATTTCATTAGCAAGACGAATCAAACGATCGCCAGCTGCGGTAAAACGCAATGGATTACTTTTACGCTCAAAAAGAGGTAAACCGAATTGCTCTTCCATTAACTTAATTTGGTGAGAAAGTGCCGATTGTGTTAAATAAACACGTTTTGCCGCCATCGAAACGCTGCCCGTTTCCTTTAAAGCAAGCAAGGTTCTTAGGTGACGAAGTTCAAGAAATGTGGGTTTCATTAGAATAATTCATAAAGTTATCGCATTAGATGAGCAACATGATAACGCAAATTAAATTTGTCGAAAAGAAAGTGCGGTCAAAAACGTTGATATTTTTGACCGCACTTAAGATCGATTATTTATCTAATTGAACGGGAAGAAATAAGCTCAATGGTCGTTTTTTCACAATTTGGCAAACTTCATGCCAAATTGGCCCACCAGCTATCAATTTCCGCATTCAAAGAACGCAATGCAACCCAAAGCGTTAATGAAAAACTGACAACCAAATTCACTAAACCAATCAACAATACAAAACCAATGCATTGTAAAAAAAGTAATGAATAGGTGAAATTGTCCACTCACTGCAATATATCCTACATTCGCTGATGAAAATGCCACATGACGAATATCTAACGGAAGATGCGTTAAATAACCCACCAAACCCGGTAATCCCAAGCAACATACCAAAAGCAGAAGGTTACCAATAAGCGAACCATAATTCTCATGCATATAATTAGCAAATTTAACGCGAGACTTCTCAGACATTAATTTTTTTCAATAACGGATGTTGGGTTAAACGCATGCGCATATTCAAATAATTGCTGCGATTATCAAAATAGCCCAGAAATAATTCCGGAGCAGAATAACCATACACCCTGCAATGGCTGCAAACCATAAAGGATCCCATCTAAAAGGATCAATGCTATGCAACTGATAAGCTATTTTGATCTGCATTCATCAACGGCTCACCTGTTTTGATGTTGGTAAACCAAAACGCAATCAATGCCGCTAATCCCATAGCAACTACTACATTGCCTAAACACGGCCATACTTTGAGAACGAAAATACATCCACTAATAATTGGGCTAATTTCATATTTGACTGCTTTTTTTGCCTTGAGGCGTTTTTCTCTACTGCCTCAGCAAAAACGAGCAGCTGTCATGGCTGGCTGTTTGGTTGCTACCGTGAAAATGCAACATAAAGATCACCATAAAACCGAAGCCGTAATTTAAACCTTCGGCAAGACCTTTCCAGACTTTATCATCAATAATGCTGCCTAAATAGGTTTTAAATAACGCCATTAGTGCAATCAATACACCACCACCTGCCGCAGAGTAAAAACATTGCCCAATACTCTTTTTTTATCTCGAGTAATGTAATGCTCACCGTGGTCCCCAGCATTTCTGCGTAACACTACGAGCAATTAATCCTGAGCTTTGTTTCCATAATCGGGAAATACTATGTCGCTCTGCAGCTGCACGGGCAAAACAACCCGTTAATAACAATATTCGACGCGGTAAATAGCGATTTGAAACAAAAAAATCGCCATCAACGTTTTCTAATCGTTCTAAAGTCTGGGAAAGACGTTCTAATAAATACGCTGTATTTAAGGAAGAGCCCCACTACTGCCCCACGTTTTCTGTAAGCCAATCAATCAATTTCCTTACATTGATCAAACATTACCTGTAAATGGCTATCATCAAAAACGGTTGATTGGCGGCGCGCCTGTAACCAATTCACCACTTCATGGTGCAATGCAACAAAAGGAGAATCAGCATTCAACAGAGAGGGTTCCATTCGCATCAGCTCAGGATCCATATCTTCAGCTGCAATCCAAATTGAAAAGCATCTCAATGGCAAATAACCCTTCACTTTCAATATGATTTTTTTAAACGTTCCCGATCTTTTTGTTCTGTATAACGGGTTAAAACGCCAAATACGCCTCGCCACGTTTTTAATGGGACGGCATCAATCCAGCGTGCATCATTTTTTTATCGCTAAACAATAAATAAAAAAATATCACGTAAATCATTAATATCTTTAAAAGACGGGGTTAAAACGCTCATAAATACGCGTTTTTCATTTCCTGTCCAAAAACCGCCACGTGTAAGAATACCCGCTACTAATAAACAAGGGATAAAGGCGTAAACCACATAACCAACCACATAATAATTTCGAAACAGAACAGCCTAATTCTTTATCGTTCTTTAAGATAAACTTAAATAAATGCAAGGTTGGAGAAATTTTTTTCTGTAGGGGCTACTACGTAATAATTGGCACAGCCCTTCCACAAGACCAAAGGCATCGTTTTCCGCCACTTTGTTTCGCAAAAAAATTGCGGTAAGGTATCGGTTTTAATCATGAGCTTTCCCCCATATCGTTTATATTCAAAAGCGAGACATTATACAGCTCTGTTGGATAAAGTAAAAATGAGAGGAAAAGCGCGGTCAATTTTGAAAGCGTTTTAAAAGAAAAGGCGTATGTTTCCATACGCCTTTAGATTGATATTATTTCTCTTTCTTCAGCAAGAAAATGCCTTGTTCAGAGAAGTTCACATAAGCTTGTTTTCAGATTAGCATTGAAGTCTTCAGGTTTAGTATTAATGAGCAATTCTTTAGCCAGCCCAAATCGCCACCACTTCCCAGTGGTTACCCATATAGACTGCACTCTTAATTTCACATTGTTGTGCTGCCTCGCCTTCTGCTTTTAAGTAAATCGCTTCAGGACGTACCCCCACTAAACATTCGCCATCCGATAAATTAAATTGCGCCGCATTACTTAATGGCAATTTGTATCCATTCACATCAATGGTGTTATTTTCCAATTTACCTTCAAAGATGCTCGATTCGCCCATGAAGTTTGCAAGGAATAAAGAATTTGGACGCAAATAAAGCTCTTTTGCTGGCGCTTTTTGCATGATTTTACCTTTATTCATGACGATAACTTCATCGGATACCGCAAATGCTTCGGTCTGGTCGTGAGTCACATAAAGTGAGGTAATACCTAAACTTTGTTGTAATTCACGGATTTTTTCACGCATAGAACGACGTAAATTTGCATCTAAGTTACTTAATGGTTCATCAAAAAAAGTAATACTTTTGGTTTTTAATACTAACGCACGTGCTAATGCCACACGTTGTTGTTGACCACCCTGAAATTTGATCCACGAAACGATCTTCAAAACCCGCTAAGTCAACCAACTCTAACGCTTCTTTTACACGTTTAGCACGTTCTTCTTTTACCCACGCCTTGCATACGTAAACCATAACCCACGTTATCACCGATACTCATATGAGGGAATAATGCGTAAGACTGGAATACGATACAAATATCACGATTTTGAATGGATGATTTGGTTACATCTTCACCATCAATAAAAATTTGACCTGAAGTTGGATTTTCTAAGCCTGCCACCAAACGTAACACCGTGGTTTTACCACAACCTGATGGACCTAATAAGGTCACCATGGTGCCACGTTTAATGGTTAAATCTAAATTATCAATGACTGTGGATTTACCAAAAGATTTAGTGATATTTTTTAATACTAAGAAATCATTATTACTCATAATATTTACCTACAACTTAACGAGTTAATTCATTTTTTTCGCTTTAGAACGGGAAATTCGGGTATCACCCACAATCCAGTCAAAGAATAAAATAATGGCCATCATCACGATGATTAAAATCGAACCGTATGCAATCGCAACACCATATTCACCATCTTCTACACGGTTTAAAATATAGGCTGTTGCCACACGTGTATCAGCGGTGACTAAGAAGATAATCGCACTCACGGTAGTCATCGCACGAACGAAACTGGTGACCAATGCAGAAAGTAAAGCCGGTTTTAACAATGGTAAAACGATAAACCATAATGTTTTCCATGAGCTACCTTTTAAAGAAAGAGATGCTTCATCGAGTGATTTATCTAATTGACCAAGACCAGCAATGGCTGCTCGCATACCGATTGGTAAATCACGCATCACCATTGAGATGATCACGATAATGCTAGTACCTGTAATGTAAAGTGGCGCATTGTTAAAGGCTAAAATGTAAGATACCCCTGCAACGGTTCCTGGTACTGCGAAGCAAAGCATGGTTAAGAATTCAAGAGATTTTTTACCTTGGAAATCTTTACGCACCACAATATACGCAATTAATAAGCCGAAAAGTGCGGTCAATGGTGCGGCAATTCCCGCGTAAATTAAGGTATTAATCAATGATGGCCATGCCCCATCACTTAAGCCTTGTCCGAATAACATCGCATAGTTTTTCAAGGTTAAGGTGTAATCCACGCCCCAGTTCACAGTGAAACTACCGTAGAAAATACTGCCGTATAACGCTAAGTTAAAGAGTACCCAGAAACCAAGCATACCGATGATGGTATATTTTCAAGCCGGTTGGTAAATCTTGTACATCACCACGATAGGATTTACCTGAAACGGTCACATAAGAGCGGTTACCAATCCAAATATATTGGATGATAAATACGGCTAATGAGAAGATTAAAAGCATCGAACCTAACGTACTTGCTGACGCATAATCTAATTGTGAACCTGCGATATAGAAGTAGATTTGTGTTGCAATTACGTCAAAGCTACCGCCCAATACTAACGGGTTACTAAAGTCCGCTAAGGATTGGATAAACACGATTAAGAATGAGTTTGCCAACGCTGGACGCAATAATGGGAAAATAATATTGAAGAATGTTTGGTAACGATTTGCACGTAAGGTGTAAGACGCTTCTTCAATTGACGGGTGAACAGATTTTAATGCACCCATCTAAAATCATGAATGAAATCGGCGCAAAAGCAAGAATCTGTGCAATGGCAATCCCGTTGAAACCGTATAACCAGTTATGGTTCTCAAATCCAAATGTTGTGGATAAGAACTCTGTCACATAACCAGAACGGCCAAGCATTAATGTTACCCCTAAGCCCACAACGAATGGCGGTGTGACGATTGGTAAAATAGAGAAAATTTTACCAATAAATGCCGTTCTACGTGCAATACGGGTGGTATAAAGCGCAAATGCCAAACCGAAAATCGTTGATACGATTCCTACAAAGCCAGACAAGAATAGCGAGTTACTAATAACACGTACAATATAGCTTTGAGTTAAAATTCGCATCACTTGTTGCGGTGCAAAAGTATCACCGTCATAGAACATTGAAACAAAGATAGCCAATGTTGGATAAACGATGAAGAAGAAAATTAATAAGATAATGCAAAGTAAAGAGGCAATAATAAATTTATCCCCTTGCATTACTTTTAATTTGGCGAAGGAAAACGTAGCCAGTGCAGTTAAACTCGCGATTAACACAATCACAGAATAACCCATACTGACTTTATAAATTGTCGCACTGACAAAGATAAACAATGTCGCCGCAGCAACAAGATAAAGCTCTGCTTTCGCTTGCGTATCTTTCGGTAATTTAAGAAGTGGCATCAAACCGTATAAAAGAACCGGTAAAAACCATAATGCCGTAATATTTAACGAAGACCACCCCATTGCACCTAAGTATTCATCGCTTGTGCTTTCAAACAAGCCATAATCTAAAGCGTGGGAAGGCAAAATAAGAAATGCAATAACAGCAAGAATTATCCAAAAAGTTAGCAGATTGGATAATAGGAAGTTTATTTGCGTTCATACAACCTCGCATAAAAGAAAAAAGCGAAATAATATAATAGCTATTATTTCGCTATGTATACATCATTATTTTGCTAATTTAACATCATCAACCCATTTTGTGATCAAACGTTTACGTAAATCACTTGAGCCGTATTTGTCAAAATCATAATTAATTAAATTGATGGATTTAAAATCGAGCGCATAAGGCGATTGCTCAGCGGTACTATTGGTTAAAATAGAATACGCTTCCCCTTTTTTCCAGGTTAACTCTTGCGCTTCTTTTGATAACGCCCAATCCACAAATAATTTCGCATTTTCAAGGTTTCTTGCACCTTTAATAATGCTCACGCCACCAATTTCATAGCCTGTACCTTCGCAAGGAACAACTAATTCCACTGGTGCGCCTTTGGCTTTCTCTAAAGAATATTCATGTAAAAAACCAATTCCGATTGCCGTTTCACCACGTGCTGTATTACGGGTCGCTGTGTTACCGGATTTGGTATATTGGGAAACGTTTTTATTGAGTTCTTTGAGATATTTGAATGCTTCATCTTCACCCCAAAGTTGGATATAGGTGGCTAACTGAGTGTAACCTGTTCCAGAACTTTGAGGATCTGCCGCTTGGATCTCATTACGATAAGCTGGATCAGCTAGATCTTTCCAACATTTTGGTGTTGGTAAATTGAGTTTTTTCAAACGTTCTGGATTGATACCAAAGCCTAATACACCGAGATAAATCGCGGAGGAATAGTTGCCTTTAATTTTAGCAGGGTCTCTAAACTGTTCAGGAATTTGCGCGAGATTTGGTGACTTATACGCTTCAAGTAAGCCCATTTCACCCGCTTGAGAATGAGGATCAAGCGTACCGCCATACCATACATCCCCTTGAGGGTTAGTCTTTTCAGCATCAATTTTGGCTAAAATTGTGCCTGTGCCACCACGGATAAAACTGGTTTTGATACCATATTTTTTCTCAAAAGCCATGGTTTCTTGCTCGCACATCGTATTTTGTGCACTACAATAAACCACTAAACGGCCTTCTGCTGCTGATGCGTGAGAGCTCAGTAACACGCCACCAAATACAACACCAGAAAGTGCTAAAGCAACGTTAGACATTTTCATTGGTTCACTCCTGTGTCTTTATAAAAATAAGATGAGTTGGCACTCATCGTTGTAACCCATCTTGTGGGTTTAAAATGCAAAGTGCGGTCAAAATTTCTCTGTTTTCAACCGCACTTTAAACATTATTTCGCTAATTTAACGTCTTGAACCCATTTTTCAATTAAGGCTTTGCGTTGTTCGGTTGCACCGTATTTTTCAAAGTCATAATTGATCAGATTAAGTTTACTTGGATCAAAACGCGGTTGGCGATTGTTCCGCTGTGGTGTTGGTTAAGATTTGTAAAGAATCACCTTGTTTCCATGCTAACTCTTGACCTTCTTTAGATAATGCCCAATCCACGAATAATTTTGCGTTATCGATGTTACGCGCACCTTTTAAGATACTCACGCCACCTAACTCATAGCCAGTACCTTCACAAGGCACCACTAATTCCAACGGCGCACCTTGACGTTTTTCAAGTGCATAATCGTGTAAGAAACCGATACCTACCGCAGTTTCACCACGTGCTGCATTACGAGATGGGGTCACACCTGATTTGGTGTATTGAGATACGTTTGGATGTAATGCTTTTTAAGAAATCAAAAGGCTTTTATCTTCGCCCCAAAGTTGAACGAAAGTAGCCAATGCAGTGTAAGCTGTACCTGCACTTTGTGGGTCAGCAATTTGCACTTCGCCTTTTAAGCGAGGATCAGTTAAATCTTTCCAGCATTTTGGTACTTCTTTAATACCTAATTTTGCTAAACGCTCGGTATTCACACCAAAACCTAAGATACCCATGTAAATCGCAGAGACATAATGTCCTTTGGTTTTCGCTGGATCACGGAAACGTTCTACGATTTCATCAATGTGTTTAGATTTATAAGGTTCGATTAAGCCTAATTCAGCCGCTTGTGCTTGAGGGTCGAATGTACCACCAAACCATACGTCTGCTTGCGGGTTATTTTTTTCTGCTTCAACTTTTGCGAAAGTACTGCCTGAACCGTTACGAATAAATGAGGTTTTCACATCATATTTTTTTCGCCAAAAGGCTTTCGTTGTCGTTTCACAAAGAATATTGGTCGCACTACAATACACCACTAAACGCCCTTGAGCATTAACAGCTGATGATGTCATTAAACCTGCAGCTAAAAAGTGCGGTTGAAATTGAGAGAGAAATTTTATTCATTTTCATTGTAGACTCCTCATAAATAACACAGATGAAATAATAAAAAAACGAGCACATCGTAAGCGCAAAACGAAAAAAATTTCCGTGAAGTACTTCACAAATTTAAAAAAATTAAAATAAAAAAAGAAAGAAAGGTGAATTTAAAGCTGATTTTTTTCTTTATAATCCCAATAATTTTTACCTTCCGTTTTTTTGAGGACGTTCCATGTCAAACTCATCTTGTATTATCATCGCCATCACGGGTGCATCCGCTTCAGGCAAAAGTTCCATCGCTTCTACCGTTCATAAAGAACTTTGTAACGAGTTAGGATGCCAAGAAATTGGGATTATTGCTGAAGACAGCTACTATAAAGATCAAAGCCATTTAGAGATGAGTGAGCGCATAAAAACAAACTATGACCACCCGAGTTCAATGGACCGAGATTTACTCATTCAACACTTAAAAGACTTAAAAAACGGAACCGCCGTAGATATTCCTGTCTATAGTTATGTTGATCACACCAGAACAGGCGAAACCAAACACTTCACCCCGAAAAAAATTGTGATTTTAGAAGGCATCTTATTGCTCACTGATGAGCGAGTTCGCCAATTAGCCGATATTTCTGTATTCGTGGATACCCCATTAGATATTTGTTTTATCCGCCGTTTACAACGTGATATGGAAGAACGTGGTCGTTCATTACAATCTGTTATTGACCAATACCGCGCAACTGTTCGTCCAATGTTCTTACAATTTATTGAGCCATCAAAACAATATGCGGATATCGTGATTCCTCGCGGTGGTAAAAACCGTATTGCGATTAATATGTTAAAAGCTCAAATTCTTCATTTATTAAACGAAAAATAGGAAAAATCATGCGTCTTTGCGATACCGATATCGAACGCTATCTAGATGATGGCATTATTTCTTTAACGCCTCGTCCTGACAACGACAAAATCAATGGAGCCACCATTGATGTGCGTTTAGGCAATTCATTTCGCGTATTTCGTGAACATTCAGCCCCATATATTGATTTAAGTGGCCCGAAAGAAGAAGTTTCTGCTCAACTTGAATCGGTGATGAGTGATGAGATCATTATCGGTGATGATGAGGCCTTCTTCTTACACCCAGGTATGTTGGCGTTAGCAACCACATTGGAGTCTGTGAAACTCCCAGCTAATATTATCGGCTGGCTAGATGGTCGCTCTTCACTTGCTCGTTTAGGCTTAATGGTGCATGTTACCGCCCATCGTATTGACCCAGGTTGGGAAGGTAAAATTGTGTTGGAATTCTACAACTCTGGCAAATTACCTTTAGCATTGCGTCCAAATATGGTGATTGGTGCATTTAAGTTTTGAAGTGTTAAGTGGCCCGGCAGCGCGCCCTTACACCAGCCGTAAAGATGCCAAATATAAACATCAGCAAAAATGCGGTAGCTAGCCGAATTAATGAGGATTAATCAATGAAAAAAAGATCGCAATTAGCCTGTTGATCGTGCTGTTTTGCGATCTTTGCTTTTTCTATATACGAATTCAATCAACTGAGAAACAGTTATTACCAGCATCTAGCTCAGCATGAAACAACCTTCAAGAGTTTAATATGGGCATTTTTCCCTGAGCCAACGTATATTTTCCTTTGACAAAGTTCAACATAATCAAATAAGTATTGAAAAAACATAACTGGAAAAATTTTTCTCTGCTATCATTAGTTTTGGGTAATGCTCAACTACAAGAATTAGTTGCTCAAAAATCATCATGTTTAAACTCCCGTAAAAGGCACTAAAACTCAGCCAAATATTCAAGTGCATTTCAACGTGATTTTCTCACTTAATAATATTTTACTATGATGATATTCGATTTAAAGGTGAAACAACTCTCATTACTGTTGAACTAGCAAAAACCACTTTATGGCAGTAATACGAATCTTTTAATTTTCGTTTTATCAAAGGTCATATTACCCTAAACCGTCAGGGAAAGTGAATCACTTGATTCAATTTGATCATGTTCAATTCAAATCAGCAAGACCTCGGGCTATATTGAAATTCATGCTGATTTTATCAAAAGCCACTAGAAACGTGCCATTGCTTATATTACAGCCTAGATGCACCACAAATTGTCTTAGCTGTACTCTAAATTTAGATAGCTATCTACAAAAAGTGCGGTCAATTTTTTTCTGGTAAAAAAATTTTCCCATGACTCAGTTATTAGCCTTTACTTAATTTTCCCGAATACCATGACAGGTACAGTGATTTTAACATTCAATTAGCCTTTACAAACTCAGAATTAATCGAAGGGAAATTTGATTTTTAATGCGCGTAAATGGTGAGCTTTTTAGGATTGAATTTATTAGATATGGCGGCACAGTATTTACCAATTAATTACAACAGTGATTTAACCTGCAAGCAGAAATATGAATACGCCTTACGAGCGTTTTTGAATCAAATCTTTCGCTTTCGAAAACCACTTACTTAAAGTAGATAAAATAAGCTTAAAAACAACCGCACTTTTAGGTGAAGGTTCTGGAGCCATTGATTTAGATAATGTACAATGTGATGTCAATTTAACCTTAAGATCCACTAACGAAAAATACAAAAAGCTGGCATTGCCTATTCGCTTTTTCGATAGTTGCTACTCACCACAGTATAAGGTAAATATTGACCAAAACTTTCGTCATCAATTGAAAGAATTAATTAAAGAGAAATTAAAATAATGTCATTTTATCAGAAAGCAGAAAGAACCCAATATTGGCGCGTAGTCATCATGGCTTGCGCCGCTTTTATTTTTAATACCACGGAATTTGTACCAGTTGCGTTACTCACTGACATCGGACAAAGTTTTGATATGCAAAGCTCCGATGTGGGTTTAATGATGACCGTTTATGCTTGGACGGTTATGATTATGTCTTTACCCGCCATGCTCGCGACAGGCGATATGGAACGTAAAGGCTTATTGCTGAAACTTTTCGTGATTTTTATCATCGGTCATATTATCTCGGTCATTGCGTGGAATTATTGGATTCTTCTCATTGCTCGTATGTGTATTGCGGTGGCGCATTCACTCTTCTGGGCAATTACCGCATCATTTAGTGATGCGCGTGGCACCGAAGAATAAGAAAACACAAGCGATTGGTATGCTCGCTATCGGTACATCCCTTGCGACTATTTTGGGCTTACCATTAGGCCGTTTAGTCGGTCAATTAGTTGGCTGGCGTATTACTTTTTGCAATCATTGCCGCATTAGCTTTTAGTTGTGATGGTATTCATTATGCGTTTATTACCAAATCTACCAAGTAAAAATGCAGGCTCGTTATCTAGTCTGCCGATTTTAGCAAAACGTCCATTACTGATTGGACTTTATGCCACAACGGTAATCATTGTTTCAGCACACTTTTACCGCTTATACCTACATTGAACCCTTTTATGGTTCAAATCGGCGAACTGGATCCAAATCTTACAACGATGATTCTTTGTTAGTTTTTGGGGATTTCAGGGCATGACCGCGAGTGTGATCTTTTAACCGCTTATACCGTTTTGGTGCCACACAATTTATCAGTCCATGCAATGATTTTTATTAGCTATTTCCTTTAGCATTTATGCTTGCTTTCTGCAGAGTTATACCGCCACCATGTTTAGCCCTTGCCTTTTATTTGGGGTATTGGCATCTCTTGTATTGGACTCGCATTACAAATGCGCGTACTACAACTTGCACCAGATGCAACAGACGTAGCAAGTGCCATTTATTCCGGTATTTTTCAATGCGGGTATTGGTGCAGGTGCACTGTTTGGTAATCAAATTGCTCGCCATGTTGGTCTTGAATATATTGGCTTTAGTGGTGCAGCATTAGCGATTATTGCACTCGGCATCTTTGTCTTCTTTCAATTTCCGCTATCGTACTCAAAACATCTAAAAATGACCGCACTTTACTCAACAAGTGCGGTCATTTTCTTCTCTTTCTAATCGAGATGGAAACAAGCAATGAGCTTACCGTCAGGGATATTTTTTTCCAATTTAGGCTGTTCATTTCGACATTTATCGGTCGCTTTCCAACAACGTGGATTAAATGCACAACCTTTTGGCGGATTAATCGGGACTTGGTAATTCGCCCGTTTAATTTAATCCGCTGACGACGTAATTCAGGTGACAATCTTGGTGTCGCTGAAAGTAAAGCTTGCGTATAGGGATGCTGAGGATTTAGTAAAGATCTGCGCTTTTGTGCCCATTTCAACACAGCGACCTAAATACATCACCATCACCTCATCAGCAATATGCTCAACCACCGAAAGATCATGGGAAATAAACACATAAGATAAACCAAGCTCAGCTTGCAAAATCCATCATCAAATTTCAGCACTTGTGCACGAACAGACACGTCTAGCGCTGAAACCGGGTTCATCCGCCACAACCACGTCAGGATCAAGCATTAAACCACGAGCAATCGCGATACGCTGACGCTGTCCTCCCGAAAACATATGTGGATAGCGATTATAAAAACTCTGCACGCAATCCCACTTTTCGCCATCATGGACAATACTTTTTCTTTACGTTCTTTTAGCCGATAGATTGGTATTAATGACTAAAGGTTCTTCCAAAATTGTGCCGATTTTTCTTACGCGGATTTCAGTGATGCGTAAGGGTTTTTGAAACACGATTTGGATTTTTCTGACGGCGCAATGCTTTCGTTTCGTGATCATTCTCTAAGAAAGTTTTTGCCCGTTGTAATACAACTCACCTTCTGTTGGTTCTTCTATCATCGTTAAAAGACGACCAAGTGTGGATTTACCACAACCAGACTCACCTACTACAGCAAGGGTTTTGCCACGTTCTAAGGAAAAAGACACACCATCTAATGCTTTCACTTGCTGTGTTTTTCGCAAACATTCCTTTTTTCACAGGATAATATTTTTTCAGCCCGATAGCATTGAGCAATGGTGCATTTTCTTGTGCGACATTAGACATTGCTAGGTTCTCCTTGGGCATTTAATGGGGTGATGACATTTTACTTGTCGATTTCCCTACTTGGCGTAATTCAGGTTCCACACGTTCGACAAAGATCAGTCGCATACGGACAGCGTGGATTTAACAAACAACCTTGTGGACGATCATATTTACCTGGCACTACACCGGGTAAAGATTGCAAACGAGATTTACCTTCGGCAAATTCAGGTAAAGAACGTAATAACGCTTGAGTGTAAGGATGTTTTGGGTCACGAAAAATATCTTCTGCTCGTCCTTCTTCCACTACTTGTCCTGCATACATCACAATAATACGATGTGCCGCTTCTGCGACTAACGCAAGATCGTGCGTGATCAGAATCAACGACATACATTCTTTTTGCTGTAACTCAAGCAACAAATCTACAATTTGAGCTTGAATGGTCACATCCAGTGCGGTGGTTGGTTCATCTGCAATGAGCAATCTCGGTTTACATGCAATCGCCATAGCAATCATAACGCGTTGGCTCATCCCGCCAGAAAGCTGATGCGGATAAACATCAATACGCGATTCAGGATCAGGAATACCGACTAAGCGTAATAGCTCTAAAGTGCGTTCACGGCGTTCTTTTTTGCTCCCACCTTGATGCGCTTTAATGGCTTCCATAATTTGAAAACCGACTGTATAAGCGGGATTTAAGCTTGTCATCGGGTCTTGGAAGATCATGGCAATATCTGCACCAATCAATTCTTGCTTTTCTTTTTGGCGGTAAAGCTTAAAGAGATCTTTTCCTTCAAATTCTAAGCCTTTCGCTGAAACACGACCTGGAAAATCAATTAAGCCCATCACGGCAAGGGAACTCACGGATTTCCCAGAGCCAGACTCGCCAACAATGCCTAAGACTTCACCTTGATTAACTTGATAGCTAATGCGATCGACCGCTTTTAAAAGGTGCTTTTTCATCACCAAAGTGAACAGAAAGCTCTTTTACATCTAATAATGCCATTCTGCCCCCTATTGTTTTTAATTTTTGGATCCAGCGCATCACGCAGCCCGTCGCCCATTAAGTTGAAATGCTAAAACAAGCGATAAAAATCACTAAACCTGGAATGGTAACCAACCAGTTGCAGCCTGCATAAAGCTACGTGATTCAGATAACATAGTACCCCAATTCCGGTGTTGGTGGTTTTGCGCCGATACCTAAGAAACCCTAAAGGTCGCTAATTCTAAAAATCGCATTAGAAATCCCCATCGTCATTTGTACGATGAGAGGTGCAAAGGCAATTCGGTAAAAATGACAATAAACATTAAACGTAATACGCTTGCTCCCGCCACTCGTGAAGAGGTGACATAATCTCTGTTTTTTTCTCGTTTAATACTGCTGCACGTGTTAAGCGCACATAACTTGGAAATCAGATACCACGGCAATCGCCAACGTCGCATTCGTTAAAGAAGGCTCTAAAATTGACACCACCACAATGGTTAAAAAGTAGGTTTGGGATAGCCAACATGATGTCAATGAAAACGAACAATTAATGTATCTAATGCGCCACCATAATAGCCTGCAGAGCAAACCAAGACTCGTACCTAAAATGCAAGATAGAAATGACAATAATGAAAACCTGCAAAAACAGAAATGCGCGTACCATAAATAATGCGAGAAAGAATATCTCGACCAATGTCATCTGTACCCAGTAAATAAGCTGAATTGCCGCCTTCATACCAAGCTGGTGGTAACAATAAGGCTGAACGATTTTTGTTCGATAGGATCAAAAGGTGCAATCCAAGGGTGCAAAAACACTGATTAATGCTACGAGCAAGAATAAAAGTGAGCCCAATCACTGCCCCTTTATTTTGTTTGAAATAAAACCAAAACTCCTGCAACGGTGTGCGAGGCGTAATCGTTTCAATAGATAAAGTTTGTTCCGTCATTAATAAGGCTCCTTATTGATGGCGAATACGTGGGTTTACCACGCCATAAAGTAAATCGATTGTCAAATTCACCACAATAATAATTGTGGCGATAATCAACACGGCGCCTTGTAAGACAGGATAATCACGATTGGAAATCGCATCAATAATCCACTTACCAATACCTGGCCATGAGAAAATTGTTTCGGTTAAAACCGCACCGGATAATAGCTGTCCTACAATCAAGCCCACCACTGTCACAACAGGGATAAGCGCATTACGTAGCGCATGGACAATCACAATTCGGGTATAACTTAAGCCTTTCGCTTTTGCGGTACGAATATAATCTTCACCTAACACTTCCAACATCGAAGAACGTGTCATTCTGGTAATCACCGCAAGTGGAATGGTGCCTAACACAATAGATGGGAGAATCAATGACTTAATGGCATTCCAAAAGGCGCCTGGCACACCTGAAAGCCAAGTATCGATTAACATAAAACCCGTTGGTGTATCGATCCAGAAGCTATCTTCTAAACGTCCCCCTTGTGGTAAGTCTAACCAAGGTGAAACATATAAGATCAAGATTAATCCCCACCAGAAAATTGGCATGGAATAACCCGTTAATGACATAGCTGTCACGGTATGAGAAATCCAGCTATCTTTCTTGACGGCCGCAATCGTTCCTAACGTAATACCGGCAATTAATGACCAAAATAGTGCAAAGAAAGCTAATTCAAAGGTAGCAGGGAAAAGCGTGAAAAACTCTCTCAGAACAGGTTGTTGAGTGCGGAATGATTCACCGAAATCACCTTGTATTACATTGCCAATATAATTAAAATATTGCTGATACAACGGTAAATCGAGACCAAGTTGCTTCATCATTTGTTGATGAACTTCTGGCGTTAAACCTCGCTCTCCCATCATAATCTCCACAGGATCGCCTGGAATAAAAATGTATGAGCGCAAAAGTCACAAAAAGTAATGGCGATAAAGGTAGGAATCACCATCAAAAATACGTTTTAAAATAAATTTAAACATCTACTTCCCACATGATAAAAAGTGCGGTCATTTCTTCGAATGCTTTTCGCACTTGGCACCTTGAGCACAAACATCAATATTAATGCCCGCTGCAATAAAATCCTCCCGATTCTACCGCACTTTTTCTAATTTTGCCAAATGCGCAATCAACCACTTAATACCTTGAGCTTGGAAAGCGATTTGTAAACGGGTGTTATTATCTGAGCCTTCAACGTTTATCACTGTGCCAAAACCAAACTTTTCATGCTTCACTTTTTGCCCCATTTTCCATTCGTTCTCAGGCAAACTCGCACTTAAACTCCCTACTTTCGCTTGGTTTAATGCTCGAGTCACCGTTCCACGCAAGCGGATTTCTTGAATGCACTCTGATGGCAATTCTGTAATAAAACGTGAAGGCAAATGGCGTTCTTCTTTTGTGTAAACTCGGCGACTTTCTGCATAACAAATCGTCAGTTTTTGCTTAGCTCGAGTAATGCCCACATAAGCAAGACGGCGTTCTTCTTCTAAACGACCGGGTTCTTCAAATGAACGGAAACTTGGGAATACGCCCTCTTCTACCCCCACCATAAACACACATGGGAATTCCAAACCTTTTGCTGAATGCAAGGTCATCATTTCTACACAAGATTGATGTGGTGAAGCCTGCTCTTCTCCCAGCTTCTAAAGAAGCATGAGTTAAAAAGGCGGTAAGATCGGTCATATCCTCTGCTTCATCGGGTTTGATAAATTCTCGGGTTGCCGTCACCAGTTCTTCTAAGTTTTCAATACGGACTTCACCCTTTTCGCCTTTTTCCTGTTTATACATATCGTATAAGCCGGAATGTTTAATCACGAAATCGGTCTGTGCAAACAATGGCATTTCGGCTGTATCCACCTGTAAAGAATTAATCAACTCTTGGAAACGCAACAATGCGGTTGAAGCTCGCCCTCGTTAGCATATTTTCTTGTGTGGCCACTTGCACGGCTTGCCATAAAGGTAATTTGACGTTCACGGGTTAAATTTCGTAACACATCTAAAGTACGATCACCAATGCCACGTGTAGGCGTATTAATCACTCGCTCAAATGCCGCATCATCTTGACGATTATTAATTAAAGCGTAAATAAGCCAACGCATCTTTAATTTCTTGGCGTTCGAAGAATCGCATCCCACCGTAAATACGATAAGGAATTTGACAACGGATCAACGCTTCTTCAATAACACGAGATTGGCTATTACTACGATATAAAACAGCACAATCATCTAATTTTTCCGCCGTCGTCTACCCAGTTTTGGATTTGAGACGCCACGAAATTTTGCTTCATCTAACTCATTAAATGCCGCATAAATACCCTACTGGGCTCGCCCATTTCACCATCGGTCCATAAATTCTTACCGAGACGATCACTATTATTCGAAATAAGTTGGTTGGCACTTTTCAGAAATATTGCCGGTAGAACGATAGTTTTGCTCCAAACGAATAGTTTCGGCGTTGAAATCTTTTCAGGAATTTTTGAATATTTTCGACTTGCGCACCCACGCCATCCATAAATGGATTGGTCATCATCGCCCACTATCATTACTTTTGCCCGTATTGCCGGCAAGAATTTTTGATCCAAGCATATTGAATTTTTATTGGTATCTTGGAACTCATCCACCAAAAATATGCTGAAAACGTTGCTGATAGCGCTGCAAAAATAACGGGCTTTTTAGCAAATAATTCATACGCACGAATTAACAATTCAGCAAAATCTACCAAACCTGCACGATCACAAGTATCTTGATAAATTTGATAAATCTTAATCCACTCTTTTTCCTGACGATCGCCAAAAATCATTGATATCTTGCGGTCTTAAACCTTCATCTTTTTTTATTATTGATATACCAGCACGCTTGCTTTGGTGGGAATGCTTTATCATCATAATTGTGCAATTTCATCAGGCGTTTCACTAAACGAAGTTGATCTTCAGAATCTAAAATTTGGAAATCTTGTGGCAAGTTTCACATCAAAATGGTGAGCGCGTAATAATCGATGAGCAATGCTATGGAATGTCCCAATCCACATGCCAAATAAATTTGGTTGAGCATGTTTGGATAAGGTATCTTGAATACGATGGCGCATTTCAGCAGCGGCTTTTATTGGTAAAGGTCACCGCCATGATGCTGCCTTCAGAAATATTTTCTACGGCAATCAGCCACGCAATACGATGAGTCAAGACGCGAGTTTTACCACTTCCTGCCCCCGCAAGTACAAGGTAATTGCCAAGCGGCGCTGCCACTGCTTCACGTTGTTTATCATTCAAGCCATCAAGTAATTCTGAAATATCCATTGCTCTTATTTTTAATCTGGTTAAATTTACAGGGGATTATAGTGGGAATTATGCGTTTAAACAATCCCAATATTTACAAATTTCCTCTGCCCGCTTATATTAGCAATATCAAATAATTACTAAATATTGACGAAGAAAAAGGAGACATAATGTCAATAAAAACCACGTTAAAATTAACCGCACTTTCAGCCCTAACCGCCCTCGCGTACACGTCTCACGCACAGGCTGAAGGCAAACTCACCGTGTATTGCAGTGTACAAAACGTAGTATGCGAAAAAAAGTCACGCAAGCCTTTAGTAAAAAAATACAATATAGATGCACAATTTGTACGTAATAGTACGGGCGTTGTATTAGGCAAAATTAAAGCTGAAAAAGAAAACCCTCAAGCTGATTTCTGGTTTGGCGGCACCATTGAACCGCATCTTCAAGCCGCAGAATTAGGCTTGCTTGAATCCTATCGTTCCCCATTACAAAAAGATATCATGCCGCAGTTTAAATCTTTAATGGATCAACGCGGTAATTTCACCTCTGTAATTTACTTAATGGAACTTGGCATTGGGGTAAATACTAAAAAATTAAAAGAATTGAATATTCCTGCACCAAAATGTTATGCGGATCTGATAAAACCAGAATATCAAGGGCAAATTCAATATCCGGATCCACGAGTTTCTGGTACGGGTTATTCACTTATCAGCACTTTTTCCACATTATGGGGAGAAGAAAAAGCTTTCAATTATTTGAAAAAATTAGAACCTAATCTCATGCAACATACCAAAACAGGTCTTGCTAGCAATTATTTAGCAAATGGTACCGTAGCAATTGATTTAGGTTTTATGTTGGTTTATCCGCGTGAGAAGAAAAAAACGGTGCACCCGTTGAAGGGATTCTACCATGCGAAGGCGTAGGCTATTCTTTAGGCGGAGCTAGTATTATTAAAGGAGCAAGAAACCTCGATAATGCTAAACTGTTTATGGATTTTTGTGCTAAGCAAAGAAGCGCAAGAAATTCCGTGGCGAGAATCTGACTCTTATCAACTTCCAACCAATATCCATGCTGAACCTGCACCAGGTTTCCTGCCAGCTAGCAAATTAAAACTCATGGATATTGATTTTATGAAATTTGGTACAGATCAAGAAGGTAAACGTCTCACCCAACGTTGGGTTTCTGAAGTACTCTTAGAGGTAAATCGCCAAAAGAATAAAAGAAATAAACAAAAAGTGCGGTCAAAAAAATCGTCGTGTTTTTGGCCGCATTTGTTTTAATAGATAAAACTAAACTAAAACCAACCGCTCTTTACCCGCATAGATATTGGCTTTTCACGGGCGCGCAAAGCCAATAAGGGAAAAGATTGTGTTGTTCAGCCATATTCACCGCAAGATCTGTCGCGGCAGAAATCGCAACAAGTAACTCGATACCACAAGCCACTGATTTTTTTGAATCATTTCATAACTGGCGCGACTCGAAACCAGCACAAACCCTTGTGGTTGATTTTTGTTTAGCATGCCAGCCGATTAATTTATCTAGTGCCACATGTCGCCCTACATCTTCTCGAATTGCCAATAGATTACCAGATAAATCAAAAAAGGCAGCTGCATGTGTTGCCCCTGTTTCTTTTTCCGAGTGTTTGATTAGCTTGTAATTGCTCTAAGCAGCCATCTAATAAATTTAAATTAAATTGGAAAAGTACGGTCTAATTTTTAGCAATTTTTTTATAGACTTGTGAAATTTGTTCTGTACCACAAATGCCACATCCCGTTCTTCCCGTTAAAAGTACGACGATGATCTTTTAATGCGACAAATTGGCGGCTAGATAATTCAATTTGTACTTCAATACCATTACACACTTCTACCACATCAATGCCATAAATATCCGCTTTTTCTCAATAATGCCTTCAGCTAATGAAAAGCCTAAAAGCAAAATCCTCTAAATCTTGTGGAGAGCACATCATAACAGTATGCGCAATACCATTATAGACAAGTGAAACAGGAACTTCCGCCGCCAGACTATCTTGCTTTTCAATAAAAAGTGCGGTTGGATTTTCGGGTATTTTTTTAAGAAATTAATCGTTTTGTTGATTATCCAGTGCATAATGTTTTCCCAATAAAAATATCTGTATCAAAAATGTTACTTTTTAACAAAAAAATATTTATTTTGTGATCTAGCTCAACTTTTTAAGCGACTATAACAAGTATTGATTATAGATTTTTGGTTAAAAAAATAGTTAAAATTATTCCGTTTTAAATTGGTCATTTTTATAATCAATTTTAATGTTGATGACGTTATTTTAACGAAATCAAATAAATTATCTATACGAATTTATACTATCTAAATATCTTAACGGTTCGCCGTTATGAAGGAGTGATTATGCAGGTCTCTAGACGTAAGTTCTTTAAGATCTGTGCAGGTGGTATGGCAGGGACGTCTGCGGCAATGTTGAGCTTTTGCACCATCATCTGTTTTAGCAGCGCCACGTGAGTACAAATTATTACAGGGCATTTGAATCCCGTAACACCTGTACATATTGTTCTGTAAGCTGTGGTATGTTGCTATATAGCACAGGTAAACCTTACGATTCCTTAAGCAGCCACACAGGTACCAATACCCGTTCTAAATTATTCCACCTTGAAGGTGACCCAGACCATCCGGTAAGCCGTGGTGCGTTGTGTCCGAAAGGTGCAGGTGCGTTAGACTATGTTAATAGTAAAAGTCGAGTACTATACCCTGAATATCGTGCACGAGGGTTCTGACAAGTGGGAACGTATTTCTTGGAAAGATGCAATCAAACGCATTTCTCGCTTGCTAAAAGATGACCGTGATGCCAACTTTGTTGAAAAAGATGCAAGTGGCAAAACTGTTAACCGTTGGACAACTACAGGTATTATGACCGCCTCTGCTATGAGTAATGAGGCCGCACTTCTTACCCATAAATGGGTTCGAATGATGGGCATAGTGCCGATGTGTAACCAAGCGAATACTTGACACGGACCAACGGTAGCAAGTCTTGCTCCATCATTTGGTCGCGGTGCCATGACAAACAACTGGGTTGACATCAAAAACGCCAATCTTATTATCGTTCAAGGCGGTAACCCTGCTGAAGCTCACCCTGTTGGCTTCCGTTGGGCGATCGAAGCGAAGAAAAACGGTGCAAAAATCATCGTAGTTGATCCTCGCTTTAACCGTACAGCGTCTGTAGCTGACCTTCATGCGCCAATTCGTTCTGGTACTGATATCGCATTCTTAATGGGTGTGATCCGTTACCTATTGGAAACCAATCAAATCCAACACGAATACGTTAAACACTATACCAATGCTTCATTCTTAATTGATGAAGGCTTCAAATTCGAAGATGGTTTTATTCGTAGGTTTTGATGAAGAAAAAACATAGCTTACGATAAATCAAAAATGGAATTACCAATTTGATGAAAAATGGTTTTGCTAAACGTGATATGACCTTACAAGATCCACGTTGTGTGATTAATATCTTGAAAAGATCACGTCTCGCTATACCCCAGAAATGGTTGAGCGTATCACAGGGCGTCAAACAAAAACCTTCTTACAAATCTGTGAAGAGATTGGTAAAACCTCTGCTCCAAACAAAACCATGACGCACTTATATGCGTTAGGTTTAACTGAGCATACAATTGGTACACAAAACATTCGCTCAATGGCAATGATCCAATTACTCTTAGGTAACATGGGTATGCCGGGCGGTGGTATTAATGCATTGCGTGGACACTCAAACGTTCAAGGTACAACTGATATGGGCTTATTGCCGATGTCTTTACCAGGTTATATGCGTCTACCAAATGACAAAGATAGCTCTTACGAACAATACATTAATGCGATTACGCCAAAAGATATCGTACCGAACCAAGTAAACTACTATCGTAATACGTCGAAATTCTTCGTGAGTATGATGAAAACGTTCTATGGTGATAAAGCAACCAAAGAAAATGGTTGGGGCTTCGATTTCTTACCAAAAGCAGATCGTTTATACGATCCTATCACTCATGTTAAGTTAATGAATGATGGCAAATTGAACGGTTGGATTTTACAAGGTTTCAACGTATTAAACTCATTACCGAACAAAAACAAAACTGTTGCAGGTATGAGCAAATTGAAATTCTTAATCGTAATGGATCCGCTTCAAACTGAATCTTCTGAATTCTGGAAAAACTTTGGTGAATCAAACGATGTAAATCCAGCAGATATTCAAACTGAAGTATTCCGTTTACCAACTACTTGTTTCGCAGAAGAAGATGGCTCTATTGCCAACTCTGGTCGTTGGGCACAATGGCACTGGAAAGGCTGTGACCAACCAGGTGAAGCACTACCAGATGTTGAAATTCTTTCTATGATTCGTGAAGAGATGCATCATCTCTATCAAGAAGACTTGAAAAAAGGTATTCAACCAAAAGGTTTAGAATCTTTCGAAGCGATGACTTGGAACTATGCACAACCGCATGCACCAAGCTCCGCAGAGTTAGCAAAAGAATTAAATGGTTATGCCCTTGAAGATCTTTTAGATGCTAACGGTAATGTGGTTTATAAGAAAGGTCAATTACTTAACGGATTCGCTCATTTACGTGATGACGGTACAACCTCTGCAGGTAACTGGATCTACGTAGGTCAATGGACTGAGGTAACCAAATGGCAAACCGTGACAATTCTGACCCTTCAGGTTTAGGGTTGTACATTAGGGTTGGGGCTTCGCATGGCCAGCAAACCGCCGCGTCCTTTATAGCCGCGCTTCACTAGATATTAACGGTAATCCTTGGGATAAGAACCGTCAATTAATCAAATGGAACGGTAAAAACTGGAACTGGCATGATGTGGCTGACTATGGTACACAGCCACGAGGTTCTGATGCAGGGTCCATTCATTATGTCTAGCAGAAGGTGTAGGCCGTTTATTTTGCAGTAGATAAAAGGTGGAAGCGGTCCACTACCGGAGCACTATGAACCAATTGAAAGCCCAATTGATACTAACCCACTGCATCCAAAAGTAGTCTCTGATCCGACAATTCGTATCTATAAAGAAGACCGCGAATTTATCGGCTCAAACAAAGACTTCCCGTATGTGGCAACGACTTATCGTTTGACCGAGCACTTCCACAGTTGGACAGCTCAATCTGCATTAAATATCATCGCTCAACCACAACAATTCGTGGAAATCGGTGAAAAATTAGCTGCAGAAAAAGGTATCCAAAAAGGTGATATGGTGAAAATTACTTCTCGCCGTGGCTACATTAAAGCCGTCGCAGTAGTAACAAAACGTTTAAAAGATTTAGAAATCGACGGACGTACCATACACCACATAGGTATTCCAATTCACTGGGGTATGAAAGCCTTAAATGGTAAAGGTAATCGTGGTTTCTCAACCAATACCTTAACACCATCTTGGGGTGAGTCGGTTACACAAACACCAGAATATAAAACATTCTTGGTAAATATCGAGAAGGCGGAGGCATAATATGGCAGGAAATGGTCAAGGCGTTCAATCGCAAGACATTATCAAGGTCTCCGCTACGTCTGGTTTTACGCCGGCACCTCAAGCGCGAGATCATAAAGTTGAAGTAGCAAAATTAATCGACGTATCCACCTGTATCGGTTGTAAAGCCTGTCAGGTGGGCTGTTCAGAATGGAATGATATCCGCTCTGACGTCAATGCAAAATATGTGGGATCTACGATAACCCAGTGAATCTCAATGCAAAAAGCATGGACGGTAATGCGCTTTAACGAAGTAGAAGAAAATGATCGTTTAGAATGGTTAATCCGTAAAGATGGTTGTATGCACTGTTCAGAACCGAGGCTGTTTTAAAAGCTTGTCCTGCACGTGTGCAATCATCAATATGCGAACAGTATCGTGGATTTCAATCTGATAAATGTATCGGTTGTGGTTACTGTATCGCAGGTTGTCCGTTCAACATTCCACGTATGAACCCAGACGACAACCGCGTGTACAAATGTACCCTTTGTGTGGATCGTGTTTCTGTAGGCCAAGAACCGGCGTGTGCGAAAAACATGTCCAACTGGTGCAATTCGTTTTTGGTTCTAAAGAAGAAATGAAACTCTACGCAGAACAACGTGTTGCAGACTTAAAAATCACGTGGTTACGAAAAATGCGGGCATCTATGACCCTGAAGGCGTAGGTGGTACACACGTAATGTATGTATTACATCATGCTGATAAACCAGAGCTTTATTCCGGTCTTCCTAAAGATCCACAAATTGACCTCTCTGTCACTGTGTGGAAAGATATCTTGAAACCGGTAGCCGCTGTGGCAATGGGTGGTTTGGCACTTGCTGAAATTGGTCACTACTTAGCTGTAGGGTCCAAAACGTAGAAGAAGATGTGGAAGATCATCACGAAAAATTTGAAGAAGAAGATAGAAAAGGGGGCAAAGATGAGTAAGATTGAGATTAGCAATGATACTCGAATCATTCGTCATAGAACGCCTGCTCGTTTTAGCCACTGGCTACTCGTAATCTGCTTCTTTATGACAATGTTCACTGGTGTGGCATTCTTCTTCCCAGATTTTGCGTGGTTAACTGAGATTTTAGGTACTCCGCAACTGGCACGAGCAATTCACCCGTTCACCGGTATCATTATGTTTGTTGCCTTTATTTTCCTTGGCTATCTTTACTGGGATCACAACATTCCAGAGAAAAACGATATCCGTTGGTTAAAAGGCATGCTTGAAGTATTGAAAGGAAATGAACACGCTGTTGCTTATAACGGTAAGTATAACCTTGGTCAAAAAATGTTATTCTGGACATTGAACTTGGCGATGGTTACCTTGCTTGTAACCGGCATCATTATGTGGCGTCAATTTTTCTCGCACTACTTCTCTATTCCGGTATTACGTTTTGCGATTTTACTTCACTCTTTAAGTGCATTCATGTTGTTCACCGGTATCTTGGTACACATGTACATGGCATTCTGGGTGAAAGGCTCCATTCGTGGTATCGTGGAAGGTTGGGTAACCGTTCGCTGGGCGAAAAAACACCACCCGAAATGGTATCGTGAAGAAGTACTTCCTAAGCTAGAAGAAGACCTTAAAAACGAAGCTGAAGGTAAAAAAGTAAAAACCAAAGCATTGTTCAAAGGTATCAATGGCTAAAATCAAAAAGTGCGGTTAAAATTGACCGCACTTTTTCTTATAAATACTTAAGAGACAATTATGAGTATCAAAATCTTATCTGCAGACGAAATCAAACAAAAAACGAATTCATACGATATTCCGCCTGTTTTGTTTGCTAACCCTAAAAATCTTTATCAACGTCGTGCAAAACGTTTAAGAGAATTAGCGAAAGATCATCCATTGGCTGATTATTTACTCTTTGCTGTAGATGTTGTGTGGAAAGCTAATTAAGCGTATTTGATCCATTAGAAAAACAGCATTTCAATAATTTAGATGAACTTGAACCGTTAAATACTAAAACATTTAAACGCTCAAGCATTTGGATTGAATATCTCAAAGAAATTTTACATAGCATTAAACCAAAAGCGAATGAACAGGTTCTTGCTACGATTGAGAATCTTGAAAAGGCCTCTGATAAAGAGCTTGAAGAAATGGCTAACCATCTTTTAAAGCCAAAATTTAATTTAGTGAGGCACCGATAAAGCAGTATTTATTTGGGCTGCGCTTTCTCTTTATTGGTTACAACTGGCTCAACAAATTCCTCATAACAGTCGCGCCAAGAAGGAACTGACAATCTACATTACTGTCCAGTTTGTGGTTTCTGCACCAGTGTCAAGTGTTGTCCATATCGGTACTTCACAAGGTTTTACGCTATTTGCTGCAATCTCTGTGAAAGTGAGTGGAATTTAGTGCGCGCACAATGTACAAACTGCAATGAACACAAAAATCTTGAAATGTGGTCATTAAATGAAGAGCTTGCTCTTGTTCGTGCAGAAACCTGTGGCGATTGCCAAAGCTATTTAAAAATCATGTTCCAAGAAAAAGATCCGAATGTTGAAGCGGTAGCCGATGATTTAGCATCAATTTTCTTAGATATTGAAATGGAAGAAAAAGGCTTCGCACGCAGTGGATTAAATCCATTTGTCTTCCCAGCAGAAGAAGTGTAATGTCTTACTTTTCAAATAAACAAAGTGCGGTCAAAATTGACCGCACTTTTTCATTCTAGAGATAACATGCCATCACGACAGCATTTTCTCGTCCACCATCTGGTTTGGGATAATAATTCTTACGAATATCAACCTCATTAAATCCCAGCTTTTCATAAAGGAAACGAGCAGGATTCGATTCACGCACTTCAAAGCCAAAAGCGTTTGAATACCTTTCTCTTTAAGCTTATTCATTAAACCTTGCAATAAAACGAACCATAGCCCTTTCCTTGTTGAACGGATCTATCGCAATATTAAATAATGTCGCTTCATCTAATACCGTTTGGCAAAATAGCAAAAACCAAGTACTTGCTCTTTTTCCACTAATTTTAGATTAAGATAACGTTCGCCGACATTATTTTTCAAAGTTCCCAATGACCAAGGCACAAGATGCGCAACTTGTTCAATTTCATATAAGCGATCCATATCGCATTCTTCAATAGGAAATAGAGAAGGCATAATAGATTAAATTTGTTGGATTTGTTGCCAAAGCTCACGCTTAGCTTAGTTATCTTGCTGAAATTGTTGCCTAATCAACGGAGTGATAAATACGCTCTGCATTTTAAGCAATAAGGCAACGTGCGGTCGATTTCATCAGCATTTTCAGCTAATAACCAATACCGCACAGAATGTTGTAATGTGATATGTTGAATTTGATCAAGAAATTCAAACAAAAGGCAATCTTCTTTATTTAACTCAAGTGAAAGTCGAACATCTGAAAAAGTGGGGACGTTCGATATGTTATCTTTCGTCACCACAATAAATTTCCCTTGTTCAGACACCTCCACACCAACCGCCCCTTGTAATACTTCTGGACGATAGAGCTGCCAGACGGGTTGTTCCCATTTCATTTAAAAGAAGGTGCGTCTATCCATAGATTAACGAGCGATAGTATCTAGCGGATAATCTCTTAAACCTTCTAACAATCGCTTGTTCTTGCGCTTCGGTTGGTTTTTCTTGATACGCTTTTAAGCTACGGAAAGAAAAGAATATTTTTCGCTTGATAAATCACCGCGATAAAACGTTGAAAATCTTTACCATCACAAGCATAGTAAACATCTGAGCGCTACCAATTGTTTTTAACTCCATACTTTTTATTGGCATCAAGATATTTTTGTTGTTAATGCTGGAACATGTGAAAGGTCTTTTTAAAGTAGTAGGTTTCACTAGTGATAAATTTACGATTGCTACGATCTACACTTGCCGCACCACTTAAAAACGCGGATCTTCTGATTTATCAAAGGCTTTCGTTTGTTTATAGAAATTTCTCACCATTAAATGTGACTTCTTCGTTACCTTTTTGATTCGCTCAAATTGCGCATCTAAACTTTGTGCTTGTGCAGCAGGTAATTCAATTTTTGAGCTTGTTGGTAAGGTTGAAGGCTGTTGCTTAGTGCCTTGAAGTTGTTCGAGTAATTGACAGCCGGACAATAAACTTGCCATGGCGACGGCAGTAATGATTTTTCATAAATAATTCCTTAATAAATGCGTCTAAATCGTTATCTTTTGCTAGAATAATGCATAATTTTTAACCAATAAACTACAGGATTTAAAGCGTGATTTCTCCTCGAAAGCGAAGTTTTACAACGCCATCTTCCCCTTTTTAACGGTAAATCAATTCTTCTTGCCGGCGGCATTAACGATAATTTTTCCTCAAATATTGAAAAAACATTGTCAATCCATTGCAGATTTGGAGCTGGTATTTTTGATTATGCTAAAACCCAAAGTGCGGTCAATTTTGAGGTTTGAATTTCAACCACAAGCCGATTTGATTATTTATTGTTGGACGAAGAATAAACAAGAAGTGAATTTTCAGCTGATGCAACTACTTGCCAAAAGTAAAAATTGAATCAAAGTGTTGATTATCGGTGAAAATCGTTGCGGTGCCCGTTCAGCTGAAAAACTGCTTGAACCTTATGGTGAAATTGGCAAAATTAGCAGTACGTAACC
>BNJT01000621.1_pt1 | contig 34038 bp, 49 predicted proteins | sample 8540491 | NCBI WGS metagenome assembly BNJT01 (sample SAMD00202455, study PRJDB9452) | human saliva metagenome | host: Homo sapiens | reverse complement strand
TGCTCCTGTTAATAAATATGTTTTCATATTTCAACTCTTTTTTTCTAAACTTTCTTTTTATTACTTCTGAGTCATTTTTTTATATTTTTTTATATATATCTACTGCATTTCTTGACCAAAGTTTAGAAATTTTAAATTCTTTATCTTCTAACTTTTTTTCATCAAATTTTTACAATTATTAAAATCATTCTTAAAAATCTTTTTTTAGATTTACTTTCTAATAGATCTACAATTTTATTTATATTAGTTGAATAAATTAATTCATCCTCTAAATTTTTTTAATCTGAGGAATACAAATAACATCTTTAACATTATTACTATTCTTTATTAACTTAATATTCTCATCTAAAATATCAATCTTTTTCTACATCAGTATCAAAAACTAATACTACTACAGTTTCTCTCTCAAGTGTTCTTAATATAGAGTTTGGAACTTTATTTTTGAATTGTATTTATTATCTTTATTTTTTTCCAGAATATAAGTACTTATTTTTTTATTGTTTCTATTAATTTTCTTTCATTCTCTCCTTCAACAAAAATAATGAAGTATCATTTTAATTATGCCTCCTCTAATTCATATATTAAATCAAGATAGGGTGCTACATTAAAAACATCATTTTTTTATTGCTTCCATCAAAAAAATGTTGTCCTCATCAATATATTCAGAGGCATATACCACTTCTATTTTTTTCTCTTTTTAAAAATGTAAAAACAATGTATTGGAAGATCCATATTTAATACTTCCATATTATGAGTAGTAAAAAAATAGTTGAGTATTAGGTTTTAAAAAAATCTATCATTAAACTTAAAAATAGCTTTTTTTCTATGTCACTATGAATATATGAAAATTTTTCGTCACAATAATAAAAAGCCATGAGTATTCTTTTTTTAATTGCACTAGTTATATATGCTATATCTAAACCTGCTTTTTGTACCACTAGAAAGAATATTATTTTTCTTTTATAAATTCTCTATCTTGGATTATTAAATCTTCTTCTTTTTAAAGTTAAAAATATAGGCATTTTTCCACTTCATCTAACTTTTCTTACTTTTTTTCTATTGATGGATCCAATGTTTTTAAAAATATTTTTCTAAAAATTTTTTTATCCATAACTTTTTTTATTTTTTTCCTAAAACATTTGAATCCTTCTCAGGATATGTAAATAACCATCCAGAGACTTTTCCTAGTTTTTTTCTAAGGTTTCTATATAGTTTTCATTCTCTAAATTTACTTTTTTTCAAATTTATCTAAGGTAGTTTCATAGAAATCTTCTTCTAAAAATATCTGCTTTATCTGAACCTCCCACGACTGAAGTCGCAGGGTTCCAAAAATCTTTAAAAAAATTTTTCTAAGAAGTTTGATAGTTTTACACTACCCTTATTCTTTTTAGGTGTGTTCAGCTCACCTCTATTGTATAGGACGCTTAAGTCCACAACTTTACTTTTTCTCAGAATATTTAATGCTCCATTACAATCTGCATTTATGAGTTTACCTACGCTTGTTTGATATAGTCCTCTTTTTATTCTTTTTCCACTGAATATATATTCTTGTAGATTTTCTTTATCATATATTGAATTTCATCTCCATCAAAGAAACTTGCTTTTGATGTATAACTCTCTTCTTGTAGTTTAAATTCTATTCCATATAGTTTACATAGATATATTAATTTATCTCTTAATTTTCCATATGGTATATTTACAAAGTTCTGATTATTTATACTTCCAATATTTGAATTTCTTTGAAAATCTTCATTATATCCTAGAACTAGTTTTTCCTATATCATTATTAAGACAATAATTTAGAATTGTTCTTGCTGCTTTTTGAAAGATAATCATTTATACGATTATTTCTCTTTCTAGTTATTCTCTTTTGCCTTAATGTTGTGCGCTCAATCTTTTTGTTTATCTTTTTATACCTTGTAATTTTTGCATTTATCTTATTATAGTATTGATTAATAGATTTTTAATTTTTCTACCATCTATTATGAATGAAGCTCCAGCATTTGTAACACAAGTGCAAAGATTATCTATACCTAAATCAATTCCTAGTACGTTATTTTCATTTAATTCCCTTTGAATTTCTTTTTACTTCATAAGTATATTGAATTTCAAAGTACCTAGAATGTTGTTTTTGGTATTATTCTAATTTCTTTTATCTTCTTATCTTTTTAATACTGATGGTAGCTTAACTTTAACTTCCTGATGAGTTTTTCTTAAAAAGAATTTGAATAAGGAACTATCAGCATATCATCTTTTAATCTAACAAAACCTATAACAAGAGTTGTAAAATCATCTTTATCAAGATAATTAGGTAATTTTTATTTTACCATTATATTGACCATTCTTAGCAAATTTTAAAAAGTGCAAAAGAATGATTTAAAAACTTTCATCTACTTCTTTCAAAAATTTGTTGAGCCATATTAGAATTTAACTTCTTGTAATTCTCACTATTTTTTTAAGCATTTTATAGTTTTTCATTATAGCTTAAATACTTTTTTTATTGTTAAAAATAGTGTTGTCTAACATTGTATATAGCTTGATTTTTTTAAATTCTTAGCTATATGGCACAAATATTTTAAATTTCTAAACTCTTTTTGCTAAGATGTTTTTACTTGTTGTTTTTAATGTTAAATACATATATAATCACCTCCTTTTTCATCAGAGATATTATATCATATATTCTACATTTTATCTACTAAAAAGTAATGTTATTTATTTATTTTTAAACATTTTTAAAAGTTTTTTTAAAAACCCCACAACAGTGGGAAGTGTCGTTCATACAAGGACGCTACGCCTTGTACAGTTCTCAAAGACTTTATATCTTATGAACTTCTTGTTATCTCTAACAAGCACAGACTATATCTTATCCATAGTGTATCTCAACACCTTAGGCGAAACCACTTCCAATACCAATCGCTTGTATTGTACTCCCCTCACGAGGGATAGTCGTTGAACTTTCCTTTTCAGGCTTAGCTGCTGATTGTCTATTATCATAATGTTTAGGATTTAACCTTGCATCATCTAGTATATTTTTTTCTGCTTTTCACCACCATCACACTTATACCATATTCTTACTTAGGTATTATGTTGTGGTTATACTAGCTTTAAGAGTTCCCAGCAATTCAGTTTCTTTGTTGCACGGTTTTGCTCTGTGTCTACATACAAGTTTCCCTATATGCTTACTAAAATCTTCGTGCAATTCATCTCATGACTAAAGTCACGAGTGTTCTTGCACTATTTAATAAATTCAAATTTATTTTTTTCTTTTTCCTTCTCTTTTTTTATATTTAAAAATTTACTCTGTATAAAAATATTTTTTTCTCATCTAAAAATAAAAATCTATAGAAAAGCTCATTTCTCTTTTTATATCTCTTATATGTTGAGTAACCTTTGAAATTTCTTTTTTTATTAAAAAAATTAAAAATTGCCATCATTGCTTTTTCCAACAGACGTCTTCCCAGTAGCATTTGCTCCTAGAAGAATATTAACTTTTTTTATATTTAAAATTAGGTCTATCTTTTAAAAAAATTCATCTTTGATACTTGAATTTTTTTAATATCATCTGAATATGAGAAATTTATTTTTAAAAATCTTCAAAACCAAACAGATTATCTAATTCTAAGTTTAAAACTATCATAATAATCCCTCTTATCTATATTTTTTTTAAATCTAAATTATTTAGAATTCTTCTTATTTTATTAACTTTATTTAATCTTATCAAAAAAATATTTTTAAATATTCAAGATGATTCATTTTTAAAAAAATGCATATTGATTAAAAATAGGTATTATTCAATTAGTACTTAATTTTTTTAATACAATAATACAATTTAGTTTTTAAAAAAAAAGAGAATTCTTAAATTTTTAATTCTCAAAAAAATTCTCTTAATTCTGTTAGGGTCATAGTCTAAATTTTTTTCAATACTATTTGACAAATAACCTTTTCTTTTTAATAAAAAGAAATTTTTATTTTTTTAAATTTTTGTTTTTAGATATTAAATATCTAAAAAAATGCAGACTATCATTACTATTATAATTGACCCACTTAAGAAAAATAAAAAGTCTTTTTATTTATAGGAGAAAACAGTTCTTCTAATATTCTTATCTTAAACATAAAAATATACCCATAAAAGATACTACCAGAATCGTTATCATTATTGCATTCATCCAAAAAAACTAAAAGGTATTTTTTTAATAAAAATCTCTAGAATTACTACTACTTATATTTAATCCAGTCATTTTGAAATTCCCAATAGAAATCCAAAAAAATCAAATTAAACATTGCTATTCCCCAAATACTTGAAGAAATTATTAATTTTATGATAGATTTTTTTATTAATGTCTGAGAATATAGAACTTAAAGATGAAATTCCTCCAAATACAACAAATGCTATTGCAGTAAAAAAATTCCTACTAAAGTTATTAACTGAGATGTGATATCTTGTGTAAGTTTTTTTCTTTAAAAACCTCCAATTTGCTCACTAAATTTTTTTCTTATACTCATCATCTGTTTGTTTTAAAGTACGATATTGTCTTATTGCTAAATTAGTATGATCTTTAATTTTTTTAAAAGCTACTTTTCTTACGTATTTTTTTATTTTTTTAACTCATTTTTTTATTACTTGAAGTAGAACTTTCTTCAATATCATTATTACATAAATCTAAAAAGATAATCTATATTTCCTAAAAATAAAATCTTCTTTTTTTCTTCATTTTTTTTATAAAACTTTCATAAATTGCATCACTTAAAAACAGTATATAAAAAGTCTATCATATTTTTATATATGTTTTTAATACATCAAGAGGATTTTTGTGATATAAAAATACTCCTTTCTAAGAAAAAAAGATCAACTAATTGCTTCATAGCTTCACTCATTTTATCCCATTCTGTTTTTATGGGTTTTTGATTTAAATCACTCCCTCTTTGTATTTCTATAATTTGTATATTAGAATTAGAAATTTTATCCATATCCATCACCCAAAAATAACGTCTTATTTCATCATTATATATAATACCATCTCTTTTATATGCATTTCTCCACGGATCTTGGTTATGAGTTATTTCTACTAATTGATTTGCTGAAAAAAATTAGCACATTTATCTACAACTAACTGAATATTAAATTTTTTTCTACCTCTTTCATTTTAGTTTCTAAACTCATATTTCCTAAATAAATATTTGCACTTCCATATCTTTTTATATTGATTATATACGCTCCTTACAACTGATCTATAATCCCAAGCTTCAATAAAATCTTTAAAACAAGGATATCCTAGAGTTACTAGGAATTGTGCTTGTATAAAAATATAAAAATTTTTCTGTAATTTTAAATTACTTATTGGATAATTTTGTTCATTAGCATAGCCAATAATGTATTCTGCAACTTCCATTGCATAAAAGTTCCCCATAATTCTTCCTCCCTTTTCAAACATACTACATAATAGCATATTTTTTTATTTATATATTTTTATTATACAACTTTTTCATAAAAATTAAAATTTTTACAAGAAGCCAATATTTTTTTGAGAAAAGAGAATTATAAATAAAAAGATTGTATAATAAATAGTCTTAATGTAAGAATTTTTTTAACAATAGCATTTATTATACAACCGATTATTATTAAATTGAGTCTTCTTTGTTATCTAAAGATAAATCAAACCTACAATTTATCTCTATATTAGTGTTATTTTTTTGATTATAATCTTTTATTTCCCTTTTTCTATACATTTTTGATGATTGCCTAAAAATCACTTCATTAACCCATTCTTAGTTTTATAAATACCATTTAGAAGATTTTTTTCCCTTCTAAAAATATTTTTTTATCATTAGCTGAATAAGGACTTCTTGGATCTGCTGGACTATTTTTCTGTAAAGAATTTATTTCCATAAGTTTTTTTAGATTTTTCTATTTTTTTAACAACTTTCTTAACATCTTTATCATCAATCACAAGTTCTATTGCTTCATCATAGTCTTTTTGATAAGCTACCATATACTTTATCTGTAGAAACTTGTAAATATTTTTATCCCTTCTCTACATATAGGATATCCATTTTTATCTTTTTGATACTGTTCAAGGCTTTTTTTAGTATTATCTAATAGATCTTAAGTTCTTAGTATATTGGTTTCTAAGAATATTTATTGTTCCTAGATTTCCTACATAAGTTAATACATCTACAACAATAGCATTTATATCTTCATATTTCTTTAAGATATATTTAAAAAAATTTGCACCTATAAAAGCCTGCTGCTCCTGTTACTAAATATGTTTTCGTATTTTTTTAAACTCTCCTTATATTTTTTTACTTTTTATTATACCATTTTTTTCTTCTATTATTCACATTTTTTTGAAAAATATTCTAATAGTAAGTCTTTTGATTTAAAATATTGATTTAAAAAAAGAACAATAATATATTTTCATTATCTATGATAAATGGAATTCTAGAATTATCTACCTTAAAAGTTTTCAATTTCTTTTTTTATATTTCCTTTTTGCTCTATATTCTTTACTCTTTCTTCATATTCATTTAAAGAATAAAAAAATATATTCATGATCAATGTGTGAAATATAAAAATTCTTCTTCGTCTTCAAAATACTCACAATGAACGACTTGTGTTCTAATAAATTCTTCTTTATTCCCTACTTCAAAAATCATCTAAAAAGTTCTTCAAAAGTTATACTTCCATTTTTTTATATTTATCCATAAAGAATTATTTGTTACAGTTGAATATAATTTTGTAGGAATCAGATTTTTTTAAATTTTCAAAAGAAAAGTATTTTTCCAAATGCTCTTTCTTCATTAATTAAAAATTCTTCTATTTTGTACAATTCTTTTATAATAATTTACTCTTAAAGATAAATCAACTATTAAATTTTCTTGTTTTTAAGCAATATAATTTGATAAGAACTTCATCAGGGATTCTACTGTCTAATACAATATATCCCTTTCTATTATCATGAATATAGTAAGGTGGTGAGTTTAACATAGGTTTTTCTAAATTTCTATTATTATTTAATTTTAATAAACCATATTTTTTTATACTGTTCATCTTCGTCAATAAATTCGTATGTTTCTTTCAGCCTATTATTTTTTTCTCATTGATTTCATAATAGGGACTCTTCTTCTTTATAAATTTCTTTTTAATAAAAAGTTCTAAAAATACTCACACATAAATAATCTTCTTGATTAAAAAAACTTTTTGTTATATTTTCTGTTAATTTATAATCTTTGATATTTTTCATTATATTCTTTTATAATAAAAATTATAAATATTCTCTTGATTAATCTCTTTATAGAAGTTTTTCCAATTCTTTTTATCGTTCTATTTACTTCTTCACTCCAATTTTTTTTATTTTTCTTTTTTTCTGATTAATATATTTATCATTTTCTAAGTTTTTCTTTCTTTAATATTTTTTTAATTTATTAAGTTCTTTTTTTCTATACCATATTCATATTCTTTTTATCCTATTCTTTATTTCTTCTTTTTTTAAATATAAAACCAATCTTTTTTTAATTCCACATCATCAATCTTTTAATTTTATATATTCTATACATTCTCTATCAATTTCTCTTATTGATGGTTTTATATTGAACATAATCTTTTTCCAAGAGGATCAAAAATCTACTTTATTCTTATAATCGTATATCTTTTTTTATTTTTCTTTTTTTAATTCCTCATTCATAATTTTTTCATCCTTTTTAACATTTTATTATTTTTTTATAACAAAAATATATTCCATTAGTTTCTTTTAATTTTTTATACTTTCCTAATAAATTAAAAAGTTTCTAAATAATCATCTTTTATATTTTCATTATTTATTAATATAGTCTTCTATGATAGATATTAAATCATAGAAGACTTTTTCTTTAAATATTTACAAACTTTTTTTACACTTTCTTTTCTTCTATAAATTATAGAAGTATTTTCTTTTTAAATCTAGGCTTACAATATCTAAAAAGTTAATATCTTTCATTTTTTTCTTTAACGATAGTTAAGTTAAATTCTCCATCTTTTTGTTACCATTTTTACTTTTTTTCAATTAACTTTAGATTATATTTGAATAAAAGAAATACTCTAAAAATTTTTTGAGATTATTGAAACTATTTGTCATGAAAAAAAGAAAAAGAAAAAGAAATTATCTTATTTAGGGTATAAATAAGTTTACTATAAATATGTTTTTAAAAACGAGTAATAAAAATCTATATTGCGAAAAATCCATCTATAAACTCAAAATTAAATTCTTATATTTCTTCTATATTTAATTTCTTTAGATATTCTTTTTATATCTTCTTTTGTTTCTTCATTTCGAAGTCCAAATTCAATATTAGCTTTTTAGAAGACCTACTTTACTTCCTATATCATATCTTTTGCCCCGTAAAGTTATATGCTAAAACATCTTCTCCATCTTTCATCATAGCAAGTATTCCATCTGTTAATTGAATTTCTCCATTTTTCCTGGTTTAGTTTCTTCTAAATATTTAAAAATCTTTCCTGAAAGAAGGTATCTTCCTAAACAAGCCATTCTTGAAGGTGCATCTTCTATAGAAGGTTTTTTTCTAAAAAGTCTAACATCTCAAAGGTAGCTTCATCTAATCAAGTTTAGCTATACCATACTTAGATACATCTTCTATTGCTACCTCTTGACAACCTATTATACTTTTTCCATAAAGTTCATATTTCTCTATCATTTGTTTACTAACTGGCTTTTTCAGGATTATATATAATATCATCTCCTAAAGCAATAACAAAAAGGCTCATCACCTATAAAAAGGTTTAGCTTTTTAAGATAGCATGTCCCAAAACCAAGTGGCATATTTTTGTCTTACATAATAAATATTAGCCATAGTTGAAATATGAGATATTTTTATCTAATAGTTCTATTTTATTATCATTTTTTTAATGTATTTTCTAATTCATAAGAAAAAAATCAAAGTGATCCTCTATTGAATTTTTTTATTTCTCCCTGTGACTATTACAATATCTGTTATCCCAGACTCTACAAGTTCTTCAACTATATATTGTAATGAAGGTTTATCTACTATTGTAAGCATTTCTTTTTGGTAATGCCTTTGTTGCTGGAAGAACTCTTGTTCCTAAACCAGCAGCAGGAATAACTGCTTTAGTAACTTTTTTTAAAAACTTTATTATCACTCTTACTAATCATGAGAGAAACCTCCTTAAAAATTCTAATAATCGAACTTTATTTATATAATAAATTAAGAACCAAGTATATTTTATTATAATCTTAATCTTAATTTTATTATATTAGATAGTATAATGTATACTAAAATTATATTTTTTTAAGTCCTTTATGTCTATGATATAATACACTACCTTATTTTTTTCAATCATAAGCAAGTATTATTTCAATTAAGACTTAATTTTTTTAATATAACAATATTAATTAGAAATAACATAAAAATTTTAAGCCTTTTATCATAAAAAAATTTTTCTTATTAACATTAGTTGACAAATAATTTTTTTAAAAATTCAGTTTCTAAAATTTTTTTCTAATTTTTTTAATGCAGCAGTGCCATCTCCATAAGGATTTCTTGCTTTAGACATTTTTAGATATAAATCTCCTCTAATTTTTTTAAATTATAGATTATATTATCATAATTTGTTCCAACTAATATTGCTGTTCCTGCTTCTATCGCTTCTGGACGCTCTGTTGTATCTCTTAATACAAGTGTAGGTTTTCCAAAAGTTGGTGCTTCTTCTTGTATCCCCCAGAATCTGTCATTACTAGGTGTGCCCCTCTAAAAAGTGAAATAAATTCAATATATTCTAAAGGTTCTAATAAAATAACATTTTTCTATTTATAAAAAAACTTTTTAGCAATATCTCTAACTATAGGATTTAAATGCATAGGAAAGACCAAAGAAAAAAATTATTATTTTTCATCTATATAATCTCTTATTGCTGTAAGTGCTTCTTCCATTGGTTTTCCCCAATTTTTCTCTTCTATGCATTGTTAAAAGTATATTTTTTTATCTTTTTATTTCATACTTTTCTTTTATAAAAATTCAATTCTTCTTGCTTATCACCCATGTCAAAGCATCAATTACAGTATTTCCTGTTTCTATAATATTATTTTTATTATAGTTTTCTTTTAATAAATTGTCTATGTTTGTCTTTGTTGGAGCAAAATGCAATTTTGTCACAACCCCTATTAATTTCCTATTTGCTTCTTCTGGAAATGGTGAATAAATATTCCCCGTTCTAAGTCCAGCTTCTATATGTGCAACAGGAACTTTATTATAAAAAGCAACAAGTGCTCCTGTAAATGCTGACGTAGTATCTCCTGTACTAAAAATATAATCAAACTTTTCAACTTTAAAAAAATTTGATCTAATGATGTTATCATTCTACTTGTTAATTCTGAAAGTTCTTGCCCCTTTTTTCATTAAATTTAACTCATAATCTGGTTTTTATCTCAAAAAATATTTAAAATTTGATATAACATTTCTTTATGTTGCCCTGTTACTATTACTTTTACATCAAAAAAATTCTTTTTAACTCATGGTAAACTGGTGCCATTTTTATAGCCTCTGGTCTTGTTCCAAAAATTAATCCTATCTTCATACAATTATTTGTATAGATAAAATATTTTATCCATACAACCTCCTTTCATTTTTTTAATTATAAATATTTGAACAACTCTTTTTCATACAAGGTTAGATACTTTATGTAATTATTTCTTTTTTTATACAAAAAAATATTTTTGTATAAAATTTATTATTAAATTATGTTATTTAATATCTGTATCTAATTCTTACTCTATTATTTCTACTTCAACTAAAAAAATCGATTGTTTGTACTTCCATAACTTTTTATTTAGTTTTTGTCTTTATAATTAATTTCTTTTTTTAATTTATTACAATACAAGAATCTATATTTTTAACTGTTTTCTATAAAATAATATTGATATCAATATTTGTACAATAAAAACTATTGTAGATACTTTTTATTGAATATATTGTCCATTTTAACCAGGTATTTATATTTTCTTCATTAACTAATAACTTAATTATTTGATGACTAATAATCCAAGCAGATACAAAAAAATAATAACATTTTTTTAAGAAAAAAATTTATATTTTCTGTAAAGAATATTTTTTTCTTAAAAAAATAAATTTGTGCTAGTGTTCTATAAAGAATTGAAATCAATGTTCCTATTGCTACACCACATAAGCCAAAAGTACTTTTAAAGAAATTAAAGATAATGTTAAATTTATTATAGCTTCCATATATGCAAACTTCGTTACTTTTTTAAAAGGCACCACTTGAATAAGCCATATTTATATATGGTTCTCTTAAACAAAAAAATTAAATATGACAGTATCATTAAGTAAGCAAAAAAACTACTCTATGATATTCAGTATCTGTAACCCCTCTCGTATAATTTTTCTATAAAAGAAAAAAATATTTTCTGAAGCAACAGAAAAAATAAAAACTAAAAAATAGATTACATATTCATATATACCAAAATAAATATTCAATTTAGTTTTTTTATTTTTTTGCATATAAATTTCCTAAAATAGGTGAAAAATCCAGTTGATATAGATGTTATTATTGTTTTTTTATTCCATAAACAATTAGGTAATATATTGAATAAACTGAAACATCTTTTTAAAGTTAAAAAAACAAAGTTATCAATACAATGTCTGTATTATTATGGATAAAAAGCTGCTACATTTATTCCAAATCCTTCCCATCTTTGAGCCAATAAACTATTATTTATTTCCTTACTTTTTCTTTATAATGTATCTTTTTCCTATATAATAAGTATATAATAGTGGTTGTAATATAAGTATTCCTGCACTAATCATTTTTACAAATATTATATCTAATTTTTTTATACATAAAAATAAGCTGAAATCATTAAGAGTAAAAATAGTAATAAATATTTGAATATACGATGATACATATGATTTTTTTATCAGCTTGTAGTAAAAAGTTTCCAAACTAAAAGCATAATAATATTGTATAAAAGATTGAAATTGAGATCACTAACACTAGAATTAATATAAAAAAATAAGATAAATTTATTTTTACAAAAAAATGGAAATAAAACTGCTATTCCTATTGTGTATATCAAAAAAATACTTCCCAATTTTTAAAAAAATAACTCAGCAGTTTTTATAACTGAAGAAATCTCATCTATATTATTTTCACTCAATGGTTTATACAAAGCAGCTAAAACAACTCCAGATACTCCACCTTCAAAAAGATTTATATAATTTAAAAAAATTGTGTTATTGAAAGAACTAGTCCATTTATTTCAGAACCATAATTTAATAATATTATTCTCGGAATAATAAAATTACTTATTATTAAAACCATCTGAAATATTAAAAAAACATTACTATGTTTAAAAGAGTTTTATTTTTACTTTCCATTTAAAAATCTCCTTTTTATAGTATCAATCAATTCTGTTGTTGCTTTGCCATTTTTCATAACTTTCTAACATTTTTATAATGCTCTTTTATTTTTTTGTATTAAATTTTTCTTTATTAAAAATTATTTATTACTTTATCTAAATCCTCATTATTTTCTATTAAAATCGCTGGTACCAACTATTGATATTCGTATAAAAAAATTTCTTTCCAATTTATAATCAATTAAATCTGGAACATATAAAAAAACATGGTCTTTTCTAAAAATGAGAAATCCCAAATACTTGAAGAATAATCTGTTATAAGTATATCAGATGCACATAATAGTTCTTGCATATCTGGATAGTTTGATGCATCGATTATATTTTTCATTATTATTATTTTTCCCCTTTCAATGAATAATGACCTCTATATAAAATTTTTCCAATTTCCTTTAAATTTATTATTTAACAATTTTAATAATTTTTTTCATAATCAAGATTATCAATACTTTTTTTATTAATGGAGTTTGTATTTCCCCTAAATGTTGGAGCATACAAAACAATTTTATCATCATTTGAAAAAAATTAAATTTTTTTCTCTTATTTTAAAATAAAAAGAATTAACCATATTTTTTTATTAAAAAAATATCATTTCTTGGCATTCCTATTTTTTTAAAAAACTTTTCTTTTTCTAATCCTATCGAATTTGACATAATATTAGTAAATAATTCACTACTTGAAATAAAAAGTAGTTTGCTCAGATGCTTTTTTTAATCCATAGTATGAGGTACCATTTGTATTTTCATCTATATCACGTCCAACTCTTTTATATGCTCCTCCACCATGCCAAGTATTTATAAGAATCTGTTTTTTTCTCAATGGAAAAAAATTGGATTTAGCCCACTATTAGTTATTATAATTTTTAGAAGTCATTATTGAAAAATATATATCTAAATGAGTTATGTTTAACTAACTTTACTTTTTCATAATTTTTTTTATTTTGTTTTTCATCATTTTTTTTCCCAGATATATCTATAAGTAAAAAAAGAATTTATCTGAATACATAGATTGAAATATATACTTAGGGTTACATGAATACTGTTTTCCTTCATAACTTGAAAAAAATATAACTTTTTCTTATTGGAAATATATAAAAATATTCTAAATAAAAACCCTAAATAGAATAATTTTTTTAGATTTTGTTTTTTTCATTTTTTTATTTTTAAAATATATTTTTACAATTATTCCACATAATTTAGATTCTAATATTTTTATTATTTTCTTCCATTTACTTTTTTTGAGATATCCATGATGATGCAAAATGATGAATTGTACAAGTATTCGAAGTTATTTCTATCTTTAGAGTCTTATAATCTTTTTGGACAAAAAAATAATCTTTTGGAAAAAAATAGTAAAATCATCTATTACTTGTTTTTTTGATTATTTCCTACAAATCCTTTTGGAAATGTTCAGTTATTATTTCAACATTTGTCTTTAAATTTAATGTACCATCTTCATTTATAAAATGAATATCATTATAATAATCCATTAATTCTTTTTATTATAGGCAGTCCTTTTTCTGCTGCCATTATTCCTGTGGGAATATTCTCTTCATTTTCAAATCCAGAAAAAAAGCCTTTAATTCTAAAAATGAATCTAGTGATTTTAATACTTCTACATCTGTATCCATATATATCCCACCATAATTATACAAAGCATAAAGTCTAACATAATCTGTTATAAATGCCCACTTTTTAGCTTTGAATGCTTCTTGGACATAAGGAAGGTGATTTACATCAAAAACTTTTTTTCATCCCATCTTATAATTTCATAATCAGGACAAAACTTTTTCCAACTTTCTAAATATTTTTTTGAGCATCTTCTGGTAAAGGATTTCCTCCAAACCAACAATAATGAATTTTTGGTATCATATCTCATCTCCTATGTATTCTTAATAAAAAAATATTATTTAATATACTTATCAATCTTTTTAATAAATATGCAGCAACCATTGTAATCAATATAATTATAATTGTACTAAAAAATTTTTATTTTTTTATATTTAGAATTGATAATGATCATAAAAATAAATATATGATGAACTATATAAATTTCATAAGAATATTTATCTAAATAAGTAATTTTTTGATAAAAATCTCTTTATCTCTATAATACTGTTTTAAAAAAAGTTATATAAAAAAACAAAACAAAAAAATATTCCTAATAATGAATGACTAATTGGAATATATATACTTAAAAAATAAAAAGAATCTAATTTATAGAAATATTGTAAATAAATTCAATTGATAGAACTAAAATATTTATAAAAAAATAGAACTTTTACTATATTATTTTTTTACTTCCCCTCTAAAAATATCCTCCTATGAAATATCCAGTTATATATATCCATATCCAAAAAGTTAGTTCTAAATACTACTATTAATGGTAAAGAAATTAAAAATAGTAAAAAAATACTGATAAATAAAAATTTTTTTCATTATAAAATTTTTACTTTCAATAGAAATTTATGTAAAAAAATATGTCACAAGATATGAAAAATACTATCACACTTATAAACCATAAATGTGTTAAACCTGGAACTGTTTTAACTACTTTCCAATTATACCCTTGTATTTGAAAAAATATAGGTTATAATATTTTTTTAAATGATAAATCTCTATACAAGTATTGATAAATAAACAAATAAATAAATAAGAATAAATAAATTGGGATTAATATTTTTAATCTTTCTTTTATAAATTTATAAAAAGTTATTTATATCTTTTGATGAAATTAAGAAACCTGACATAAATAAAAATATTTGAACACCAACATTTAACCACCATGCCATAATAGAATCTATTCCTTGTAAAATATGACAAAAAAATATCATCAAGACAGATATCGCTCTTATTGTTGATATAGAATAGCTTTTCAATTTTGGTAAATTTATACATTTTTTTAACCTTTCAAATTCAATTTTTTTCTAGTTCATTTTCATATTTTATAAAACTTACAATTACTCCAACTAACATTATATATAATCCCACATATAGTGCTAAAAAAAGTTTGATATATTAGTAAAGGGATAGCAAAAAGTTATATATTTTGTTATTTTTCTAAAAAGTAACTGAATAGTACTAAAAATATACTATACAGCCTATATAAATTCCCATACTTCTTATCATAACTAATAATGGATTATGTGGATTTACTTTTTATATATGGAATTTTTTTCTATACTCAATATCAGTCAACCCAAAAATTTCTTAAAATATCGTATTCTTTTTAGAGCTTTAAAGAATGAAAAATATTGTTCAAACCTCAAGTAATTTGAATCATCATTTATAGTCAAAAGTCTAGAGGCACCATATTCATAATTAGAATGATGATTTATTCTCAAGAATACATATCCAATAAATATTGTTACAAAAAAATATAAATAAACTTATTACTATTGTATTATTTCTGAAAAATTTTTTTAGAATTTTTTTAGAAATCTTTAATACTATAGGTATTTTTTTAATAAAAAAATATTACTACTCCTAAAAATATAATTTCTACTTAACATAAAAAAACCCATAAATAAAAACTAACCATTTTAAAAAAATGATAATTTTATTTTATCCAGTAGTATAAAAAAATAAAAATAATATATATGCAGAGTAGTTTGGATCTAAAAACTGCTAAAACTCTTCTTCCAAAAATACTTAAATAGTGATAATTGGATTATTATTCCAGTAATATAAATATAACAAAAATTTTTTTTATTAACTTTTTTTGTTAATATACTTTGTATTTTCTATAAGTGCTTTTTAAGGTAAATAATGTTATTATCGCTGTAATTAAATCAGTATTCTTTGTTATCAAAAATTGTAAAAATAAAATGATACTAATTAAGTATAAAAAAATATTATTTTTTTAATTAATAATATATTAGAAAATATAAAAAAATAATATATAGTACGTATCTAACTATTGTATCTATTTTTTTCTATTAACTCTTTATTATTTAAATAAAATTGATCTTCTATTCTTGGATTTTGTGCTGATCCCCAAACACAAAAAGCAATAAAAAAACAAATCGAAATAATCATAAAATTGTATATTTTTTTATTTTTTTAACATTTTTCCTTAATATTTTCACTTTATAAAAAAATTAAAATAAATTTTACTTTATAATTGCTTTTAATATCTGTAATATCTTATCTACTGAGGCATCTAAAGAATATTTTTGCTTCCCATCCCAAATCTTCTAATTTCTTTTGCATCTAGAATGGTATTTTTTTATTAAACCATATCCCTTTTTCAATTTCAGTAGGTAAATCAAATATCAAGTTTACTTTTTGCTTTTTTTCAGCTATTTTTTTCTGCAAACTCTCTTATTGAAATATTTTTGATTTTTTTATTAGCAATATTATAAGCTTCTCCATTCTTTCCTTTTTAATATAATATATAGAAAAAGCAGATACACAATCTGCAACATAACAATAAGATCTTATCTGTTTCCCTTCAGATTTCATTACTATATCTTTCTTATCTCTTCCTAATCTTAAAAAAATTGCTCATTTGCTCTTGAGTTATCTTCAAGCATAGGTGCTCCATAGATATATGCTGGACGAGCGGATAAAAAGTTTATTCCATATTCCTCCATATATGATACTCCAATTGTTTCAGCCATTTTTTTACTTTCTGGATAACAATTTCTAAAAAGTCATACTATTTAGTTTACCATAATCATCTTCTGAATACGTTTCCACTAAACCATTTTCTCCATATACTTCAGAACTTGAAACAAATAAAAAAATTTTTTTCATTTCCATATTTTCTAGCATATTCTAATAATTTCAGTGTCCCTAATACATTTGCATTAATAACCCCAACTGGATCTTTTTGAAAATGCTATAGGATGTGCATTACTAGCTGCATGAATTATATAGTCAAATTTTGTACCCATATTATAGTCTTCTGTTACATCTTGTATTATTATCTTAAAAATCTTTATTTAAAAACTTTTTAAATCTATTTTCTGCTTTTTACTTTATTTCTACACAATATATAGATACTAAAACTTATACTTTTTATTCTCTCTCAAATAAACAAGAGCATCTACTAAACAAGATGCAATAAGTCCATTTGCTCCTGTAATTAATATTTTTTTATTTTTTTAAAAATTTTCAAATGGTAAGTCTATATTTAAAATTTCTTTTAAATCTTCTTGATAAAAATTCATTGTAGTAAAAACATTTCCACTCCTTAACTTATAATCCAAAAAAATATTTAAATTTTCCTTCATATCTAAAAATTGCTTTAAATATGTAGAAATCTGAAGGTGTTGTTATCTTTATATTTTTCAGATGGATCATTTACTATATTTAAATTATGACCATAATAAGTCATGATTGAAGCTGAATCAATAAAATCATCTTTTTTTATCCATAATTGCTTTTTCATGAGCATCTAATATGTCATTCAATATAAAAACTTTGGGGAGCTCTTGCCATAAAACATTCACTTCTATTAAAAATATCCTTTATTATATTATTTTTATTTTTCTAATCTAACTATAGTTTCTATAGCTGGAGCTGTTGTTATAGCATTTCCTTTTTCTTTTACTAAATTAATGTTATCATTTATAGTATCATCATTTATTAATGGTCTTACACCATCATGAATTAAAAACAATATCGTTTTTTTAGAATATCTTTTTTTCAATTTCTTTTAATCCGTTATATATAGATTCTTGTCCTGTATTTCCACCTGGAATTATTGACACTACTTTTTAAGTTATTTTTTTCAATTATTCTCTTTTAAATCATCAATTTTTTTCTTTTTAGACAAGAGATTACAATACCATCTATATTTTTTTATTATTTTCAAAAAAATTTCAAGAGTATATACTATAATTTCTTTTCCATATAGTTTTAAAAAAACTGTTTAGGTATGCCGGTTGTGTTCATTCTCTTTCCTATTCCACCTGCAAATATTAATGCTATATTCATATTAATTCCTTTTCATCTATCTAGAGTCATTTTTCTTAATACTTTTTAAATATATAAATTTTCTTAAAAAAATTTGGCATTAGTCTAACACAACTTTTTTTAAACAAAACATTTTTTTCCAAAAATCCTATTTTTATTTATAATTCCTAATCTTAAATATTCTTTCTGTAATTTCCATTCTGCTTTTATATATTTCCAACCGCCACGTCTTTTTATAAGTATTATCATCTACTCTAAAGTATACCAATTCTTCTGGTATGTTTGCAAATTTAGCTCCTATGCTATACATTCTTGCCCACAAATAAGAATCTTCATTTAAAAAAATATTTCTTGATAGTTTCCAGCTTCTAAAAACTTTTGATTTTCTTAAAAATAACAGAAGGATGATTTACTGGATCTCTGTATTTTATATAGTTATCTATATTGCTTATAGGAGCGTCTTTCACACAAATTTTTATTTGTTATTTCATCAATAAACTCTGTCATAAAAAGTTCCTAATACATCTGTGTCTGAATTTTTTTCTTTATATATTCGATTTGTTTTTTTAAACCTTTCTGGATATGCTATATCATCTGTATCCATTCTTGCAATCCATTCAAATGTACAATGTAATACACCTTCTTTTTAAAGCATTTCCTAATCCTGAATTTTTCTAATTTAACTATTTTTTTAATATTCCTTTTTAATCTATCTAACTGATGGTTAATTTCAGTATATAATTCTTCAGTTAAATATCCATCTTCAACTAAAACTATCTCATCAGGCTTTAATATTTGATCATCATAGATGCTTTTTTTAATGACAATTCTAAATTCTTTCTTTTTTTCTTTAGAATATACTGAAAGTAGAACTGAAAATTTTAAATTTTCACTCATTTTCCACCTCTTTTTTTAAATTAATTCCTTTATATATTCACAAATATACTTTATATCATCTTCAGTTAAAAAAATCATGAAGTGGTAAAGATATTTCATTCTTATATTGATTATATGCATTAGGATAATCTTCTATTTTTAAAAACCTAATTTTTTTATAGGCTGTTAAAAAGTGGTAATGGTTGAAAATGTACATTTGTTGCTATATCATTTTCTCCTAATTTTTGCAATTACTTCATTTCTTTTTTTCTTCATCTTGATTCTTTAATCTTATCATATATAAGTGCTTACAACTTTCTTTAATATCATTTTTTTAAAGATGGGTAATTCTATTTTTATCTGTTAAGTCTCCTAGATACTTTTCATAGTAAGATACTAGTTCTTCTTTTTCTTTAAAATTTCTCCATCGTATCTTTGAAGTTGAACTAAACCTATAGAAGCCATAATATCTGTCATATTACATTTATAACCTGGCATAACTATATCATACTTCCAAGCTCCTGCTTTTTAATTTTGCTAAGGCATCTTTATTTTGCCCATGTAAAGCTAATAACATTAGTTCTTTGTAAATTTCCTCATTATCAAAAATTTTTCTGGAAGATTCCAAGTTAAAGCTCCTCCTTCAGCAGTTGTCAAATTCTTTATTGCATGAAACGAAAAATGAAGTTATATCAGCTACACTTCCAATTTTCTTTTTCCTTATAGTCGCTTCCAAATGAGTGAGCAGAATCAGCTAAAACTAATATTCTTCCAAGTTTTTTTCTTGATAAGTTCCTTTTTGCATTAAATATATTTCTTTTTCTTCTCAACTACTTCAAAAATTTCTGTATAATCAGCTGGAAGTCCAGCAATATCAACTGGTATTATAGCTTTCGTTCTAGGAGTTATTAATTTTTTTCTATTTCTTTTAGGGATCTATATTAAATTCACCTTTTTTTAGTATCTGCTAAGATTATCTTTTGCACCACAATGATATACTACACTGGCAGAAGCTGTATAAGTATAGGCTGATGTTATAACTTCATCTCCTTCACCTATATCAAATAGTCTCAAAGCTAATTCCATTGCAGCTGTTGCTGAATTAAGAGCCACAGACTTTTTGTTCCACAATATTTTTGCTATCTCATCTTCAAATTTTTTTGTTTTTGGATATGTTGTAATCCAACCAGATTTCAATGTATCTACTACTTCAGCTATTTCTCTCTCTGTTATATCAGGTGGAGAAAAAGTAATTTTTTTCTCTTTTTCCATATAATTCCCATCTCCTTACTTATTTCAATATCTTTTTAATAGTCAATAAAAATTATTTTTTTATATCTGTCATTACTGAAATTTCAGATAAATATTTTTTTATTTAATTCTATTTTTTTCTTGGCATAATTTTTCTATATAAGCCTTTTTCTGGATCAGTCTCATTAGCTAGAATATCATTCTCATTTGAAAACTCTATTGAAGCATAGTCTGTTATTCCTGCTCTTACTTTCAAGATTTCCCTTTTGTTCTTCTGTATAGAGTGCCACATACTTAGGGAACCTCTGGTCTCACCCAACTAAACTCATATCTCCTATTAAGACATTTTATTAATTGTGGTATCTCATCTAACTTATATTTTCTTAAAAAAATCTCCAACTTTAGTTATTCTACTATCTTTTCCTACAGTTATTTGACTGTATTTATCTGAACCTATTTTTCATAGTACGATATTTAAAGATTTTAAATTCTCTTCCATTTTTTTGTTACTCTTACTTGTTTAAAAAAATATTTGATCCTTTTGAATCAAGCTTTTATTAAGATAGCTATTATTATCATAAAAGGTGATAGTAATATTAATCCAAATAATGAAGAAATAATATCAAATATCCTTTTTCAACAATTTTTTTATTCCACTCTCCCTTTAAAAGTACCAATAATACTAGCTAAAGTTCTTCTCATTCCAATAGTATCATTATTCTTTATTAAATCTTTTAAGATTGTATAATAATTATCTATATCAACCTGTACTTTTTTTCATTTTCCATATTAGTGATAAATATTTTTGTTATTTGATGTTTTCTCAGATGAATTTACATCATATAGAAGTTCTTCAAATAATTTCTCTCCAGGTCTTAGTCCAACTATATCTATTCCAACATCTGAACCTGATAACTTTATCATATTTTTTTTGCTAGATCATAAATTTTAACTGGCTCACCCATATCTAATATTAATATTTCTCCACCCTTACCAATAGTAGCTGCTTCTATAACTAATTGAGCCGCTTCTGGTATAGTCATAAAGTATCTTATTATATCTTTATGAGTAAGAGTTAAATTTTTCCTTCTTCTATTAATTTTTGAGAATATAGGTATAACGGAACCATTACTTCCTAAAAACATTTCCAAATCTAACTGCCATAAATTTTGTATTTGAATCTTTTTCTGAATATTTTTTTGAAATATCATCTCACAGACTCTTTTTTTGTTGCTCCCATTACATTTTGTAGGGATTAACTGCCTTATCTGTAGAAATTAAAACCACAGATTCTAATTTATATTTAAGACAACATTCAGCTACATTCTTAGTTCCAAATATATTATTTTTTTATAGCCTCTTCTGGATTATTTTTTCCATAAGTGGCACATGCTTATGTGCTGCTGCATGGAATAGTATCTCTGGCTTATACTTATTAAATAACATATCTAACTTATCTAAATCTCTAACACTTGCTATCTCTGTCTTATAGTCTAAATATGGATACTTTCTTTTTAACTCCAATTCCATAAGATAAGAAGCATTTTCATTAATTTCTATATTAATGATTTTTTTAGGATTGTATTTAGCTATTTGATTGATAAGTTCAGAACCTATACTTCCTCCCCCACCAGTTACAAATACTATCTTATCTTGAATAAAATCAAATACTTCTTTAGTGTTAATTTTTATTTCTTCTCTACCTAATAAATCTTCTAGCTTTATATTTCTTAATTGTGTACTTAAGTTTCCTTCTTCAATTAAATTATCTACATTAGGCAATATCTTAACAGATACATCCTTTTAGTTTATTTAACTCTTTTAATATATTAGAAATTTTGCTTTTGCTCTACAGAAGGCATAGAAATTATTATCTTTGAAACATCATTTTTTTCAACAATTTTTTTCAACATCTTCTAAGCCACCTAGAACTTTTTAAAACCATATACTTTTTCCACCTTTTTTTATTGGGGTTGTCATCTAAAAAAACCAACTATTTTATATGAAAAAAATTTGGATTTATCCTAGATTCTTTAACTAATAGTACTCCTGCTTCTCCAGCACCATAAATTAGAACATTTTTCAGAATTTGCATCACTTCTTCCTATTCCCTTCATTCTAGTTAAAAACATCAAGAATCTTGAAACTATAAGTAAGAAGGTAAATATTATCCAAGTTTCAAAATAAAGACTACTCTTGGTATCTAGTTTCAGAAAAAGCTCTAAGAATATACGACAAAAATTGCTACAGTAGAACTTAAAGCTACTAAAGACATATATTCTGAAGTTCCACTGAATCTCCAACTATTGTTATATATTTTTTTAAAATAAAATATATAACACAAAAAGAAAGATTGAAGTAAATTAAAAAAATTTACATTTTTATTTGTTATCTGAAGTTGATCATACTTTAAAAAAATATTGAAACCACTAATGATATATTCAATAGAAATATATCTATCAAAAAAATTTCACTAGTTTTTCTTATGGTATTCATGATAACCTCCATTAATTATTTGTTTTATTCTTCTTATATCCTTCTATAAACTCTTTAACAAATGTCGCAAACACACCTAAGCATAAACTTAAAAACTAGTCCTATAGCTAATTTAATTGAATTTCCTGATTTTTTTCTTTTTTTCAAAGATAATAGATGTATCATATTTAATAAATTTATTTACATCATTTAATCCTAGGGTACTTAAAGCTACAATTGCTTGATTCTCATTTTCTAACTTCACATATTCAGAATAGTATGTATCTATATTAGAAACTTTTATTGGATATATATATTTTTAAAAAAATTATTTTTCAGCTATACTAGATTGATTAACTAATCCACTTTCTCCCACTACAGCATTTTTCTCCTAAAAAGTTTTTCTAAGTTCTGGTAATCTTCCCTCAACATATTTTTTTCTCTATTTTGGATATATTTAAAAAATAGTTTCATCATAGTATTCTTTTAAAAATTTCTAAATATGCTCTCATTATACTAATTGATACTTGTCTATTAGGATCATCTTTTTTTATTTACTTTTTAATGTTACTGTATATGAATTAGGTTTATTTTTCACCTTTTTGAAACATTTCTTAACATTGCTTCTTTATCATTTTCTCCATCACCTAATAAAAAAATACTCTTTTTGGTATTAATATCTTCTCTATTTTTCTTTTACATTTTTTTCTCATATAATTCTTTTTAATTCTGAATTTTCAAAAAAGTTTTTCTAAATACTCATCTTCCAATAGCACTTCGCTTGGACTTTCTTGAGGATAAAAAAACTCTTCCCGCTAAATAACTTTCTAGTTCTTGGTAATTTAAAGTATAATTAAGTTTTGAAATATTATTTTTTTATCAAAAAAATTATTTTTTTAGCTACATATATACAAGTTACTATTAATCCTATTATTGTAACCAGAATAAATATTTTAATATTTTTAAAAAGATATTAAGTATATCATAGATACTAATCTCATTTTCTTCATAAAAACTCATCTTCCACTTTTTACTAATTTGTTTGACATACCTTCTCTCCTTATTTATTATTATCTTTAAAAATATCTATCTATTGCATCTTTCCAGTCTGGAATAGTTATTCCTAATTTTTTTCCTTTATTTTCTTACAACTTAATTTACTGAATTTTTGGTCTTTCTGCAGGTAATCCTAAGTCTTCTCTTTTTACTGCTATTAAATTCCCTTGCCAAGAAATTTTTATCTAATATATATTTTGCTTCTTCATATTTTTGAAGCTATTCCATCATTTGTAAAATGATATATTCCATTTTCAGCTGAACTCTTTAATAGTTCCCAGCTATAGTAAGCTAAATCTTTAGAGTAAGTAGGTGAAGAAACTTGATCATCTACTACTTTTATTTCATTTTTTTCTTTAGATAACTCTATTATCTTGTCAACAAAAGTTCATAGTAGCTTTTACCAAATACCCAAGAAGTTCTTACTATATACATTTTTGAACTTAGTTTCTGGATTATTCATTACTTGTGATACTAATAATTCTCCTTCATACTTAGCTTTTTGCATAAGTTGATAGTGGATGTGGTTCATCTTCTTCAGTATATCCAGTACTTTCATTATATAGATAATTTGTTATTAGTCCATTAAAAAAACAAAAATCACTTGAATATGTTATATAGTTTGCTCCTATTTCAGCAGCTATATTAGCTAGAGTTGCTGGTGCTTCTGCATTTAACTTATAGCATAATTCTTTTTTTCTGTTTCTGCTCTATCCACATAGTTGTATGCAGCACAGTTAATTATAGTATCTACCTTATAGTTTTTGATGCATAGTTTGAACATAAGCCCTTAAAAAAATCACCATTAGTTATGTCTATTTCATCTTTATCACTTGCTATATACTTTTCTCCAATAGAGTCAAACAATTCCTTAAAGTCTGTACCTAACTTACCATTAGCTCCAAATATTAGTTTCATTTTATTCTCCTATATTCTTTAAAAGTTATATTTTTTTATCTTTTTCTGATATTATTAATTCTTCTTTTTATATTATACTTATCTAAATTCCAATCTATATTTAAGTCTGTATCATTCCAGATAATTCCAACTTCACTTTTTAGGATTATAGAAATTATCACACTTATATATAAATTCTGTATCATCTTCTAAAGTAAGAAAACCATGTGCAAAACCTCTTGGTATAAATAGCATTCGTTTATTTTTTTATCATTCAGTTCAACTGCTATATATTTTCCCAAAAGTCTCACTATCTTCTCTTAAATCTACTGTTATATCTAGTACTGCTCCTCTTAGTACATATACTAATTTGGCTTGAGCATATTCATCTTTTTGAAAGTGTAATCCTCTTAAAACTCCTTTTTGAAGATTTAGAAATATTATCTTGTACAAAGATATTATCTATTCCTAATTCTTTAAAAGTATTATAGTTATAACTTTCCATAAAAAACCCCTACTATCCTCAAATATTCTAGGTTCAATTATTAATAATTTTTTTATTCCTGTCTCTATTTTTTTATTTCTATCATTCCTTTTTTTAAGATTATATCGTTTTATTATAACATTAATTTTGTATATATAAAAAGATTTTTTAGATATATTTACCTTAGTAAAATAAGAACTATAATTCCTAATATGATTCTATACAGTCCAAAAAGAAGTAAAACTTCTTTTTTTGATAAAAGTCCATAAACCATTTTATAACAATATAGGCAACCACAAAGGCTATAGCTGAACCTAAAAGCTAGGTAAGCCCATTCTGTTTGTGTAAAAAACTAAACCATTTTTTTAATAATTTTAAAGCAGTTGCTCCAAAACATTGTTGGTATAGCCAAATAGAATGAAAAATTCTGCTGCAAGTGGTCTTGATAAACCTAAAAGTAAAGCTCCTATTATTGTTGCTCCAGATCTTGATGTACCTGGTATCATAGCTAGACATTGGAAAAAAATCCTATTAAAAATGCTGTACTATATTTTTAAATCACTAAAACTTCTAACTCTTGCTTTAATATTTTTTTAATCTTATATATAACTTCTATTGCTATGAAAAATAATTCCATAAACTATTAAAGTTATAGCTATTGTTGTTACATTATCCATAAAAATATTTATCTATTATGTCATCTAAAAATAGTCCTATAACCATTGCAGGTAAGACTCAACTATAATCTTAAGCCATAATCTAAATCTCAAAACAAATTTTTTTCTTTAGTTCCTACAAAAGGAGTCAAGTCTTTCCAGAAATAAACTACTACAGAAAGTATTGCTCCCAATTGTATGATTATTAGAAAGCTATTAGTAAAAAGTTGGTGATAAGTATTCTCCACCTATCAGTTTATTTACCAATATCATATGTCCTGTACTACTGACAGGTAAAAAAATTCTGTGATACCCTCAACTATCGCAAGAATAATAACTAATATCAACGCATTCATACTTTTAACCCCTTTTATAGATAAGAATCTTCTTTAGCTAGATAATTTTTGAACATAATCTTTAACTCCTTCTTCAAGACTATGCATTTCTTTTTGTGTATCCTATTTCTCTTAATTTATTTATTTTTTTGCTTCTGTAAAAATATTGATATTTTCCTTGTAAAATCTTCAGGCATTTCAATTAATTTTACAACTTCATTCTTATCTAGATTATCATTGTGAGAAGCTGCTCTCATTGTTGCCATAGATAAATCCATAAAACTTCTTGCTTTTTCCTGTACCTATATTATATATTCCAGATTTTTACATCATTAGTTAACATAAAAATACATTATATCTACAACGTCTTTTTACATAGACGAAATCTCTTAATTGTTCCCCATCTTTAAATCCTTCTTTATATGATTTAAAAAGTTTTACATAACCATTTTTCCATATATTGATGATATGTATGAAACACCATTGATGCCATTCTTCCTTTATGATATTCTTGTGATTATAGACATTAAAAAAATTTCAACCCATTCCATTGTTTAGGTTGAGATTCTTGTTTAAATGCCCAATCATCAAAAAAATTTCTTTGAATAACCATATTTATTTAAAGGTCTTAATTTTTGTAATTCTTCTGGAGTCACATCATCATTATATCCAAGTTCACCTATACCATAAGTTGCAGCTGAAGATGCATAGATATATTTAATATTTTTTTCTGCACAGAAATTCCATAAAAAAATTTTGTATATGCATAGTTATTATCCATTAAAAAAATCTCCATCTGTTTCTGTTGTAGCTGAACAAGCTCCCATATGAATAACTGCTTCTATCTTATCTGCATTTTTCTTTATGAGATAACCATTCTTTTTAGATTATCTTTTATCCATCCAGTCATAATATTCTCTTTTTTTCTGATATTTAACCATTTATCTTCTGTTCTTAATTTGTCAACTATTAGTATGTCTTTTTATACCCATTTCATTAAGCTTCCACACAAAAAGCACTACCTATCATTCCAGCTCCACCTGTAACAATTATCATTACTGTCCCTCCATTTATTTAAAACTTTTTTTGTTTAAATTATATCATAATCTAGTGATTATGTATAATTTTTTTATGATGAGATAATAATATAATTCTCACTTATTAATATTTATGGTAAAAATAGAGAAGATATTTATTAAATATTTTTTTAGGAGAGCATTTTTATGAAAAATAATTTTTCTTAACATATATATTTCTAATTTTTAATTTCACTTATTCAGAAGAAATAAAATTAAAAAAACAAAAGAAGATGTTGAAATTGAAAAAAATGGAAGAACAAATAAAAAAATTTACAGAATAAAATAGAAAATACAAAAAAATTAAAAATCAGCTAAGGACAATAAAAAAATTTGAAAGTTGCCTTAGTTTTTAAGTGGTGGTGGGGTTAAAGGTTATGCTCATTTAGGAGTTCTAAGAGTTCTTGAAAAAGAAAAATATTAAAAATTGACTATATCACTGGTACTAGTATAGGTGCTTTCATAGGTACTTTGTATTCTATTGGTTACTCTGTTGATGAAATTGAAAAAAATTACTAGATGATCTTAATATTGGTAATTTTTTTGGAAAATGTCACTGATAATACTAACTTATCTTTAGATAAAAAAAGAAAGTTTAAAAAAATATAGTGTCCATCTTAGCTTTGATAATGAATTAAATTTTTTTCTTTTCCTAAAGGCTTAAAGGGAACAGGAGAAGAATATCTAATTTTAAAAATTATTGGGAAAAATATGGATATATGGATAATTTTTGATAACTTTCCTATCCCTTTAAGAATAGTTGCAACTAACTTAAACACTGGAGAAACTAAAGCCTTTTCCAGAGGAGATGTTGCAAAAAGTTTTAATAGCTTCTATGTCTATTCCATCTATTTTTTTGAACCTATGAAAATAGATGGAGAAATATATGTTGATGGTCTTGTAACTAGAAACCTACCTGTTGAAGAAGCCTATGATATGGGAGCAGATATTGTTATTGCTTCTGATATAGGGGCTCCTGTTATAGAAAAAAAGATGATTATAATATCTTAAGTGTTTTAAGTCAAGCAAATACTATACAAGCTTCTAATGTAACTAAAATTTCAAGAGAAAAGGCTTCTATTTTTAATAAGTCCTGATGTTAAAGATATCTCAGCTCTAGATTCATCAAAAAAAGAAGAATTAATAAAAACTTGGTAAAGTTGCAGCAGAAAAAGAATTAGATAAAAATTAAATTACTCACTAAAGCTGATAATAAAAAGAAAAAGAAAAATTTTTATCAGTGATAATGATGTAAAATTACCATAAATAAAAATAGAATATAATGAAAAAAATTTAGTGATAACACTATTGTAGTTTTTAAATGATATCTTTAAAGATTTACTGAATAAACCTATCTCTAAAAAAATGATATAGATAAAAAAATAATTGATACCTACAGTTCTAAATACATGGATAAGGTCTACTACACTATCGATGGTAATACTTTAATTATAGATGGTGAAAAACCCTCATTCAAACAAAAATAGGTTTAGGATTTAATTACTTAACTGGCTATGGTACAACTTTTTAATATAGGTTCTGATTTAGTTTTTTTAATGGAAAAATTCAATAATAATATTAACTTCAACTTTAAATTTGGTGATTATTTAGGTGCTGACCTTGCTACTCTTTTCATACTATGGTGTAAAAAAATAGATTTGGTTTTCTTACAGATATAGGTTATGATGAAAATCCATTTTTTTCCTATATGATAATAAGAGAAAAATCTGCTAAATTTATAAGTAGGGAAGCATATTTTTAAACTAGGTCTTTTTACTCAACCTACAAATAGTACTATGCTTTCTTATGGGATTTTTATCTAAGTTCTCTAGTTTAAAAACAAGATACTGGTGGTAATGAAACGAAGTCTTTAGAATACTCTGAAAAATTCTACCAAAACTTATTTAAGCTATAAATATAATAGTTTAGACTCTATAACTAACCCAATGAAGGGAGTTAAAGCTGACTTTGTATACAATTTTTCAAGTTCTTTTTGGAAAATCAAAATCTAATTTATACAGATATACCTTTACTCTCAAAGGATATGTTCCTGTAAATCCTAGATTTTCTCTTATGTATGGTTTAAATTATTCCAGTCTTAGAGGAGATAATATAAGAGCTGACAGAAGAATTAAACTTGGGGGTATGTACACAAATATAGACAATAATGATTTTGAATTCTATGGTTATAATTATCAAGAAAAAACAAATGAAGGATTTAATTAATCTAACTTTAGGTTTTAAACATAAAATTGTGTATTCGCTTTATTTTAATACTAAATTTAATATTGCTACATTTAATGAAGATAATCCAATGCAAAGATATAACTCTAGAATGTGGAAGGATTACTCTCAAGGTTTAGGTTTTTTTCTTTAACTTACGATTCTCCTATAGGATATATTGAATTTTCTGTATCTTCAGATTTGCAAAAATATAAAACCTATTGGAAGTATATCTATTGGTTATAAATTTGATTAATATTAGGGGGTTTAATTTATGTTTCAGGATTTTTGATGTTATGAAATTTTTTTAATTCTTGCAGTTTTTTTGTTTTACTGCCTCTGTTGTTGATGCAATTTCTGGTGGTGGAGGTCTTATTTCTTTACCAGCATATTTTGCAGTAGGTTTCCCTCCACATATAGCATTGGGTACAAATAAGCTTTCAGCTTTCCTTTCTACTTTTGCCAGTGCATTTAAGTTTTTGGAAGGCTAAAAAAATTAATGTAGAAATTGTCTCAAAAATTATTTGCATATTCTCTTGCAGGAGCTGTTTTAGGGTGTTAAAACTGCTGTTTCTATAGACACAAAGTATTTTAAACCTATTTCTTTTTGCAATTTTAATAGTAGTTTTTTTCTTTATGCTTTAAAGAATAAATCTATGGGTGAAGTTAACTACTATAAAGGTACTACCCCAAAAAAACTATTTTACTTGGAAAAAAATAATGGCTTTTTTTGTTTAGGTTTCTATGATGGTTTCTTAGATTCAGGTACAGCAGCATTTTTTTAATGTTTTGTCTAATTAAAATATTTAAATTAGATTTCTCTTCAGCGAGTGGAAACACTAAGATTCTAAATCTTTCGAGTAACTTTTGCAAGCTTAGTTGTCTTTGCATTTTTTTAGGAAAAATTAAATTGGCTTTATGGTATACCTATAGCTCTTGTTATGACTGTTGGAGCTATTATTGGTGCAAGACTTGCAATACTAAAAAGGAAATAAGTTTATTAAACCTGTATTCCTTGTAGTAACTATAGTTTTAATATTAAAAAAATGTCTGTGGAAATATTCTTTTTAAATATTGTATGTAGTAAAAAAACAGTTCACTGCTAGCTAAATTTCTTAACGATAAAAAATCAAGAGTTCGCTGTAATTTCAGCAAACTTGCTGACAAGTCAGCTTCAAACACGCTGACAATTACTCGGCTCACTCTGTTTGATTTTTTTATCTAAAAATTTAGAATGCAGTTTCACTTGTTTTTTACACATATTTTAATTACATTTTTAATAAATTTATTTACACAAAGATGGGAGAGAAAAAGTGGAAGAAAATAAAAGTATATAAATTGGAAAAATGAATTTTTTTGAAAGTTGAGTTTTTTTAAATTTAGGAGCTACTATAAAAAAACTTGAAGTAAAAGATAAGAATGGAAATTTTTAGAAATATTGTTCTTGGTTTTGATGATATTGAAAAAAATATAGAAAAAAATCCTGCGTATTTTGGAGCTATAATAGGTAGAACTGCTGGAAGAATTAAAAATGCAGAATTGAAAAATAAGAGACAAGGTATATAAGTTAGACAGCAATAATAATGGAAATACACTACATGGTGGAAAGAACTCTATCAGTCATAGATTTTTGGACAGTAGAAAAAGATTGCAAAATAGTTTAGTTTTTTTCTATAGATAGTCCTCATTTAGATAATGGTTATCCTGCTAATCTTAAAAATTAAAGTTAGCTATATTTTAAATAAAAAACGAATTGGAAGTTAGATATTTTTGCTAAAAGCCGATAGTCTAACTTATTTGAATTTAACTAACCATAGCTATTTCAATCTAAGTGGAAATCCTGAAAAATAATATCTATGAAGATATTTTAAAAAAATTAACTCTGACTATTTGGTTGGTATAGATGAAAATTCTATACCTTGTGAAACTATAGCTTTAGATAATAATATTTTTTTGACTTCAGAAAGTCTAAGAAATTAAATGATTTCTTTATAGGAACTGATGTTCAAAAAAACTATTGCTAATAATGGTATAGATCATCCTTTTTATCTTCAATGAAAAATAGGAAAAATTAGAAATAGAAAAATCTTGAATCAGGAATTAAGATGTTAGTGAAACAGATAATCCTGCTGTTGTTATCTACACAGGAAACTATCTGCAAGATATAGCTTTTAAGAAACACTCAGCTATTTGTTTTGAAACTCAAGAAGTTCCAAATCTATATCTTAATCCAAATTTCATAGATGAGAATAAGGATTATGAAAGATATACAAAATTCATATTTAACTAGATAAAAAAATAGCTCATTACTGAGTAAATTCAGTTATATCTAACAATTACTTGCCAGCCTATAATGGTTCTAGAGCTCCACAAAAGCTCTTTCACCATTATAGGACGTCACCAATAATCTTGTTAAAATTGAAGATTTAACTTTTGCAACAGCTCTAAATATCTTCTTAGAGATGGAAACTTTATTGGATAATCACTTAAACTATTTTTTTATTATATTCACTATAACTCAAGAATTCAAATATATTTTTTTCTGATTTCACATAATCTGTTATCATTAAGATTTAATAAGTTTATTGTATACTTAGCCTTTTTCATATTTTTTTCTCCATCCTTAAATATTGAAATTATTTTCCCAGTTTTTTTATATCATACTTAAAAATAATCTTCTGGATTTTTCTGTAACAGGATTGATAAAAAGCTCATTCCACTTATTCTCTTTTTGAATTCCCACATCTTCCACTTTCCATACAACAAGCAATAAAAATTATTATAATCTGACAACAGTTTAGGAAATTTTTTTCCTTTGGTCTAATATGTTCAATATGACTATTTTTTTAAATTAATTTCTGTTTCACAATAAGGACAACAACTATTTTCTTGCTCTTCTAATAGATATTGTTTTAAGACTTGTTTAATTTCTACAGTAAAAGCTATCCCAATTTATTATTTTATTTTTTTACTTTTTATATTTTTGTAAATTCTTCTGGCTCACTTTTTCTTATTTACTTTCAACATTAGAATTCACCTTTTTGTTTTATTTTTTTACATCCATATCTATAAGAAATAAATCTTCATCTGTATTTCCTAATATTTCTAGAAGCTCACTATATTTTTTTCTTTAAATTCTTTTTGTGTCATACTTATCTTCATCTACAAGTTTTCTAAGTTCTTCTAAGTCTTTCTCTATCTTTGGTGTTCTAACTGATTCTAAACCCATTATATCTTTAAGAACTCTGTCAACAGGTTGTCCATATGAAGAATATAACTCATCTCCTGTTTTGGCTTCTATTTTTGCCTTTTTTTCATCTCTATAAAGAATAAAAAAATATTTTTCATTAGAAACGCTTCCTAATATATGTGGAGAGTGAGTTGCTAATATTATTTGATTATTTTCTCCAATTTTCTTATACACTTCTATTATTCTTTGTTGCCATTTTGGATGTAATGACAATTCTGGTTCATCTATCAAAATTATAGAGTTATTAGGTTCTAACATTTTTTTATAGACAAAGTTCTTAAAAAAATAGTTGTTTTTTTCTCCAGAGGACAAATCATTTATATCAAATTCTTCACCAACAGAATTTTTCAAAAAAATAGGCATAGTTTTTTTCATCTTTTTGAAAAACCCTTTCAATTTAACATCTAGTTCTAAAAATACTAAAAAAATACTATTTATCTCATTTACAATTATATTTGTAACTTCTTTCATAGTTAGATCTTCTTCAATAGTAGCAAGATAATTTCTTCTAGTTGCTATATATGATGGGATATCTTCCATAAGTTCAGAATTTACGATATTTATAAATTCATAATTTCTTGATAAAGTTGTTGATTTAGTTTCAACTTCTTCAAAAACTATTATTTGCAGGAACATATATTATTTTAGGTGGATTTTCAAATCTTTTTTGCTATTAAATCTTGATAAAATTTACTATCGTTATACTTTTCCATAATGATATGCTTCAAAAAATATTAGAAAAAGTTTAATAATTCATATTCATCATTATTAGAAGTTTTTTTCATGATCTTCAGTATTCTTTTTCAAATTCTTCAAAAAAATATATCTAAATTAACATTTGATTTTTTTCTATATCATTGAAATCAATGCTTTTATTATCAAAAAAATCTTTTATAGATTCTAAAATAGTTGTTTTCCCACTTCCATTTACTCCAGCTAAGACAATTACATCTAAAATTTCATTATCTTTCTTAAATGAAAGTTCTAAATCTTTTATTCCTTTTTATATTTTTTTATATGGACTTTTTCAATTTTTCATCTTAACTCAATCCCTTTTTTATATTTTTTTGTTTTTAATTATAGCATAAATATTTTTTT
>BNJT01000494.1_pt1 | contig 34298 bp, 57 predicted proteins | sample 8540491 | NCBI WGS metagenome assembly BNJT01 (sample SAMD00202455, study PRJDB9452) | human saliva metagenome | host: Homo sapiens | reverse complement strand
GGACTTCTCGGGCGCCGGCAGATGTCTCCTACCGCATCCATTCCCTCAAGGCGACCTACCGCAACAAGAAGACCAGCAGCGAAGGCCACCGCTTTTAGCCCACCTCCCATCCACACCACGACAGAAGCCCTTACCCTTCTCAGCGAAGAAGGGTGAGGGGCTTACCCTCATTCCCTTAGGTATGAAAAAGGGTGCAAATCACTAGTGATTTGCACCCTTCCTCGGAGAGAGGCTCTTTCTCTCGAACTATCATAGATACTTATTTGATCTCAAAGTGTTGTTTATCAGTGTATATATGGGTGTGTTCCTTAAAGTGGGGTATCATAGGATCTCCCTTGCGATATCCTTATTTGGGTGTATCTTTGGGTGTGTAAACTATACACCGAGAATTATGAATATCAAGCGCAATATCATCTTTGCTCTGGAGAGCCGTAAGAAGGACGGTGTCCTGATCGTGGAGAACGTCCTATCCGTATGCGAGTGGACTTTGCTTCCCAGCGAATAGAGTTCACTACGGGCTATCGTATCGATGCCGCCAAATGGGATGCAGACAAGCAACGAGTAAAGAACGGATGCACGAACAAGCTTAAGCAATCAGCCTCAGAGATCAACGCTGCACTCTTGGGGTACTACACCGAGCTGCAAGAGGGTCTTCAAGCGCTTTGAAGTGGCCGAGGTTATGCCAAGCCCCTGCTGATGTTAAGAGCGCCTTCAATGCCCGCCATGGGTCTGACGATGTACAGGTGGGACGGATCTCCGATAAGCCCGATCCTTCAAACGACTTCTATAAGGCCTTTGATGACTTCGTACGTGTCTGTGGTCGACAGAACGACTGGACGCACGCCACCTATGAGAAGTTCGCTGCGGTGAAGAATCACCTTAGAGCCTTCCGAGCAGACCTTAGCTTCTCCTTCTTCAACGAGGCTGGTCTGACGGAGTATGTGCGCTACCTCCGAGAAGTACGCGAGATGCGCAATAGCACGATTGGGAAGCTGACTCAGCTTCTTGAAGTGGTTTCTACGTTGGAGCTTCAGTAAGAGATGCATAGGAACAATGCTTACGATACCTTCAGACCTAAGCTCAAGGATACGCAGAAGAAGATCATCTTCTTGACTTGGGAGGAGCTGACAAGGCTTCGAGTTCGAGATCCTCCAGCAGAAGCAGTCACTTGATCGTGTGCGGGACGTCTTCCTCTTCAGTGCTTCACCGGACTGCGATACTCGGATGTCTACAATCTAAGAAGAAGCGACATCAAGGAAGATCATATAGAAGTCACTACGATTAAGACTTCTGACAGCACTGGTCATCGAGCTCAACAAGCACAGTAAGGCTATCTTGGAGAAGTATAGGATGTGGTATTTGAGCACGACAAGGCACTGCCTGTGATCACCAACCAGAAGATGAATGAGTATCTCAAGGAGCTTGCTGAACTTGCTGGTATCAACGAACCTATCCGCCAGACCTACTACAAAGGGAACGAGCGCATCGATGAAGTGACGCCTAAATATGCTCTGCTTGGTACGCATGCTGGCCGACGCACCTTTATCTGTAATGCCCTTGCCTTGGGTATTCCTCCTCAGGTCGTGATGAAATGGACGGGGCACAGTGACTACAAGGCTATGAAGCCCTACATCGACATTGCGGACGATATCAAGGCTAATGCCATGAGTAAGTTCAATCAATTATAGATTAGTTATGTACGAAAAGTATACACAACCGGATCTCCCGTCCAGAGGGTACAGAGAGCTATTGGGAGGGGCGCACTCTATCGTATAAATAAAAGCATTGGGGAGATATCGAGACTACAGATAGTCTCATACATCACGAAGGCTCACTGGGGATGGGAAGTAGCTTTGCTTTCGTAGAGTGGCAAAAGCATTTGGAGTTGGAGCCTCTGAGAAGATGGAGGATTATCTATCTCTGTATATCTGTGGAATTTTTCGATGCCCTACATACAGGCTTGAGTAAGTTTGGAGCACCCGAGGCTGAGCAGTGCAAGTACGTGCGTGAGCTCTTGGTTTTTGGTAGGTGATATTCCTACCGATGGTAGACAAGACTATGATGTATTAGGCTTTGTTGTGAATATCTAATTAGCAACAGTTTGCAGTCAATGCTGGTAGAAGATATACAGAAGGGTATATCTGTCAGAAGATCAAAATAATAAGTTTTTCTTGAGGGAAGTAGGGCGGCTTATCAACGAGCAGAGCTTCTTTCTCCTTCTTTCTTTGCAATACCTCAATGAGTACTTATTTTGATGCGGCAAGGTGCTGATTATCTGATGAAAAATAACTGAGATTAAAGAAAACGTAGCATCAGTAAAACGATTCTCTAAATTTTCCGTTTGTGAACTTTATAAAGCTAGATGCAGTACCTTTGCCGTATAATTATTGAAATATAGTATGTTGTTCTGTCTTCTTGTCATGTGGTTTTGCCTTATGGAGACTTCGCTCCATGCTGTTGAGGCAGGGGGCTATGGAAAATGGCATAGAGGAAGGGCGAAACTCACTTACACTGATGGAAAGGCGTACAGCATCGTAACAGACCTGCTCAGCACGCCTACAGGGCTTACAACTCTGGGGATGAAGAGGTGTAGTCGCGTAGAGCTTGACATGAATGGGATAAGCCCAGTAGTGAAAGAAAATAAGTAGCTTTACAAAAACATTGGATAACAAACAGCTTAAGCAAATTAAACAACCCCTAAACTAGTTGTCGATTTTTGGAGTAGTATACTTAATTGGTTTTTAGACCAAGGACCTAATGTTATACGGAATAGATATTTTCTCAGGTGCAGGTGGTTTGAGCCTTGGTGCAGAAATGGCTGGAATACAAAATCAGCTATGGAATTGAAATAAATCAAGTGCGGCTAAATCATTTACCCAGAAATCATAAAGGGGCAAAAAGTTCTTCAAAGGAGACATCAAAGATATTGACCCATCAAAAACTCAAAGAAGGCAATGAACCAGTATTCATCATTATGGGAGACCTCCTTGCCAAGGATTTTCGCTCTCGAATACTCGTACACAGAAATATGCAGAATGAAAAAGAACTTCTTGTTCTTGGAGTTCGTGCGTTTTTGTTCAGGAGTTGAAGACCAACTTGGTTTCGTTCTTGAAAATGTGTGTGAGATTAACCAATATGGAAGAGGTAAAACCAAGAATATGATTGAGGATTGTTTCGAAGCTTTAGGTTACGAGGTAAATTCTCAAAGGTGCTGTGGGCTTCTGATTATGGTGTCCCTCAAAATAGAAACCGTTTCTTTATGGTGGGCAATCGTCTTGGAATAAAGTTTGAATTTCCAGAACCATTTTGAAGAAAATTACGGTCAAAGAAGCTATTGGAGATTTGCCTGATTTGGAGAATGGCGAGATGCTCGAAAAGGGCAAATATAAAGTCCCTCGTTCAGACGCAAGTGAGTACGCTCAGCTTATGCGAGAACATTCTCATTATCCAACTCAGAATTTTTGTTTCACGTAATAATGACCTTGTAATTCAGCGCTATAGACACATAAAAGCAAGGGACAGAACGGCGTGCGATCCCAGATGAATTGATGCAGAACTATGCAGACAAAGGACGCACTCATAGTGGTATTTACAAACGTCTTATTGCCAAACCAACCTTCTGTGGTAATCTCTAACTACAGAAAGAGTATGCTCATTCACCCTTATCAAGACAGAGGTTTGTCTGTACGTGAGCGGCACGTTTGCAGAGTTTCCCCAGATAACTTCTATTTTGAAGGACCTATCTCGCACATCCAGCAACAGATAGGTAATGCCGTACCGCCACTACTTGCAAAAGCAGTATTTGACCAGATTATAAAAATGTCTCGTCACGATGGCCAAGGATAGAGAAAATATACCAGTGGCATCAACCTTAATGGGTTCCCTCAGGTCAATGGGGTATTCCTTTGAATCTGCGGTAGCTGATGTTATTGATAATAGTATAAGCGCACATGCTACATTCGTAAAAAGTACTCTTTCCAACCAATCCACTTGAACAGACAGCTGTAGGCATTTTTGGATGATGGAAAGGAATGAGTGATGAAAAACTGTTTGAGGCGATGCGTTATGGCGCATGGCATCAGAAACAGAACGTGACGAAGATGACCTTGGTCGTTTCGGCATGGGTATGAAAGGGCAACTTCCCTCTCCCAATGTAGAAATTTGACGGTTGTATAGTTATAGCAAAGGGCAAGTGCCTACACTTGGGATTACAATTACATTCAGAAAAAGAAAATTGGATAATCCAGAGCTTACGTCACAGAAATAGACAAACTTCCATACGTTAGCCAGATTGCCGAGCAAACTAAAGGCACACTTGTTATCTGGAGCGATTTTGATATTTTGTCAAAAGCAAGCGATGGTAAGGTTTACGAAAACTCTTGTTGATCTAAAGATATCACTCGATAAAGCTCTCGCACTTATTTTCCACAGATTCCTTTTCTGCCACAGGTAGTGCTAAACTCAAAAATCCAGATAAATAATCAGGGCGTAGAACCGCTTGCAGTCCGTTCCTCGAGACGCCATCCCAAAAACTTCAAGCAGAAGGAACGAACCATAGCAATCAATGATAGTGAAGGAGTTGAGCGCCTGATTCATGTAAAAACCATTTGTCCTTCCTTTTTGCTACCGATCTTTCTGACAACGACAAAGAAACTGATTGGAGGTATGAAGAACCTGCGAACAAAGCAAGAGTTCTACGTTTACCGAAATAATCGTCTCATTATCTGGGGGACTTGGTTTGGCATGAAGCAACATGCGGAGTTGACAAAGAACGCTCGAATACGTGTTGATATTCCTAATACTCTGGATGACATATGGGGTATTGACATTAAGAAGCAGAATGCTTCTATCCCTAAAGCGTATTCTTAATCAGTTGCGCAAAATGGTGCTCCCGATGCACTCGAAGCATCCGTTAATCAACAAACTTACCGAGGAAGAACTGCAAAGATTAACGATGAAACAGATTACATTTGGGATAGAAAGAAAGGTCGCAACCAGATGTTCTATTACCAGATAAACAGAAAAGCAAACTCTTTCAGTTTATCAAGGAAAAATGTCTGAAGGATTTCAACTATCTGGAAATGCTGGTAACAGAGATTGAGAACAACATCCCAACTCAGCAAATGTACATTGACAAATCAAATAGAAGCTATTACTGTAGAAGAAACAGATAGTCCTTTTGATGATGTCTTCCAAAATTGCCGTGACAATGGTAAGTACATTAAGGAGCGCAACGAATAGCACTATGGAAAGCATCATTAACGACCTGATGAAATCTGAGCCATTCTGTAAGTACCAAAAGTTACAGGATAAACTAATTGATAATTTTCAAAAGAAACCAATGACTGATGATTTATACCTTTCGTTGAGGGCAGAAAATAACATTTGGCTTCATCAATGCAGATAAAGGGTAAGGGATTGAGGTGAAATTTGAAAACATTAACTCCTATATTGATAGAGCGACAGCATTGTTCCCTATCCCTTGTGATAAAGAGGCGAAAAACGTCTTTTTACGGATGTGGAGTATCAGTTCAAAATCACTCATGCCAAAGGGAAATGTAATCTTTGATGATTATGACAGCAGACAAGAGTGGTATTCCAATGAGAACATTGATAATCCTTATTTCTGGAATAAATACAAGGCATTGCTCCTTGCCAACCCATCCTTCAACATAAAGAGTATAAATCTTCTAGATGAGACACTCTGCCCAACATAATGAACTGTCTAGGAAATCCAAATGACAAGTTTGAAGGTAAAAGATTCCGTAGAGGTCTTATCATTGGTGACGTACAATCTGGAAAAACGGCAACATACTCAGGTTTGATTTGTAAGGCTGCCGATGCTGGCTACAAAGTAGTCATACTGCTTGCCGGTATTACAGAAAGCCTTCGAAATCAGCAAACACAAGAACGTATTGACGAAAGTATTATTGGCATTACCTACAAGAAGCAAGGTCGTACGGTTTTGCCTCCTCAACGTGTTGGTGTTGGCAAGGATAATCAGGAGCTCAGAGCGACTTCATTTCACATCCTGTGTTAATGATTTTGTTGGCAATCATGATAGAATTGCAATGTCGTTGAACTCACAGAGCTCTTTGGTCGTATGTTGTCATTAAAGAAGAACGTTTCCGTTTGCAGAGACTCACAAGTGGCTTAGGACCAAAACCTAGATCAGTGAAGGGTTACATAGATATTCCTATGTTGTTGGTTGATGATGAAGCTGATAATGCGTCTGTCAATACAAAGAAAGACAGAAACTGACCCGACAAAGACAAACAAGTTGATACGTCAGATCTGTACGCTCTTTAAGGATACAACGTATGTGGATTTACAGCTACACCATTTGCAAATGTATTCATTGATCCAGAATCTGTGGACAGTATGAAGACCTCAGATTTGTTTCCAGAACACTTCATTTATGCCTTGGAAGCACCTTCTAATTATGTGGGTGCTCAAAAGATTTTTCTATCCTGAAGGTCAGTACTACCGCAACTTGCGCTACATTACCGATATTGAAGAGCCGGATTACACCTCGGAAGAATACCTTGATCAAGTTGATAATGACATTGAATCCCTGAATTCAGGAGGATTCTATTATCGCCACAAGAAAGAATGGGAAGGTAAATTACCTGCGTCATTGACGGATGCCATCTATTGCTTCTATCTGGCAAATGCCATTCGCGACCTTAGAGGGCAACATTCAGCCCCTCGAAGTATGCTTATAAATATGAGCCGTTTCATCAGGTACAACGTGTAATAACTAAGCATGTAAAAGTGTATTCACGAAGAAGCCTTTAATAATATTCGCTTCGACTTCACTAACAAAAATACAGCCAACAGAAAGTTGCCTCTCTATCAAGTATTCGAGAAACTCTGGAAGAAAGCACTTTTTCGCATGTAACAGACATTACCTTTGATAGAGTTATCCAGAGAGAAACCATCATGAATGCAATTGAGAAGATTAAGGTGATGGTAGATCAATGGCTCGAAAGCAAAAGCAATAGCCTTGATTATCGAACCAATAAATCACTTCGAGGTAATTGCCGTTGGTGGCTTGGCACTTTCTCGTGGTTTGACTCTCGAAGGTCTTCTTGTAAGCTATTTCTACGGAACACCTCTACCTTTGATGTACTTATGCAGATGGGGAGATGGTTTTGGCTATCGTAACAGCTATGATGATATTTTTCCAGATATGGACAAGCCAAACAAGCGCAGAATGGTACGCTGAAGTGCGCGCTCATCACAGGAGCTAAAAGATAATATTAAGAACATGTATGACAACGTCTTACGCCAAAAAGACTTTGGTATAAAGGTTCGTGATAACTGTAGTGAATTACAAATTACGGCTTCAAACAAGATGAGAGCAGCAAGAGGTTTGGTTGCGCTATTCATTCTATAGCAACATTTATGATACCCCTACGTAAGCTTTAATATTGAGCACAATCGTAACAATTTGAAGAAAAACTGCACTTCTTATTGATGCGTTGTTTGAGAGATATACATTGCATTATACTGACCTCGTAGGAAAGGCTACCAAGGATGTGAATGACCCTTCTGATAGTAGCTCACGCTTCTTCGAGAATGTTCCAAAGGAAACCATCATTGCATTTATTGAAAAGATAAAGTGTTCGATGGCAAATGGAAATTTCAATGTGCCAAACATTCTTGAGTTTCTAAAAGGGGCTGAGAATACTGGTATAGAAGAGTGGGATGTTGTAATTCAAGGCGGTGAAAGCAAAGAATATGTCCAGTTTGACAAATTGCAGAATATCAGATGCGTTAAGCGTTCCATCTATTATGGTACTCGTAATGTTGTTCAGATAAGCTCACGCCGAAGAGCACTTAGTGGTAGAGTGCGGAAGGAAAATACGCACTCACGAAAGAACAGATAAAGAGCGCAGAAGATGAATATAGAAAAGGTAGCGGAGGTGAGAATACTCCGTTGAAGGCATACTTTGAATTCTTGCCAACACGTAAACCAATCTTCATCATTATGCCCATTCATCCTGTACCTGCAGAAACCAGGTGAAGGAAAAGAAGAGAATCAGAAACTAACCAAGTTCAGAGAAGAGTTGGGTAATGATCATATTATTGCCTTTGCAATAGGTTCTATCAGGAGTGAAGGGAATAGAAAATGCTGTTCATTATAAAATAAATAAGGTGTACCAACGTCTTAATGTGGAAGACGCAGAAGAAGGAGGTTGATGATGCAGATTAAGATTTACACACTTCTATCTGGGGATTTCAAGGCAAGCCATTTCATTAGGATTGGTGAGAACCACAACATTAGTTTGTATGTGGGTAAAAAGATGAAATGGGGCGTTATGCTTTTGATTTCAGAGGTCGATTCAAGGTTGCTCGTACTAAGAGCTCAGAGGTAATCTCTGTTACTCACATCAATAGTGGGGATGAGAACTTTATACGTTTCTCGTTAGAGAATCCTGCGTTGCTCGAATACTTCTGCACCTTCTGTGAAGACCTGATTACCTCTACGCAAGTAATAAGCGATGACGAAACTGCTTATCAAACGCTTAGAGCTCGTTATTTCTCTTGGAAGCAACTCTTTAAACCAAATCATGGTAATCTTACGGAGATTGAGGTGATGGGGCTTATTGGTGAGTTGCTCTTCCTTAGAGACGAAATGATTCCTACAAAGGGACTTGATGCAGACTCTTGAAAGCTGGATGGGACCAGAGAAAAACTCACAAAGATTTCTCATACGATAATGACTGGTACGAGGTAAAGACCCTCAATTTTTGGCAAAGAGTCGGTTCATATTTCATCTATTGAACAACTTGATGGTAGAAAAGAAGGATATCTGATTGTGTACTCCTTGGAACGCATGAGCCCTTCATTCAACGGAATAAAGTTGAATGCTTTGGTGAACGAGTTAATTGCTATGATAAAAACCTTCTCACCACAAAGAAACATTTCTTGCAAAGCTGAGTTTATACGGATTTGATTTCTCGCTCAGAGAATGATAATCTCGTTTACGATCTTAAATCTGTAGCGTCATATAGAGTAGATAATTCCGATTTCCCAAGGGTAACTAGAGGTTTGCTTCCTGCCCCAATTATTAAAGTACAATACGACATTATACTCTCAGAAATAGAAAAGTTCAAAGTACCATAATCTATAAATACGTTGGCACAATGGAAATAGAAGAATACAGACAACGATTCATTGATGAATTGAGATTCAATGCGGAACATGAAGGTACAGAACCCGAAACACCGTTTATAGAAAAACCCTTAATGACTTGGAAGAGATTGGTGAACTCACCGATCCAATTCCAATGTCTGTGGAAATGCGAGGTTCAAGAAATCGTATTTTGGCATTTGATGCATATGCTTACGATGAGGCCGATGGTGCATTAGTGCTTATTGCAAGTGACTTCACTAATCAGCGTAATGTCGCTCCCACGCTAACCAATACTCGTATTGAGGAGTTGTACGGTCGTATGTTGAACTTCGTAGAAGAAAGTGTACAAGATAACATTAGCAAGTATTGTGATGACTCTGATCCTATTCTTTTGATAGCCAACGAATTTAGAAAGAAAATAGGAACGGGTATGCTCTCAACGGAAATTCTCCGTTTCAAGTTCTTCATTATTTCCAATGCAACATTGAGTAAGCAGGTAAAGAATCTCAGCAAACCGGATTTACTAGAACGTCCTGTAGAACTGAATGTATGGACGCTTGAACGTTTATACCAGACGTTTGCATCAAACTCCAGCGAGATTATAGAGATAGATACTGCCGATTTTGACTGTCAGGGTATTCAATGTCTGAAGGCAGACCTTGGACAAGGTTCTGAGTATGACGCTTATCTAGGGATTGTCCCAGGTAAATTTCTTGCAAATATTTATCTGAAATATGGTAGTAGTGCTGCAAGGTAACGTTCGTGCATTCCTTAGTGTACGAGGAAAGGTAAACAAGGGTATTCGTGATACCATTATAAATCATCCGAGAATTTCTTTACCTTCAACAATGGTATTGCTATTGTTGCTCGTTCCATGTACATTTTCGCCAGATGGTAGTCGTATTGTTCACTCAAGGATCCTCAGATTATCAATGGGGGTCAGACAACGGCTTCACTTGCCAATGCAATTATCAAGAAGGAGGCTCGCTATGGTATGGATACGCTATTTGTTCCTATGAAGCTCACTGTACTCAATGTGGAAAATGACATGAGCGAAGAGCAAATTGAGCAGTACAATACCATTACAAAGACGATTTCACAATGTGCCAATAGTCAGAATGCAGTTTCTGATGCAGACTTCTTCTCTAACCATCCATTCCATGTTATGATGGAGACGTTGTCACGTAGGGTGATGGCTCCCCCTGTTGATGGTAGCCCATTCCAAACAATTTGGTTCTATGAGCGCTCACGAGGCAAAATGGGAACAGGAGCAGATGGAAACTGACAGTGGCACAGAAGAAGAAATTCTGCGAGATGCATCCCAAAAATCAGGTTATTAAGAAGGAGAAACTGGCAAAAGTGCTACAATGCCATCTTGATGAATCCTAATCAGGTGTGCCAGAGTTCTGCTATTAACTTCAATCGTTTTTGCTTCGGTTATTGAAAAAGATTTATGAGGAACAACGTGATAGTATTAACGAAGATTTCTTCAAGAAGTGTGTTAGCTCTGTTATTCTGTTTGATTCACTCGATAGCTTAGTCAGGGAAGGCTTCTTGGTACCCAAAGGGTGGTAACAAGGCACAGATTGTACCTTATACAATTTCAAAGTTGATGACTCTTATTCCAAAGGATCGTGATCTTGATTGGCATTACATCTGGCAGAAGCAGTCTCTCTACCCAGAACTTGTAGAAGAACTGCTAAAACTTGCCTATGTTACCCACAACTTTCTCATGAACCAAGCTAATGGTGGTATTGTGCGTACGATCTCACGTACCCAGACTGTTTGGAAGAATTTCCAAGATTACAAGTACACGCTTAGCGAAAAAATTTATTGAGACACTCGCATCAATGGCAGAGAATAAGGCTATTGCACGATCAGCAAAGAGGGCACATAAGTTCAATTCAGACGTTGATGCTTCTGTAGGAGTATTTAAACTTGGTGCCCAGTATTGGATGAGAGTTTACAAATGACCTTGTCAAGGAAAACCGTATTGTCTTATGGTGATTGCAGTTTTATCAAGGGAATTGCTGATCACATTACGCATGGAAATCTTCCGTCTTCCTCACAATGTAAGCGATTGCTGAAGATTGTAGCAAAGGCAGAAGATAAGGGTTACATTATGCCGAAGTAATAATATGCCAAGTGAGATTGTAGAAAGGTAGTTGTACTTCATCTTTCAAGATGGTAGCTTTCGCCTCTCAACGAGTATATGGCGAATGGAAGGGTTGGTGGAGTTTCCTGGTATTCTTGGGTACTATTCTTTGAGGGGAGCAATATGTAATTAAGATTTGAGCTATTCGGAGGATAAATAGCTAGGTTTCAGGTGTTCAGAGAATTGTTAGGTTGCGATGGTATTCGTATCTTCAATGGAGTTGTTATAACTATTGCGATGTTGGCGTTGACATATCCCTTTTTACATTAGAGAGCCTATTCTTTACTACAATTAGTGGGATTTCAACTAGTGGGTGACAAAATGATGAGACCTTAACAGCTAATATGGTATTATAAGTCTTGTAGCCCTACTTAAAACCTTCTCGCTATTTCTTTTCTTGATTATCGAATGCCATTGTCTGCTGTATCGCTTGCACCTGTAGCTTGAGGATAGCCTCAGAATAGATTTCAAGCTGGCGGATCATTCTCTCAGGCTGTAGCGACTGTGTGATAGCTATTGAGCGTCTTGACGGCTTCGTTGTAACGAATCCCGATAATTTTCAATTTAGTAAGGATGCTACTCAACTCTCTTATCTCTTAGGTGCAGCTCTGACGATCTATCCTCGGTGATGATCTTAAAAGCTCTCGTCTAGGAGTCGAGCTCGGAGGAAGTCTGATTTTGTCTTTGCTCCCGACCTTCGGTATAGCTCGATGAGCTTCTGCTGGTCTTTGGGGTTGGGTATTCTGATGTGCCATCTGTCCCATCGTGGGGCAGGTGGCACATCTGCTATCAGGCTTGTTCTGTTTCATCTTTTTGTCTGGATTCATTATCACGACTTCGGAGTGATTGATCCCCCTTTTGGGGCAAGGGCTTTTGTGGTACAAATGGCAATTTGTGGTACAAAGACACACCTTGCCAGTATCAAGAAGGGATGCTTCATCGCCTCTACCGATCACTCTGTTTCTCTGGCGCTCGAGCAAGCTTAGGGCTCGAGATGTCGAGAAATTAATTAATCGAGATCTCGAGATCTCGAGGTCTCGACATTGACCTCTTCTAATTGCGGAGCTGAGAGCATTGCTTTATCGACGCAGTCCTCGCTTGCGCGGAGTGAGGATCTGCTTCTTTGCTCGCTAGAATGAGATACTCGTTGATGTCTTTATAGGGAGCGTAGCACGCTCGCATATCCTTGACGGGTAGGCCAGCGTCGAAGAGTTGTTTCGTTGCTCGATCCCCTGCTTCATCATTATCAAGAAGGCTCTCAATTATAGGGTAGGGATGAAGCGAGGGTATGAGTTTCGGAAGTAGGGTGAGCGAATTGAGAATGATGCTATCAGCTTGCTCCTCGGGGTGGAGTTTCCGCCAAGAGAGAAAGTCCATGAAGCCCTCGAAGAGCTGTAGCTTGTGACTATCAGTTCCTTTGATTGTCGTTATGGTCCTTGGGTGCAAAACACCCCTTAAAAGTAGGGATTGCGTAGCTCCCATCCTCCAGCGTCATTTTGGGGAATCCCAGGGCAAAGAAAGCACTTCTCGGAGACCCTGTAATAGACTTCTGATAGGAAGGGGAGACATCAGAGGGCTGTAGCCCTCGCTCCGAGAGATACAGTAAGAGCTTGGGATGCTTCACGGCTTGTACGCCGATGAGTTCCATTGAGGAGGCTTGTGACCTTACGGGAGTTGTTCCTCCAAAAGAAAAAGACGGTGCTAGCCGTACTCCCTTCAGTGCAGCTAGCCGTCTCATAGCTTCTGCTGTGGAACAATGCTGGAGAGCGCAAACGAGGTCAATGATGTCTCCGTGGTCTCCTGTGCCGAAGTCATACCATTGGTTGCGCTCTGCATTGACTTTAAACGAAGGCGTGAGCTCTGTGCGTAGCGGGGAGCAGTACCAATAGTTCACGCCCTTGATGAGCTTTGCTTCAAAGCCAGTTTGTGCTAAGTAGTCCACAATGGAGACTTGCTTGATGTCGTGTAGTTGCATGCTGTTTTTTCTTTGGCGGTTCTTCTTTGGTCGGTCGGACGTTTACTATAGGCACTCCTTCCGTCCGACCATTCTATATTTATGGTTGGTCGGATGGTCAGGTATATATAGCCTGCGTCCGACCGACCAATCGAAGGACTTAGTGGTGCTGGTCTGAGTTGCAGCGATAGCGTCCTCGCCCCTCTTTGATAATCATTCCTTTGCGGAGGAGGAAGCGAAGGAGCTCTTTGAGCTTTGTCTGTCGGTATGTATGTCCAGTCTCAGCAGAGTAGGCACTGCTAAGTCTGACAAGTAGATCGCCATATCCTAATTCGGTATCCTGACCGAACACCTCTCGTAAGGCTTTGCTGTGCTCCTCATAGGTGAGTTCTTGGTAAGCGACAACTTGTGGGTGTAGGACGGTATAGTCGCTGTCCAGCTTTGGTAAGCAGATGCCTTCGTCTTCTGATAGCCTGAAAGCGAATGGCTGAAAAAGCCTTCGAGCGAATGATCGCAGGGGATACGATGCTTCTATCAGCGTCAGCATTATCTCTGGCAATGAGTAGCACGCTTTCGGCTTTGTTGTTTAGCTCAGTGCCAATGTGCCCTACGTGCATTGTCGTCTCCCTTTGTTGAGATGAAGGACCGTCTGGATATGGATGTTCTGCTCGCCTGTCCATTGCATTAGGGTCTCCGACGAGCTTGGTGGCTTCAGTGGAGCTGTTGATGTCATGCATGAGATCACGGATGCCATCAATGATGACGAGCCCCTACATCAGGGGTGTGGTAGATGGCGTAGCGAATGATGGCTCTACGGATCTCGGGTTCAGCGATGGCTCTCAAGTGGCTGAAGTGTAAATGCTCGGGCTCACGATCAAGAGGAAGTCCAGCCAAGTGTAAGATGCGCTGCATGACGAGCTGGCAATGATAGGGGCTTTGTTCGGTGTCGAAGTAGAGAATGTTGCGCTTGGTCTCAGGAAAGCTCGCTCGATACTCTAGCACCTGCCCATTGATGAGGGCTGCCGCCACCAGCGCACAGACGTTGAATGTCTTCTTGGCTTTTTGCCTTCCCCGTCGAGACGCTGAAGTTGCCGAGCGTGCCAATGATTGCATCATCCACACGGAGCACTACGGGAGGGAGGGTGAATTCGTCTGTTACTCGTATGAGCGAGCGTTTCCATACCTCCTCCATATCGGGTGATGGATCGCAGGAATGGGTGAAAGCGTTCATCTGCGTCCTCCTGATTTGCGTCCTGCTAGCTCGAGGGCAAGGTCTGCATCGACGATGATCTTTCGTCCGACTTGCGTGATAGCCCGATCGATCTTTCCACTCTGCTTGATGCGATTGGCCGTGGGGAGGCTACACCCAAAAAAGTCGGGCAAGCCCAGATAGTCCCATAAACGAAGTGTCTTTCTTCTTTGGCGGAAGACATCTCGGATTCTGCTCCCTCTGGTTGCATTACTTTCTGTTGGGTGAGGAAGAGTAGTTCTTCACCCGTCATCTGCCATACGGGCTTCTCGAGAAGTTCGTGTAGTGTCATAGTTGCTTATACGTTGCGGTGTCAATCCACTTGAATGTATCTTTATGAGTCTTCGAGAGTCTTCAAGCATGGTCTTGAATAGCTCTGACACTGCAAATGTATAGGCGAAATGAGCACGCCCTGAATAGCCCAGGAAAGGGGAGGATGTATTAGGAGAATGTGGGAAAACAAGCTGAGCCCTTTGGGCTCCATCAAGAAGCTCCAAGGGCTCGTTTATCATCTTATAGGCTACCGATATTTCTGGGTGTAGAAAAGGGTGTAAATCGCATAACTCGCTGATTTACACCCTTTACCGCGGAGAGAGAGGGATTCGAACCCCCGGTACCTTGCGGTACAACGGATTTCGAGACCGCCACATTCGACCACTCTGCCATCTCTCCTATGATCGATTATAAGAAGAGGAGACTCGCTCCATCCTCCTGAGATCGCTGCAAAGATACGCATTCTTCTTGGTTCGCAGAAACGAACTTGAGGAGCTATGCGGATGTGACCCAGGAGGGACTCAAACCCTCGACCTTCAGAACCGGAATCTGACGCTCTATTCAACTAAGCTACTGAGCCATTTGGATGCCAGTGCCACCATCAAGAGTGCGTGAAATCCCGCTTGCATAGTGGCATTGCCAGCGCAAAGATACAAATTCTTTAGACTCCTTTGTGAGCTGCGAGACGGGATGATTTCGTAGCGTACTAAAAGCAACTTCCTCCCGACGGATCCGTAGATCCGTCGGAGGAAGTTGCTGAAGAGATAGGCAAAAAGGCCGAATGGGGGAAGGCGACAAGCCTTGCCATAGGCTTTGACTTCTTTCTTAGTGCTATGGCGATGTGTACGGCGATGGGAGGGTGGGTCTTACAGGAAGGTCTTTACTTCGCTCAGGCGCTGGATGACATAGTTTAAGGGGAAGGCTCTCGGGTACTGGAGCTGCGTGGCTATTGTACCAGCAGCGGTCGATACCACTGCGAAGGGCACCCGTCATATCGGCCTGAAGGCTGTCTCCGATGAAGAGTACTTCATTGGGGGCTACGCCACTTCGGCGCATGGCTTCCTCAAAGAAGGCTTCGGAAGGCTTCTCTGCTCCGATATCATCTGAGACAAAGAGGTCGGAGAGTAGTGTAGGATCCCTGCGACCTGCAGGCGTGAGCGCTGCATGTCGAGCATACCATTGGAGGCTACATAGAGCTTGTAGCGCTCACTGAGATAGCTGAGTGCTTCAGCGGCTTCTGGCTCCAGGATGGCTTCTTCGTGGAGCTGCTGATGGAAGAACTTCCCGAAGGCATCGGCATCAGCGTCGATGGCGAGTGCGGCTAAGAGACGGTGGAAGATCGTGTCGTGGATCTCCTGTACGGTGATCTGCTGGCGCTGCTGCTGCGTCCAGAGTACATCGCCGATCCAATAATAGACTTCGTAGTAGCTGGAGCTCGTATGTCATGCCCATAGCTTCGAAGGTCTTCCGAAAAGCTATCTCAGCTGAGGGGCGGAAGGTCAGAAGCGTATTGTCAATATCGATGAAGAGCGCCTTGTACGGGCGCTCCATAGCTAGTCTTATGCATGTGAGTAAAGGTGTATAATATAGGCTGGGGGACTTCGTGGGGCTACTTACTTTCGCTTGTCGTCACGGCGTGAGAGCAGGAGGAGCTTCACATAGTAGATGACGCGTATGACGATAGCTGCCATCCCGAGGCTCTGGAAGAGTAGGGGATAGGTGCTACGACAGGCAAAGAAAGCAACGATAGAGCCGATGGTCAGTACGAAGAACCACAGCTGGAGGATGAAGTCAATGCGGTCACCCTTCTTAGGGGCGGGAGGAGCTTGTATTCATATATTATATAAACCTGATGTAACTCATGCGGTTCACTCCCATACATTATATATAGGAGAGAATAAGAGTGCAGACCCTCCCGCCTCCTTCATCGGGGCGGGAGGGCCTGCAGTCTCTAGAGAGGATGGCGTGCTTCTTAGAAGCGCAGACCGACACCGAAATAGAAGGAAGCGTTCTTGAGGCTCGCTTCACTGGCCTTTCTGCTTGTAGATGTTCGTCAGACCGATGTCCGAACCCTAGTCGGAAGTACAGGCTGCTGAGGTGAACAGCGACCGAAGCATTGACGCCCGTTTCAAAGCGCTTGAGGCCTCCATTCTGGAAGTCGAGGAGGACATCCTTAGCGGTAGAGCTGGAGGAGACACCGTAGGAGAACGATGGTCCCCTTCGAGCGATACAGCTAAGCCCCCGAGGCCCAGGCGTAGACCGAGGTTGACGGGTATGCTCAGATAGTTCAGTGTGGTCGTCTGGTCGCCCAGCTTACTCCCGTTCTGCTGGAAGGCAACACCAGGAGCTATATAGAGTGGGCCAAGGAGACCGACTTCGACAGCCCCAGCGACGCGGAAGCCTGGACGAGTCTTGTAGTCTTTGACAGAGTAGCCACTAGCGTCCTTTGCGATATTCGTGGAGAGTTCCCCGCGACTTCGAGACGGGGGATGGACTCCCTGAGCTTGCACTGCGAAGGTGCTGGCGAGCAGCGCAACGGCTGCGATGATCATCTTCTTCATAATTCGTTCGTGTGCGTTAAATATACAGCGGTAGAATGCCCTCTACCACGATGTATCTATAACGGAGAGAAGGACTATAGATGATATACACCGCTTACCAGCGGTTTTTCTTCTTACCACCCTTCGAGGACTTGCCCCCCTTGTACTTATCGAAGGCACCCTCACTGCTCTTACTACCCTTACGATAAGACTTGCGCTCGGGAGCAAAGTCTTGATTGCGACGGCTGCGGCGTTCCTTCTTACCATCGCCACCGCCCATAGCATCGGCATAGTCCACGGCGATACGGCGACCATCGACCTCGTAGCTACTCATTGAGCGAATGACCTCCTGAGCATCAGCTTCCTCTACCTCGAAGAAGGCAAAGCGTGGGAGTAGGTCGATCTTACCGATCTTCACGCGCCCAGGGACGCACTTGTTGATCAGCTCAATGAGCTTGTTGGGGAACATGCGGTCGAGCTTACCGAAGTTGATGAAGAGGCGCTTCATCCCTCCTCGGCTACGGCATTGCGCTTGTCGCGCTTCTTGCCTTCCTTGCCTTCGCCCGAGAGGCGGCCCTTGTCGTCTGCTTCCTCGATCGCCTCTTCGCTCTCGTAGTAGTCGAGCAGGCGACGATGCTCGAGGAGCATCAGTCGGCGTACAAGCTCCTCTCTGTCGATCCAGTCGAGCTTACGGACCAGCTCGGGGAGCACGGTGTCGAGCGTCGTGTCCTCGGTGAGCTCGACGCGCTCGATGCGGTCAGCCAGATGGAAGAGTTGCTTCTCGCAGATAGCCTGACCCGTGGGGAGGTGCTTACGCTCGATGGTAGCATGTGAGATGCGCTCGATGTCACGCAGGCGGCTCACGCTCACGGCTGTGGCAGATAGCGATGGAGATCCCCATCTTCCCGGCACGTGCCGTACGGCCACTGCGGTGGGTATAGCTCTCGATGTCATCAGGCAGGCCGTAGTGGATGACGTGCGTGAGGTCGTTCACGTCCAGCCCTGCGAGCAGCTACGTCGGTAGCGACGAGGAGCTGAAGATTGCGGATGCGGAACTTCTGCATCACGTAGTCACGCTGAGCCTGCGAGAGCTCGCCGTGTAGGGGCATCGGCATTGTACCCATCACGGATGAGCTGGTCGGCGATCTCCTGAGTCTCACGACGCGTGCGGCAGAAGATGATGCCGTAGATATCGGGGTAGTAGTCGGCGATGCGCTTCAGGGGCAAGGTACTTGTGGCGTGCCGATACGACGTAGTAGTAGTGGCGGATATTCTTGTTCCCCTCGTTCTTCGTCCCGACGATGATCTCCTTGGGCTGGTGCATGAGGAGGCAGCGATAGAGCTGATCTCACGGGGCATCGTGGCGGAGAAGAGCAGGAGGTGACGCTCCTGAGGTACTTCAGCGAGGATCGTCTGGAGGCTCTCCGAGAAGCCCATCGTCAGCATCTCGTCAGCTTCGTCGAGGACGACCGTCTCGATGCTGTCGAGGGCTGGCTGCGCCACGCTCCATGAGGTCGATGAGACGACCTGGGGTGGCGACGATGACCTCTACACCACGGCGAAGCGTACGGATCTGTGCCTCAATAGACGAGTCCCCCATAGACGGGGAGGATGCGTACCGAGGGGAGGTACTTGCTATAGGCCGTGAGGTCGTCAGCGATCTGCAGACAGAGCTCGCGGGTAGGGCAGAGGACGAGGGCGCGTGGTGTAGCGACGCCATCGTTGGGCTGAGCCTGAAGGCTTCGCTCCACGTTCTGCAGGAGGGGTAGGCTAAAGGCTGCCGTCTTCCCCGTCCCCGTCTGGGCCAGGGCGATGAGGTCAATGGGGGGCACCTAAGAGGTGAGGGATCACAGCCTCTTGCACAGGCATGGGCTGTTCATAGCCAAGCTCACGAACGGCTTGGCAGATAGGGAGCACTTACCCCTAATTCTTCGAATGTCATCTAATGTAACTGATAAGTAAGCATCCGTCCGCCCCGTGAGAGGGTAGAGGATCGTGGACGTATGCTCTACGGTGAAGTCCATCAGCCTGACCTCGATGAGTGCATACATAAATCATAAAAATAGAGTGCGGGAGGCCCATCGGAATGCGTCCAGCTCTCCCGAGCTGTGCGTGGGCACCCTGCGGTGGAGACTACTTCTTCTCTGTCTCGGGAGAGACGAGCTCGCGGCTCTTGTCCCCGAGGTAGCCACCATGGTGGCGTAGTGAGTAGTCGTGGTAGGTGAAGCCGATGCGCTGCATTACGCTCACTACCAAGAGGTCACCGAGCACCGTCATCACGGTCGTACTCGTCGTAGGCGTCAGCCCCAGAGGGCAGACCTCTGCAGGGTTGCCCGTGGAGAGGGTGACATCGACGAGCTGAGAGTGGACTCTCGCTATTACCCGTGATGAGGATGAAGGGTAGGCGGGGATACATACGCCGTGTGAGGGCGACAAGCTCCAGTACCTCGCGTGTCTTGCCTGAGTTGCTGATCAAGAGCATCACATCGCTCTCACAGACCATCCCCAGGTCGCCATGCTGTGCTTCGCTCGGATGGAGGAAGTAAGCGGGCGTCCCTGTAGAGCTGAAGGTCGTCGCGATGTTGTGAGCGATCTGTCCAGCCTTCCCCATACCCGAGGTGATGAGGCGACCGCCACCCTGATGCACGTGCTCCAGGATCAGGCGGATAGCTGCTTCGTAGTCATTGTCTCGTGGGATGGTACGCAGCGCTTCGATCTCAGCGCTGAGGATCTCAGGGATAGTATATTGCTTAGACATGTCGCTCGTGGCAAAAACTTTTTCTCTTCCACAAAGATACGTCTTTCCCACGAGAGGAGCTGTCCTCCCTACGGCTTTTTAGATAGTGGGTATTCCACTTGATCTGTGTTATGCTCGATGTGATTCGCTATATGAAGAGGTTATCTTACAGCGTTTTATAAGTGAATGTTGCACTGCAGTACTACTTAGTGGTGGTTTGTTTCGCGAAGGAAAAGCTGGAGACAGTCGTGGAAAGCCTTCCTGTGAGTACGAGTAAAAGTAGTGGACGAGTGGCTGATAAGCTTGATCTACGTACGTGGTCCTTAGATCCACGTGCACGTGGATTTTAGGGTTTTCGTACCTGGTCTTTACGACTACGTGCATAGATAGAGAAATCCCACTACTGGGAAGCTGCTTTTTCCTTCGCAAGAATGCCGCTTATTTTAAGGGTATTTAACGTGTGGTGTCTATAACTTAATAGTTACTGTCTATTGGAATGCGTTTTTGGATCATGGTATCTTTGTGCACGAATTGGATTTTTGTGCTTCTGAGCCTTTAGGCTCGAAGCTACTGTTACTCTACGCCCGTATGGGATTTACTAGTGTCGCTAGGGCATGAGTGAGCATCAAGCTTCACTCCCACAGCTCAGCACTGTATCTGTTTAATTCGAAATTTATCACTACTGTATGTTGAAAAAGTTCTCTTATTATGTTGAAAAAAAGTTCTCTTATTTGCTGGACTCTTCGGCATCCTCCTCGCTTCTTGTAGTCAGGAAGATGGTGATCGACTGGCTTATGATGCGACTACATCCGAAGGTCCCAGGGTGTAGAAGTCATGCTTAACTTTGGAGCCGAGCAGCTCCGTGATACCTCTTTAGAGCAAGGGCAGAAGGCTCAGTCGGGTCGTGCCTTTGACTACGTCGTCTACGATGAGACGAATGGAGGCACTACGACGACTTCCTCTCACCTTGATCTCTCCTCGGTAAAGGGGGATATTAAGGCTACGGTCATTCTTCGCTCAACGGATTCTTCACAGCCCGTCACGGTCGGTGAGATCACAATGGAGCGTCGCACCTCCTATCCAGATGGCTCTGCTGTCCCCAGTGATCGTATCTATCTCCACACGAAGACAGGAGGCTCTCCTGTGATTGCAACAGGAGGAGACAGACTTCACTAAGGGGAGTTGGAGTGTAGCACTGGTCATCGGTGGTAAGCGCAATAATCGCACCTTGGCCTTCGACCCCAATAACCTGGAGTCGGTGAAGTACTCCAATGATGTACAGTCTGACCAGGGTATTGATCGCTTTAGTCGCTCAGAATAAGTGGAACCTCAAGGGGATCACGAAGTCTACTAAGGGAGATAGCTATACAGACGAAGAGAAGGTGACGCTCGACGTACCCTTCTTCTCGCAGTGGATCACACTCAGCAGATGGAGACTTCGTCAATAAGGCAGGCGGCAACAATGCTATCATCTTCGGTAGCCGCTTCACCCTGCGCCCTCAGGGGACGCTCCTGCGACTTGAGATCCAGAATCGTGACTTCGCTCCTATCAAGCTGGTACGGGATACGTATTCTAACGAATATGCTTGCCTTCGAGGTAGTTATGACCTCTCGGATGATAACATCCGTTCGTCAAAGGACCTCGCTTCCTCGTGGACTGGTCTCCGTCCTGATGGGAAGGCTATTATTGATTCAGCAGCCGCTAACTATGGCTTAGCCACTGGCTTTCCCCAAACTACGCAGACTTCTGGTTCAAGGACAAGGAGGAGATCGCTACGGGGGCTAAGTCTGCTAAATACTACCTCATCTGGGCTATGCACAGACAGTAGAGACTACTGGTGCCACTACCAATGTAGGGCGTACTAAGGAGCAGAGCCGTGGTGGTATCATGCACGTCCTCCTCTATGATGCTAACCGTACTGGGAGCTGAATATAATCAAGAAACGAGTCTTGATCAGACAAGGGAGAATCATGCCTACCCAAGGCTCTTATTCGTAAGCCACTCTTAACTCGAATTTCCCTGCAGGGAGCCTTCCGACTTTTCTTCTTCTGAGCTCAGTGGTCAGACTCTACGCCTGGTGGGAGCTCAGACTAAGATTCACACCTTCCTTAGCTTTTATGGAGAAGGAGGATACGGGTGATTATCATGCATATGATGAGGTTGCTACGACAAGCCTCGGTGCGGATCAGGTATTGCCAGTCCTTCATAAGTGGGCTTCTATCTTCCCAGGGAAGCTCCCCGATAATCCCTATAAGGACTCAAGCTCTGGTAACTTTACTTACAGGCACTATCTCTACTCATGCGGGATAACAATAATACCGTCCCAAAGAGTTTCAACTCAAATAAGTATGGTCCTATTAAGCTCGCTCCAAGAGAAAAACGAAACCCAAGAGAGATTTCCATTGGTCTTGACAGGGGATATGAGAAATATACTCCAGAGGCAGCTACGGGGACTCTCTACGACTATGTCAGGTAAGGCTCGAAATATCGCCCCAATTAGTATCCCTAAGGATATGCAGATCCCTTACATTGTTGGTGATGTAGAAAAGGCTCCTCTATACAAGACCGATGCTCCGAATGAAGGCTTGTACTTCTCGACTTATTACTTTACCAATAATCTAGTTCGAAGTAATGCTGCTGCCCGAGATGCCTATATGCTCGTTGGGTGGGGGAAGGACAGCAGTTCCTGACGGCAAATGCCTATAAGTTTGATATGGATAATCAGAAGCTGCATATCTATTCCCGCTACTTAGGGTCCTGCTTATCACCGACCTTATTATGGTGGTTGGAGTACCCTCTACTCTTGGGACGTTTCACGGTATATCTGGAAGACTGATCATCGTACTACCAGAAGATTGGTATATACACCAGAGGAAGATGATACACAGCGAGAGCTGACCCTTGGTGGATATAAGTACGATGGCGTTCGAGAAACGAATGTAAATTCGGAGCATGGCTCAAGTAACTCTCTCTTCTATTGGATCTATGGTGCAGGCTCTACACCAAGTTGGCTCTACTTCTATGGTGAGAGTATCTCTGGTAATCGTGGTCCGCAGGGCGCTGGCTCCCTCCTCTCTTCGGAGGGGAGTCAGCTTGCTTTCAGGTCGGTAACGAGCTTGCGGCGCATAGAGCAGGTAGTTTTCCGTATCTTTGCCCGAAACTATGGGACGAATACTCGCTATCGACTACGGGCAGAAGCGCTGCGGTGTCGCAGTCACGGATCCCTCCAGATTACCCCAGGGGGGGCTCAGGACGCACCCGACGCATCAGCTCCTCGCCTTTCGTCACAGACTACGTACAGCGTGAGTCTGTGGAGCGTATCATCATCGGCTATCCTCGCCAGATGAATAATGAGGAGTCTGCCTCGATGAAGTATATCCGCCCCTTTGTGGAGAAGCTCCGTGAGGCCTTGCCCTCTGTCCCCTATTGAGTATCAAGATGAGCGCTTCACCTCGACTCTGGCTCAGCGCGCTATACGTGAGGCGGGATTGGCAAGAAGCGCCGTGAGCAGGATAAAGGGCTCGTCGACGAGGTCAGTGCTGTCATTATCCTGCAGAGCTACCTTGAGAGCCGTGATGGTCTTGGGGCAATCCACCTACCATTCAAATAGTATCACCTAATCATCCCTACGATGAAGCTACCTATATATATATGGACATCCCGTCCTGCGTGAGGTCGGGCAAGATATATACCGCCGACTACGAAGGCCTGAGTACCCTCATTGAAGATATGTGGGAGACTATGTATTTCTCTGATGGTATCGGCTTGGCTGCCCCTCAGATCGGGCGTGCCATCCGCCTCTTCGTCATCGATGCCGATCCCTATGGCAGAGACGTTCCCCGAGTGCAAGGGGACTCAAGCAGACCTTCATCAATGCTCGCATCGTCGAGAGTAGTGAAGAGACCCTCGCTGAGAATGAGGGTTGCCTCAGTATCCCTGGTATCAATGAGAAGGTCACGCGCCCAGCGACGATCACCATTGAGTATCTGGATGCCGACTTCCAGCCCCATCGTGAGACGTACACGGGCTTTGCTGCTCGCGTGATCCAGCACGAGTATGACCACATCGAGGGATCCTCTTCATCGATAAGATCGCGACCATCCGCAAGCAGCTCATCAAGGGTAAGCTTGCCAATATGCAGAAGGGCAAGGTGTCGGCACACTATCGTGTCGTCACCGCTCCACAGAAGCGTAAGTAATCGTTAGGCTGTTGGGCCCTCGTGCCTCAGCCTTCACTCCCACACTACGAGATAGACGACGTATGAAGAAGTACACACTTGCGGCCCTTTGGCCTCCTCCTATCCGCCTCTACGCTCCGTGCGCAGATCGATGTCGAGCAGGCGCTTTCGATCGGGACGCAATGCGATCTACTTCAATGACTATATCGTCTCGATGGGGTACTTTCAATCAGATCATCGGCTTGCGCCCCTGGATGGCTGAGCCCTACTTCTATAGGGGCTGTGGCGAAGATCAACCTTGATGACTACGCCGGTGCTGAGGCTGATGCTTCGCTGGCTCTTGAGCGTAACCCGATCTTCCCTCGTGCCTACCTCCTGCGTGGTATCGCTCGCTTCTCGCAGAAGGAGTATACGCCCAGCAGTCGAGGACTTCCGTCGTGGTCTCGAGCTCTCCCCGCGAGATGTGGGACTTCAGTACAACTTGTCCATAGCCCTACTGCAGGATAAGCGGTATGCGGCGGCAGATAGTGCAGCCCAGCGCCTGCTGGAGATTGATCCGAAGAATAAGGATGCTTATCGCATCTTGGCACAGTCAGCTCTTGAGCGAAAGGATACAGTTAGTGCTACACGGCAGGTGGACTACCTGCTGGCGAAGGACTCAACCTACCTTCCGGCTCACCTCCTCCGTGCCCAGATAGCAGCCGAGCGCAAGGACTATAAGACGAGTATTCGTGCACTGGATCGGGTGTTGGCTCAGGATGCAGGTGATGCGAACCTCTATGTCAATAGAGCGATTATGCGCTATCACCTCAATGACCTGCGAGGGTGCCATGAGTGACTATCTCCGAAGGGCTTCGCCTTGAGCCGAATGACCGTGCTGCCCTCAACAATCGTGCGCTACTGCGTACGCAGGTAGGGGAGTATAGCTTGGCTATTCAGGACTGGGATAAGCTCCTGCAGCTCGAGCCAGACCACTACATCGCGCGCTATAATCGTGCACCCTACATCTTCGCTTGGGGAACCTTCGCCCTCTCTGGAGGATCTCAATATCGTGCTCAAGCGCTATCCCATCTTTGCCGAAGGCTTTCATGGCTCGTGCTGAGGTGCGCCGTAAGATGGGGGATGTCAAGGGAGCTACACGCGATGAGCTCCATCTCTTTTGACCTGCAGAATAGCAAGAGCTATCGCAATCGTGCTGCCTCTGCTTCTCGCCCCACTAAGGACGGTAAGGAGACGCGTAGCCGCGAAGATGAAGCGATCGAGAAGTACAATATGCTTGTTGAGACGGCTCCAGAGCCGGTTAAGGATAAGCCCAGATATACCAGCCAGATCCGTGGTCGTATCCAGGATCAGGAGACGCAGATGACGCCTCGTCGTGACCTGACGCTCTCTTACTTTGCTGAGATAGATAAGGATGGGAACCAGGGACCAGGTCTACTTCGCTTCACTATTAGATCGTCTCAATACGCAGCGCCTGCATCAGGATAAGCGTGCCCTCGCCTTGTGCTCCGTGAGCAGGGAGTAGCCTAAGTATGGCAGAGGTCGAAGAGGTACAGAAGCATCTCAGCCAGCTGAATGCTCAGACTGAGAAGACTGCGCAGCTCTCCTTCCTTAAGGGCATTGATCACCTCCTCCTGCAAGATCTCAGTGCAGCAATATCAGCCTTACCGAGGCTATAGAGCGTGACCCATCATTTACTTTTAGCCTACTTTGCTCGCTCCATCGCGTCACTTCGTCGGAGTGAGGCTGAGCGTGGGACGCCCCTGTCGAGCAGTCTACCCTTCTACACCTCAAGTCCGAGCTGCTGCTACTGGGGGCTAAGGGCACTACACCTACAGAGCTCCCCTCACCTACGTCTACCCCAACGAGAGTCGTCGAATACTCTCCCTTGACTGATCTCAATCAGGTCATCACCAGGCTCCGACATTTGCCTTTGCCTACTATAATCGGGCGAACCTGTATGCCAAGACGGGGGATGTAGAGCGAGCAAAGCAAGACTATACCAAGGCGATTGAGCTCAACCTGCTCTTTGCTGAAAAGCTACTTTCAATCGAGACCTTCTCTACTATTCCGAAGGGAAGGTGAAGGAGGCACTCGCGATCTAAGTCGTGCCGGTGAGCTGGGGTCTCTACAAGGCTTACAGCCTCATCAAGCGAATGAATAAATAGGAGTAGTACGAGGAAAGAGTTAACTTTGTCTCATCAACATATAAAAAGCATAAGCCAATGAAGATTGCCTATGTCCTAAATAATATACGGTATGCAGGTGGACAGACCGCGTGCTGATCAATAAGGTTAATTATTGGGCCTAAGGCTACTAAAGTGTATATCCTCACTGCTGATCAGATAGGTCTTCCCCTTACTATGAGATGGATCCTCGAGTAAAGACTATGGACTATGCCATTCGATATCTTGGAGCTGATCAACTGGGAAAAACTTCAGAAAGCTGTATGAGACTGCAGGTTGCCTCTTGCGTCACTATCTGCGGATGAAGCGAACCCCTGATGGAGATTCGCCCCTGATATAGTGGTCTCTATGTATGGTAAGGAGATCTTCTTCTTGCCCTTCATCAAGGATGGAAGCGCTAAAGAGTGCTTTGGAAGCGTCAACGGTGCACGCTATACTTGGATCTTCTCTCGAAAGGGGATCTAGGTAAAACTCCAAAACTGGCTTGATATTCAGTTGGTTCGTCGCTTTTGATCAGTTCGTCGTCTTGACTCAGGAGGATATTCCTACTGGGATGTGACTAATACGATTTGTATTCCTAATGGGAAATACATTCGCACCTCTCAGAGCGCGACTTAGATGTAAAGAAGGTGATTTCTTCAGAGTGGCATAGCGTATCAGAAGAACTTTTGAGAACTTAGTTGAGGCTTGGGCTATCGTACATGCGACCTGCCCTGATTGGCGTTTGAAAATTTGTGGTCAGGACTTGGAAAGATTGGATCCTATCATTGATAAACTCCAGCTGAGAGATAGTATCGACCGCTTAGAGTCTTCTGATATGCTGAAGGAGTATATGGACCTCATCTATCTCGGTTGTGAGTTCTCGCCACGAGGGCTTTTCAGATGGCTCTTGCAGAAGCGAATGCTTGTGAATGTGCCCGAACGTCTCTTACGCTTGTCCTTGTAGCTACCGTGATATCATTATCAATGGCGAAACTGGTATCCTTGTAGAGGAGCTTGAGGATTATCATAAGCTGGCGGAGGGGATCATCCGCCTGATTCAAGATGATGAGTTGCGTAAGAAGATGGGTGAGCGAGCGAAAGAACTATCCGTACCTTCTCTGAAGAGTCTGTCACGTAACGCTGGACGGAGCTATTCACCGAGCTCATCGCTAAGAAGAAAAAGCATTAGCCTCCACGATGCCTAAGCTCATACTCGTACCGACCCCGATCGGAAACCTGAGGATATCACCCTGCGTGACCTCAACGTACTGAAGAGAGTCTCGCTCATCTTAGCTGAAGACACACGTACCTCAGGGCTACTCCTACAGCACTATGAGATCAAGTGCCCGATGCAGAGCTACCATAAGTACAATGAGCATCAGGCCCTCGAGCGCCTGTGTGAGCGTATCGAGCAAGAGGGTGAGGTAGCTTTGATCACTGATGCAGGTACGCCTGCCATCTCGGATCCTGGGTATCTCTTGGTGCGTGCCTGTATTGAGCGAGGGATTGAAGTGGAGTGCCTTCCTGGTGCAACCGCCTTCGTCCCCGCCTTTGGTTATCTCGGACTACCTTCTGATCGCTTTCGTTTTTTGAGGGTTCCTCCCTGTGAAGAAGGGGAGACAGACGAAACTGCAGGCTATAGCATCTTCAGACTATACTACTATACTGTACGAATCTCCACATAGAATCGTTAAGACATTAGAGCAACTCTCCGAACACATGGGAGCAGAGACAAAGGTCGCTGCAGTCCGAGAGATCTCAAGCTCTATGAGGAAGTGGTTCGTGGAAGCCTCGCGGAGGTCATCCAGCACTTCACGGAGCACTGAGCCCTCGAGGAGAGTTTGTTCTCATAGTGGGTAAAAGCACTGTCAGTGATAAGAAACAAATACAATAGATCCCATCCACAGCTCGTCCGACGAAGAGGATCGACGCAAGATGAAGCGATCGAAGAAGTGGAATAAGTAAATCGAATAAACGTATGACAAAGAGACTTGTCTTGGGTGCAGCGATGTTGCTTACTCTCGCTTCCTGCAGGGAAGAACTCTGGCGAATATCAGACGCTCAAGCAGCAGTATGATTCACTCGCCCTGATCAACCAGAACTATGAGGCTGAGCTCCACGAAAACAGACTCCCTCGTAGCCAGTGTCCTGACGAACTTCCAGGAGATCTCTCCGTCGAAGGGATGATCAACGTCAATCCTCGTAGTGGCGACCTCCAGCGCTCTGAGCGTGATCGCATCAAGGACAACACGCCTCCTGATCAACGATAAGCTCCGTGCCAGCAGTGAAGCTCTTGACCAGCTTACCAAGAAGCTGGAGTCAAGTGGTAAGGAAAAACAAGCGCCTGCACGGCACTATCGCTGCTCTGCGTAAGGAACTTGAGAACCAGAAGCAGCGTGTCCTCGCTCTCTCCGAAGAGCTTGAGCGTAAGAACCTCGCTATCGGTGTCCTGGACTCTATGCTTACCCAGCGTAATGGGGACGTTGATCGTCTGAATGTAGCTACGGCACAGCAGTACGAAGCTCTGGCTGCTCAGGAGAAGGAACTGAATACCGTCCGCTACTGCGTCGGTACCAGCTCTGACCTCAAGGGAGATGAACCTCATCAAGAGTGGCCGCGTCGTCACGGAGAACGCTAACACGAGCTACTTCACGAAGACGGATCTCCGCGAACTCTCGCAGATCCCCTCTTCAGCCGCAAGGCTCGCCTCTTGACGGTACATCCTGCTTCTTCTTATGAGCCTCGTACCTGGCTCTGATAAGCAGCTTGTCCTCTACATCAAGAATGCTCAGGGTCTTCTGGAGTAACTCAAAGATCCTCGTTGTCCAGGTTGACTAAGACAGTCCCTGAGACATAAGAATCTAATCTCATTCACGAAGACGAGTCTATAGCACTGCCCACATCGTGGGGCGTAGCTATAGGCTCGTCTTCTTCTTTATTGGTACTTCCTAGTAAGACTGCTGATGGGTTATACGACCACACCTGCTCTTGTCGTCCCATCGTACTCGCTATAGTGACCGCTATAGCATCGTACACCTCTATAGTCGGGAGATCGGCTACGTCGGTACGCTTGTCCCCGAGACCTCCAGCCGAAAGAACGCTGTGCGGGAGTACTTTGCGCCCCTTTGGCGAGAGGTGGGAGATCACGCTGTCGCTTAGTCCTCAGCGTGATTTGGCGCGTATTCAGGAGGTGCATAGCTTGCATCCTCGACACGCAGTCCATACGGATCCTGCTATGGGGAGCTCAGGCGATCTTCCTTAGTGAGTTCCTTTACCGCATCCTGTCGACGACACAGACCCCGATGATGAGCTCTACGACTATGTCTCCTCGTCTCTTGTCCTATGGGAAGGGCTTGATCGAGGCGTCGCTAACTTCCACCTCTGCTTCCTACTGACACTCCTCCCTTACTTCGGTATCGCTCCAGATCTTCCCGATGAAGAGGCTCGGGGATATGGATATTGCTTCAGCCTGCAAGAGCAGTCCTACCTACCACATCGAGAGGCTTATTGCTTGTCACCGGAGGAGACACTGCATCTGCCACTTTTCCTTCGGATGAGCTATGACACAATGCACAGCTTTGCCTATAGCCGGCAGCAGCGCGGGGGTGATTCTTGATTACCTCCTTGACTATTACCGCTTACACTTACACTCCTTCCCCCAGCTCAAGTGCCTCCCGATTCTGCGCCAACTTGGGCAGTCTGTAGAGAAACTAGGTAGATTGCCGCTGATCAGAGTACGATATGGTGACTAATCGTCGGGATATTTACTACATTTGTATTATAAGTGTGCAATTAGTGGTACACCGCCCCACCCTTAGTATGAAGAAACTGAATGAGCTGGATCTGAAGATCCTTAGACGACTGACTACGAATGCTCGCGTCCCTTGCGTGACGTAGCTGAGGGAGAGAATAGCTCGCGCTCCTCCGTCAATCAGCGCCTTACCCCGTATGATTGAGAATGGGGTATTGACCCTCGCTAAAAGTATCGCTGTGAACCCCCAAGAAGATTGGCTCAACACGTACCTACGTTGAGGGTGCGACTGGAGCGTGGATCTCTCTACAAGGAGGTCGCTGAGCGAATGCGTGAGATCCCCGAGATCGTTGGAGTGCCACTTTACGACTGGGACCCTTTATACGATGCTCATCAAGCTCTATGCGATTGATAATAATGACCTTATGCGTATCCTCAACGGGATTATTCAGAGTATCCCAGGGGTCGTCGCTACCGAGACCTTGATCTCGCTGGATGTAGCTTCGAGCGTAGCATTCATATCCCAGATCATATCCCCAATAGGCGGTCTCCAGTGCAGCAGCAAGCCACGACTGTCCGTTCATTTAGTCTGACCGAGCTCTTGGGTTCGGTCAGACGCTGTTTAGAGCACTCTTCCCGATCGCTATTGGGTGCGGGCGGAGGTGAGCGACCTGCGTCGTGCCGGTGGCCAAGGTCGCGGCTACTTGGGAGCTCTTGGAGAAGGGGGAGGAAGGGATGTCGTGGCGAAGGTGCGTGCTACGATCTGGTCATCGACCTATACGCTGATCGAGCAGCGCTTCGAGGAGAAGTGGTGTGGGCAAGCTCACTTCGGGGATGAGTATCCTGGCTCTTGTCGGGATTGCCTTCCATCCGCAGTATGGACTGAGCTTGAATATCATCGATATTGATCCCATTACTCGCTCGGTGAGATCGCTCGCCCTGCGCTTGGAGACCATACAGCGTCTCAAGCGCAATGGGCTCTTCACGATGAATAAGGAGCTTGATCTTCCTTTCCCCCTACAGCGTATTGCTATCATCTCGTCTCCTACGGCAGCGAGGCTATGGGGACTTTATGCGTCAGCTCCACGAGAATCCTATGGAGTAGTGCTCTATACGGCGCTCTTCACAGCACAGATGCAGGGGAGTGATACGACCGCATCTATACTGCTGCACTGGGAGCGTATCGCCGAGGTAGAGGAGCACTTTGATGCCGTGGTAATTATCAGAGTGGGGTACGTGAGTGAGCTAAGAGCTTTCGATGACTACACCTGTGCGAGGCTGCCGCACAGTTCCCCTTTACCTATCATTGCGGGTATAGTACGAGCGTGATGTCTCGGTGCTTGACCTGATCGCCCATACTACGCTGAAGACCCCGACAGCAGTGGCTACCTTCTTAGTCGAGGGTTGGCAAGCGAGCTGGCAGAGCTGCGGGAGCAGCTACGCCGACTCCCTCTTTGCTACAAGCTCTATCCATAGGGCAGAAGTAGTTGGCTCCATACGCAGGTCCTGCACGCCTGCTCTTGGTGCGTGGTCGCTTGGAGCAGGCTGAGCGTAAGCTTCTCCACAGCGCCTCACAGATCACTCTCTCAGCTCGTCATTATCTCCAGCGGTCTGAGCATCGTCTTGAGCTGGCACTCCGCCGCCTTCCGACAGTAGCGTCCTATGCTTTGCGTCAGCATCGTCAGGCGCTTTCGGGAGCAACTCTTCTGCCACTGCATTATTGTCGCGCTTGAGAGAGCGTATGGAGGCTGATCTGCGTCAGGGCAAAGCGATCCGCTTGGCGCATCCCGATCAGATCCTGCGTAGGGGCTTTAGGCCTGGTCTCTGTCGGCGGACGCATCGTCACACGCGGGTAGCCTAGATCCTGCGGGAGCGAGAGATCTCGGTGCGCTTTGCTGATGGCGAGTGGAGGCTGTGACGAAGAAGGAAAAAGCCTGTAGTTCCTCAGCTCGGGGAACTGAAAGATGGGTAGCCCAGCACGCACCCATAGGGTGGGTGATCCCATCATAGAGTGGCGAGATGACCCAGCACCACAGCAGTAGAGCGAGCTTATCAATGAGGATGCTCCGCAAAGACCAGCAAATATAAATCCCACCACTGATACGATGAAAAAGTCCCTGTTGGAGTTGCCTGCTCAGCTCCCAGAACAAAACCCGTATAGCGCCCGGATGAGCCGTGCATTGCGGTGGATGAGGTAGACGGCGAGAGTCGATGAGCCTATCCAGTTTATTGCAGCACTCTGTACTTTGATCCGAGAAGGCGAGGGAAGAGCAGTACAGCTGCGAGGATGTTGATCGGAGACATAGCTCGTGAAACTTGTGAGGCAAGCGGACTCGCTGCATTGACTGCCCATTCCCGATAGGGCAAAGAGGAAGAGTGCGAGATTGCATAAAGGTGAGTCCCAAGTAGCCGAGGAGGAAGGCTCGTCTGCATCCAGCGCTCGAGGCGCTGAGGATAGAGGCGTAGATAGCGCCCGATGAGGTAGATGCCAGCGAAGGCGGAAGAGTGAATAGCCATCCTTGACCTCCAGCTGATCATTTTTAGTGAAGCCTAAGACGAACTCCACTAAGAAGAAGAGGAGAAGATAGCGCGCTTTAGGCTCCTGCTCTGCCTGTTCGCTGCTGAGCGAGGCATTGAGGAGTGGGGAGAAGATCTGCGAGGCTCAGATAGGGTCGGAGGAACCACTCAGACTTTCGATTCAGGGCACGAGGCTCGCGAATTCTGAGAGGTTGAACGGCTCCAGACCAAGGGCAGTACGAGGGTGCTGTACACTCCGACGGTATAGAAGAAGCTTGAAAGAGCAGGCTCACGATCCTTGACGCGCGCCTTGATCCCGAAGTATCCAGATGAGGATGAAGACATTGACCCCGACGATGGCAAGTGCTTCGCTCCATACTTCACCCAGAGATGCGAGTGGCTGCGAATGGATCTAGCTTCATTGGTCGGGAAGCGGAAAAGCGAGGAAGTTGGTACTGCAGCACAAGGATGAGCAAGCACAGCCAGATGCGGAGTGAAGCTCGAAAGTTGGAGGCTCGAGCTGTACCAGAGGTCGGGTATCCATTTCGGGGATAAGAGCTATCGTGAGAGAGAAAGCCATCCCTCCGCCGGGACGAAGGGATAGCCGAGAGGGTGAGTAGGGGAGTGGTACTCCCCACGTAGCATAGCAGGTGAGTCAATGAGCAATTCCTCACCAGATTCACTGCAGAGCTCTTCTGCGAGCCAGCCGCTGGCCGCAAAGAGCTCCTCGCCTCGGGAGCGTGGTTTGAGCCGTCCTACGAAGAGCCTCACATCCATCTTGCCCAGACCGTCAAGCGTTCCATGGCGAGACCAGCATTGGTGCCAGATACGTTCGACTCGCCGCATGGCGTCCGAATAGATTAATTGTTATCAATACGCGACTTAGCCCCGCGAGAGCACCGGCTTTGCGGTGCAAAATTCACCAACCTCTTTTCTCGATAGCAAACGCCCAGTAGGGTGCATAAACAGACTGGATCGGAGGTTGCAGCAGTGCACCTTCCCAGGTGCGTCCTATATGTCGAAAGCGATGTCAGATAAGAAGGAGATTTTGCGATTCAGTACCGGTCACCAGATCGGCGGCAGTACTGGTCACCAATACTGACTTACACTCACACTTCGCGACCAGTACTGGTTCGCTCGCCGACCAGTACTGGTCGAGAAACGCCACTTTGCATAATGCATCGCAGTATCCTCGGCGTAGAGCAGGGGACTACTATGGAAGACTCCGCCACGACGCTGCTTTGAGTGATCGTAGGTTGTTGCAGCATCGTCGTCACTACGCTTACCGATTGCGATGACGTGATTTGACGGCGATACTTGTCGTGATGGAGTATCTCGGTCGTAGGTACTCGAGGTCACGCGCCCTCCATAGGAGTGCGTAGTCCAGCCCACGCCGCAAGCCCTGCCGCGGGCAACACCGAGGCTGATGTAGGCTGACTACGCATCCAGTCCAGTGACGGCAGGTCACCATAAGGAGCGATTCCTACAGCGATAGAACTCCCGCGCCCCTTCGCTGAGCGTGGCGATACGCTCTGCTTCTCGAAGGCCGTCGCCACGTCACGAGATAGAAGCTATAGATGACGAGGAGATGACTGGCTTGCTCGATACGCTCCTTTGTTGGAGCATACGAGTGCT
>BNJT01002124.1_pt1 | contig 34335 bp, 35 predicted proteins | sample 8540491 | NCBI WGS metagenome assembly BNJT01 (sample SAMD00202455, study PRJDB9452) | human saliva metagenome | host: Homo sapiens | reverse complement strand
TTATCCCAGTAGAGGTTCGCCTTGACGATGAAATTTTTGAGGATAACGTAACTATTACTCCTGATGAATTTTACGAGAGGATACATAACGGACAAAAACCTAGTACAAGCCAACCAGCTGTAGGTAAAATACTAAGTGTCTATGAAGAATTAAAGCAACAAGGTGTTGAGCGTATCGTTGCTTTCAGCGTTTCTTCTAAATTATCAGGAACATATTCTTCTTTCATTCAAGCTAAAGAACTTATAGACGGAATTGAAATCAAAATAATAGATACTCTTCAAATAGCAAGAATGGTAGGAATAGCAATCGAGAAGATTATTAAAGAATTTGAAGAAGGAAGTTTAACATTTGAAAATATAGAAAAAAGATATGTAGAACTTTCACAGCAGCACAATGTTCTTGTAACAGTAGAAACTATGCAATATTTATACGCAGGTGGTAGACTTACGAAAGCTCAGTTTGTTTTGTCAAATCTACTAAATATTCTTCCTATTATAACTATTAAAGATGGTCTACTTTCAGTAAGTGGAAAACATAGAGGAATGAATAAAGTTCTTTCAAAAATGTGTAAAGAAATAAAAGAAAATAATCCAAAGAGTTTATTTGTTCTTTATACAAATGATAAATTATTAGAAAAAGCATTATCTTCAATTAAAAAAACTTTCAGAGAAATCGAAGTAGAAACAGAAATCGTATCACCTGTAATTGGATCTCACGCAGGACCTAAAGCAATCGCAATCGGATATTTAGGATACGACAAATAAAAATACAAAAACACCTAAGAATTAGGATTATAACTAATTCTTAGGTATTTATTTATTAGGGCTGATTCCAAATCACGATGTCAAAAAAATCAAATTTGTCGAATCAATCCCATTTTTTCTAATTTATTTTAAAATTTGTTCCTTCTAGTGCAGCTTGAAGATCTTCTTTTGATACTTTTCCTTCAACTACGACAGTTTTTTCTTGAATATTAACTTCAACATTATCAACACTATCTAGTTTTGATAATTTTTCTTTAACTGCAGCGACACAACCACCACATTTTACACCTTCGATACTATATTCATTTTTCATGATTAATCCTTCTTTCTTTTTATTAATTTAGTTTTACTCTTTTTAATCTTAAAGCATTTAATACTACAGATATAGAACTAAAACTCATTGCAGCTCCTGCCAACATCGGATTTAACAACGGTCCTCCGAATATATAGAATACTCCCATCGCAAAAGGAATACCTATAACATTATAGAAGAATGCCCAGAATAGATTTTCTTTAATATTTGTTATAGTTTTTTTACTTAAAACTATAGCATTAACAACAGAATTTAAGTCAGGTTTCATCAATACTATATCCGCCGCATCGATTGCTACATCCGTTCCTGTTCCTACCGCTATTCCGACTTCTGCTTGTACTAGTGCTGGTGCATCATTAATACCATCACCGACCATTGCTACCTTTTTACCTTGAGCTTGAAGTTTTTTGATTTCATTTGCTTTATCTTCAGGTAGAACTTCACTCACTACTTTATCTATTGATAATTGATTTGCAATTACCTCAGCAGTTTTTTTATTGTCACCAGTCAACATAACTACCTCTAACCCTAAGCTATGTAATTTTTCAACAGTTTCTAAACTACTTTCTTTTATTTGATCAGCAACAGCTATAATTCCAGCAAGTTCAGAGTCTACAGCTATGAATAATGGTGTTTTTCCTTCCGAAGCAAATTTCTCTGCTTTTTCAACTGAATCTTTTGTAGAAATATTATTTTCCACCATTAATTTCTCATTACCAATAAGTACTGACTTTCCATCAACCATTGATGAAATACCTAATCCTGTTAATGAACTAAAATCTTTAACTTCTAATAAATCTAAATTTCTATTTTTAGCTTCATCTACTATAGCTAGACCTAATGGGTGTTCTGAAAGATATTCTACACTCGCTGCAAACTGCAAGAGAACTTCTTCTTTTAAATCGTTAAATGTCACTACATTAGTTACTGAAATTTCACCTTCTGTCAATGTTCCAGTCTTATCAAAAACAACAGTATCAACTTCTTTAGCCAACTGCAGAGCTTCTGAACTTTTTATTAAAATACCGTGTTCAGCTCCCTTACCTGTACCTACCATTATAGCTGTCGGTGTAGCTAAACCTAAGGCACAAGGACAAGCAATAACAAGCACTGCGATAATAATTTTTAGAGAAAAACTCCAAGATGCATCTCCAACAAAGTACCATAAAATTCCAGCTATTAGTGCTAAAACAATAACAATGGGAACAAATACTCCCGAAATTTTATCAGCAAGTTTTGCAATCGGAGCTTTAGAATTTTGAGCATCTTCAACAAGTTTAATAATCTGTGATAAAGTAGTATCTTTTCCAACTTTGGTAACTTTCATTTTGAAAACACCTGTTTTATTAATACTTGCTCCTACTACTTTACTATTAATATCTTTTTCTACAGGGATACTTTCCCCTGTTAACATTGATTCATCTACAGTCGAACGACCTTCAATCACGACTCCATCAAGAGGTACTTTTTCACCAGGACGAACAAGTAGTATATCACCTGTAGATATTTCATCTACTGCTACAACATGTTCTTTACCATCTTTTATTAAATTAGCTGTTTTCGGTACTAATCCGACCAATTTACTTATAGCATTTGTAGTACGACTTTTCGATACTCCTTCAAAGTATTTACCTAGTGTAATCAATGTTAAGATTACCGCTGCAGATTCATAGTACAAATTCATAGCTGCATGTTCATCACCTAAATATACCAATACGGTTGAATAAACACTATATAAGAATGCTGCCCCTGCTCCTAACGCTACTAAAGAATCCATATTAGGTTTTCTTCTAAGAAGAGCTCTAATTCCTACACTAAAGAATTTTCTACCAAAATACGAAACAGGTAACACCAGAATAAACTGTACAGCTGAAAATAATTTTGGATTTCCCATTGGACTTAAACTTTCCAACATAGGTAATCCCACCATCTCAGCCATCGCTATGTACAACACAGGAACTGTAAATATAGCTGAATAAATAAATCTTTTCCAAATACCATCTATTTCTTGTTGTTTTTTCTCAGCTTGGTCATCAACCGAATTATCTATCTCTAATCTTGCTTTATAGCCCGCCTCTTCTACTTTTCTCTCAATCTCAGCTACACTTAATTTTTCTTTATCAAATTCTACTACCATCTTCTCAGTAGCGAAATTTACAATGGCTTTTTCTGTTCCATCTAAAGATGAAATCGTATCTTCTATATTTTTCGCGCACGTTGCACAACTCATTCCTTCTAATATAAATGTTCGCTCTTCAATACTAGAAACATAAGTAAGCTTATACCCCAATTTTTCTACAATCTTTTCTACTTCCGTTCTATCTATTCCCTCTCCTCTAGTAAGCGTAAGTTTACTTGTTGCAAGATTCACATTAACATCCGATAAATAATCAACTTGTTTTAAACTCTCTTCAATATGTGCTGCACAAGAAGCACAGCTCATCCCTTCAATTAAATATGTTTCATTTTTTACCATATATTAATCACACCTATCTTTTAAATATTCTTATTCGTCTACATTTGTAGTCTTTATTATAAATTAAGTATACTACTATCTAAAATTATAGTCAACAATATTTTAAATAATCAATAACAGCTATCATTATGATATATAGTGAAAGTTATCCTAGAGCGTTTTAAAGGGGATAACTCAACAAAATCAATTTCTTCGAAATCACAATTTTCGAGTCACTCCCATAAAGTTTAAAAGGGGATAATTCGACAAAATCAATTTCTACAAAATCATAATTTTCGAGTCAACCCCTTTCAACCTTATTTAATTTTTACTTTCTAATTTTTCATTCATCTGACGACGAAGTTTAGAAAAATCTTCTTTGACTACTACAGTGTCAGCGATAAAGTCATGAAGTCCTTTTTTCTTATTAGTAAAAGCAACAGCTAGATACGGGATATATGCTAAAAATATCGTTAATAGTCTACCAACTAACTCACGATACACTACATCCATAAGACCTAACTTATCACCTCTATTTGTCTCCACTTTTATCTTCATAATCATCTTTCCTAAAGTTTGTGAAAAGAAATAAGTCATCGAGATAAAATAAGTAAACATAACGATAACATAACTCAGAGATTCTTCTCCTAAAATTGGAAAATCTAGTTGCTTATTCAAAAGCCCAAAACTAAAAGTATTCAATAAACTAGCTATTGAATAAATAACAATCATATCGATTAAATACGCAACAAATCTAGTCCAAAAGCCTGCATAGAAATTCTTTGAAAGATTAATATAATCTTCTATTGTCGTTGGCAACGAAAGATCTTTTTCTTTCTTTTCAACTCTTTCTTCTGTTTCTTTAGCCTCTTCGTGTTCTCTAGTAGACTCTTCATTTTGTATCGTATCATTCTCTAGTTCTGTAGAAGTTTCATTTAAATTAGGATCATATGAAGGTGTATTATTATTTAATTCATTATTCATATAAAAAACCTCCTTATCCTAAGTAACTACGTTCAACTTTGTTTGAATTCACTTCACTATTTAATTCAGAGATAAAACTTTTTGTTGTTGCTTTAACAAATCTAGAGATTAAACTTTCTGCAGTTTTATCAGCTCTTAATTCAATTACAGTTGGATTAGATAATCCTTTTTCTTCTTTTATTAAATCAATAAGCTCATCTTCCGTACCAATTTTATCAGCTAGTTTATTCGCTACTGCTTGTGTCCCTGTATAAGTTCTTCCATCAGCAAGTTTCTTAACTTCATCTTCACTTAAGTGTCTACCCTCAGCTATAGCTTTTACAAATCTCTCATACGCTTCTTTATTTTGTTCTTGTAAGATTTTTCTAGTAGATTCTGGTAAGTCTTCTGTTAATCCTCCAACTGCTTTTTGATCTCCTGAACGAACAGTTTCTTGTTTAATTCCATGATCATTTAAGAATTTTTGTGCAGAGACATAACTCATAATTACACCTAAAGAACCAGTAGTCGTTTCAGTATTCACGAAAATTTTCTTAGCTGGCGTAGATACATAATATCCACCTGAAGCAGCCATTTTCTTCATTGAAACATAGACATCTTTACCACTATTTTTTAAGGCGTTATATAATTCAGCAGTTTCATAAACTCCACCACCAGGTGAGTTTACTGATAATAGTATAGCTTTAACATTAGGATTATTTTTTGCTTCCTTGATTTGATTCAACACAGATCCTCTTGAATAAGTGTTCGTCATCTCAGCATTAATTTCACCTTCAATTGAAATCTTTTGAATTACTTGGCTACTATCTCCTTTTTTAAGAGTTAATTTAGTAATACTTTGCTCCTGTAAAAACTCCGTTAAGTAACCATTTAATTCCGACTCATCTTTTTTATTACTATTACTTGATGTTATAGTACCTTTAATTAGCGAAAACACTACTAAGACAACAACAATCACTGTTGATATCAACCTTTTATTTTTAAAATTCATATTTTTTCCTCCAAAACTTTATTATAATATTTTTGTAAAAAACCAGAGACAAATAACACTTTCGCTATCTTCCCCTAGCTATTATTATGAACTCTTAACTATATTTTCAAAACCTTTTTGCAAATCTATATTAGCAGTTCTTCTGAAGTACAGGTATCCTTTGTCATTCCCTTGATTTTGTTCAGTTATCAATACTATAGGTTCACCATTTAAAATAGTGAAATAATATAGATGTAGTATTGAATTGGCTGGTTTATCTACATCAGAAAATACAGCTACTATATTATACACATCTTTATAATTTCCTTCAGGCGACCACTTCATATTAACTAACTTATCACCTTCTAATACAAGACGTGCATTCCCAACAGTTTCTGTTTCACCAGGAAGTTTTAATCCATAAAAATTAACTCTGTTATCTGGTGTATATTCTTTATAACTTTGGTTTAGAGATTTTTCCCAACTTTTCACAAATTGATAAAGTTTCTCACCTTTATTCTTATTCCAATACGCAGTACCTGTAGTTTTAGATTCTTCTTTTTTCTCAGTCTTTTCTTCAGATAACCCAGTAACAGTTAGAGTACGTTTAAACGTTCCACTAACTTTTAATCCTTTTTTCTGAGCTTCCTCTTTATTTAGAGTTATCTCTACATCTACCTTACTTCCATTCTCTAAGTTTTCTGTAGGATTATATTTAATCTCAGGTTTTTTCAAGAATTTCTTAATATTATCATCAGCATCTTTTACTTCTGGAATATCTACAATATCAACATTCACCTTACCTTGTCTATTAGTACCAAATGCCGCTAATTCAACCTTATATTGATCCAGATGAACTACCTTATCATCTTTCTTGTAGAATTTAAAATAATAAACTCCTGCAGCAATTACACACACTAAAAGCAATGCAACTATAAATCCTATTTTAGATGATTTCTTCTTAGGCTTATCTTTTTTAGTTGTCTCGACTTGTGCCTCACTATTTCCTTGATTCACATTAGCATAATTAGCATTTCCTAGGAAATCATTATTTTGATCATCATTATTAAACTGATCATACTGATTATTTACTCCTTGATCAAAATTAGATTGAGCAGTCTCAATATAATTACCGTCTTGATCATAATAGCCATTTACTATAAAGAATCCATTTTGATCGTAGTAACCCGCAGGCGTAAATTCATTATTATTTTGATTATTTCCATCGTTTTGAATAAAATTGCCATTTAGGTCGTAATAACCATTTGAAATGTAGTTTCCATTTGGGTCATAATAGCCATTTGGAATAAAGTTTCCATCTTGATCATAATAACCGTTTGAAACATAGTTTCCATTTTCATCATAATAACCAAAAGGAATATAGTTTCCATTTTGATCATAATAACCATTTAATTCATTATTAAACTCATTATTCTGAGAATTATTATCTCTATTTGTCATTACTTTCCCTCCTATTCACCATAAGTTTTTGATACGAACTTGTTATATCGTTTCATAAATGCAAGTTCTGCAGTCCCTGTCTGCCCATGCCTATTTTTAGCAATAATTACTTCAATAGTTGAAACATCACTTGTTTCTTGAACTTCATTTTCATCTGCATCTTCACTTCTATAATAATCACCACGGTATAAAAACGAAACTATATCTGCATCTTGCTCGATACTTCCAGATTCCCTAAGGTCACTCATCATAGGACGTTTATCTTGTCTAGATTCCACACTACGAGACAGCTGAGATAACGCGATAACAGGGCATTCTAATTCCCTAGCCATTTGTTTTAAGCTACGAGAAATCTCAGAAACCTCTTGTTGCCTGTTATCAGTTCTCTTACTTCCTTGAAGAAGTTGAAGATAATCGATAACAACAAGATCTAGACCCTGTTCTGCTTTTAATAACTTACATTTTGCTTTTACTTCATTTACTTTAATAAAAGCACTATCCTCAATAAAGACATTTTTTTGATTTAAGAAATGAACTGCTGTTTCAAGTTTCATTAGATCATCATTATCTAAATCACCTCTTTTGATCTTTTCAGAATCTATCATTCCCTCGCTACAAATCATCCTAGAGACAAGCTGGTCAGCACCCATCTCTAATGAGAATAACGCAACTGTTCTTTTCTCTTCTTCTGAACGAGGATTTTTTCCAGCAATATTAAGGGCAATATTAAGTGCAAATGCTGTTTTCCCCATCGCAGGACGAGCTGCAAGGATAATTAAATCTCCTTTACCAAAACCTACAAGTTTATCTAATGCTCCATATCCTGTAGGTACAGCAACATTCTGACCTTCTCCAGCCATACGAGCCAAAATTTCTTTAAAAACTTCATCGGTAACATCTTTCATATTTTTAAACTGAGATGTTTTCGCTCGTTCCATCGCACGTTCGACTTGATCAAATAATGTAGCTGTTAAAGAGTCTATATCAGCATTTCCCTGATTCATCTCCTCAGTACTATTTAAAAGTGCTGCACGAATTTCTCTATATATTGAATATCTCTTTACTAAGTTCGCATAGTGCATAATATTACGAGAACTTGGAGTAATATCATATAAGTCCACTATATATAATGAGGCATCCACTGTTCTGAATGCCCCACTATTATTTATTTCTTCAAAAATCGTAGTGGTGTCAGGTATTATTTCCATTTCATCTAAACGTAAAATAGCACTATAAATATCTTTATTTCGTTCATCATAAAAGTCTTCCGGATCAACCGTTGCTTTAACTTCTATTAATTTCTCTGGCTCTTGCATCAGAGCCCCTAATAACGATTGTTCTGCCATTACAACAGAATCTATATGATATTTCATATTGTCACCTTCAACTTATTTACTATTGCTCCACTACATGAACTTTAATAGTTCCTTCTACTTGATTGTGTAGTTTAATTTTAACATTTGTATATCCTAAAGATTGGATACCGTGTGGTAAGTCGATTTTTTTCTTATCTACTTTAAGATCATGTTGTTTCTTAAGTTCTTCAACAATTTGTTTAGAAGATACTGATCCGAATAATCTTCCACCTTCTCCAGATTTAACTTTAATTGTCACTTCAAGACCTTCTAATTGTTTCGCAAGTAAGTTAGCTTGAACTAATTCTTCTTGTTTATCTTTTTCAACACGTTTTTGTTGTCCTTTAAGTGTTGCCATATTAGCATTTGTTGCTGCTACAGCTTTTTTATTTGTTATTAAGAATTTTGCATATCCATCAGCAATTTCCTTAACATCTCCTTTTTTTCCTTTTCCTTTAACGTCTTCTAAAAATATAACTTTCATTACAATTTCTCCTTTTATCTATGTTTTTATTTTATGATAATATTTTATCGATGGCATCATTTAGTCGGTCTAAAGCTTCGTCTAAATTGACTCCCTCTATTTGAGTTGCTGCGTTGGCAAGATGACCTCCACCACCAAGCTCCTCCATAATTAATTGAACATTTATATTGCCTAATGATCTTGCTGAAATTCCAACCTTACCTTCTTCTAAATATCCTATAGCAAAACTACATTCAATTCCTTTAAGAGTTAGAAGTAAGTCTGCACTTTGAGCAAGCATTACATTAGTATAATATTTATCTTCAGGGGCTTTTGCCATTATTATCTCTGGTGTTTTTTGAATAGAGTTATTAATGATTTCTACCCTATTCATAAAGTTCTCAAATGGTTCTTTAAGAATTGTTTTTACTTTTGTAGGATCTGCTCCATTACTACGTAAATAAGCAGCAGCATCAAAAGTTCTAGAACCAGTTCTTATTGAGAAGTTTTGAGTATCAACAACAATTCCTCCAAGCATAATTGTCGCCGCTACTGGAGTGATTTTTTCTAATTTAGTTTGATACTCTATCAATTCTGCTATTAATTCCGATGCAGATGAAGCATAAGGTTCGATATAAGTTAACAATGGATTTGTAATTATATCCTCACCACGTCTATGATGGTCAATTATGACTTTTCTATTAGCTTTAGATAGTATCGCTGCATCTATTACACGCGATGCATCAGATGTATCCACAATGATTAATGTTGTTTGTGGAGTCATAAGTTCCCAAGCTTCATCACTATCAACAAAAACTCTTGCCAACTGTTCATCTGAGTTATCAATTTCAAACATTACTTTTTGAATAGTTTCATCACGATCACTATCATTTAAAATAATGTAGCATTCTTTTCCTACTATTTTAGCAAACGTATAAATACCTACACAAGCTCCAACAGCATCGAAGTCAGGACGCTTATGTCCCATAACGATTATTTTATCACTATCACTTACAATATCAGCTAACGCATTAGATACAACACGCGCCTTAATTCTAGTACGTTTTTCTTGTGGATTTGTTTTACCACCATAGAATCTAATCGTACCATCAACATCTTTCATAGCAACCTGATCTCCTCCACGTCCTAAAGCTAAATCAAGTGAACTTTTCGCAAGTTCTCCTAATTCTGGTAGGAAATCCGTCCCCATACCTACACCTATACTTAAAGTAATCGGCGCATCAAAGACCTCTTTTAGATTTCTAATTGTATTTAAAAATTTGGAATTTCTCTTTTTCTATTTTCTTTAAATCTTTAACATTTAAAAAGTCCGATAAATCTATCTTCATCAATTCTTTTTAGATAAATACTATTCTTCTTAGCCCAATCCGTCAAAGTGATAACTATAGTAGCATCTAATCTACTCGCTACTTCATCATCTAAAGAATCGGATACATCTTCATAATTATCAAGACTCAAATTAAGAATAATTGGGCGAGTATCTCTAAACCTTTGCATTACAACTTTACTTTCTGTAATATCAAAGAAATAAATATATCCACTATCTTTTTGATAATTCACTTTAAAAATGCTTACCAAAAAAATTTCAAACTGATTATCTACAGGTGTTTCCAGTTCAAATAATTCTGAGATTTCAGGCATAAGTTCAAGAATGTTTAAACCTTTTATCTCTTCAACTTTAATATTTTTTTATAAATAAAAATTATTCGCCCATTCAATATTTTTTTATCTTCATCTATTACAATTATCCCAATAGGAAACTTGTTAATTCCTTTTTTTCCGAAGAATCTTTGATTCTATTAGTAAGTTTACTAATATATCTATTCATTTGTTCTACAGCTTTTTTTTCTTTTGAAGAATATATAATGTGAAAATAAGTATACCAATTAATAAATAGATTACTAAGCTAAAAAAATATCCAATATCCCTGCAAAAATATTGCACCTATTAGAAAAAAATAGTTGCAATTATTAATTCATATTTTCTTTTTTCATTCATACTTATCTCCCCCTCTTCATAATAATATATCCTTCTCTTAGCTTAAATATACTATCAACAAATCCAAGCAATTCAAAGATGGGACTAAAAATTAACATCAACATGAACACAATAGGTTTTTGTAATCGTAGATTTATTCTGTGTTCTTTGTTCAATAAAGAAAAAAACGCAGTGAATAAACCATTTAATATAAATGCTAATGCTAATACACCCGATATATTTTGTAGTAAAATATTCCAAAAACTATACATATTACCTGTTGATTGCATTTCCATCAATAAAGTAACCAAAGAAACACCTATGTATATATAACCACTTCTCGGACTTAACATTATACGACTAAATTTTTGGAAAAAGCAGGAATAATGACATATTCTCTAGCCAATAAAGAAAGTGTATATTGTACTAAACATAAACTGTATACAAATAACATTATGAATAATGTTACTGGAAATGTTTTTTTGCATATTCGAAAAGCTCTCTAAAAACTAGATTCTTATCAACATTCTGATTCATTTCTACTACAGAATTAACATAGTTATTAATAAACTCTAAAATTTGTTTACTATCAATAGTTATATAACCAAATTTTTATAGATAAAAAAATACATATATAGCTATAGATAGAAATAATATCGCTGTTATAGCTACTACCAGGAATAATTTAGAAGCACGCAAATATATCGTTTTGTATATTATATATGCTACAACCATATGAATTCCAAACCAAAACATCATAACTGGAGAAGCTAATACTGACAACATAACCCCTCCAGAAACTATCAATGGCAAGAATGATTTCAATCCTCTCGCCCCAAGTACATATGTAAGTGGGAAGACAGAAAGAAACGCTGCAATAATCTCAATATTCAATAGTGTACCTAATAATATCAATACCAAATAACTGGCTGAATATGACAATATTTTTAAATTACTAGGCATCCTAAAGAAAAATTTATTCGCCATTAATTTTTCAATTTCTTTACTCAAAAGATCTGAAATGTTATTTTCCAAATTAACACTCCTTTTTTATTTTTATAATACCCCTCATAAGTAATTAAACTATATTAGGTATCTTTATTATTATACCAAATTTCAGAGTTTTTTTAAAAGAAAAAAATAAAAAAACATTAACATACTGTTATAACAAATAAACTTGAAATAACTTTTTGGATATAATTCATCCTTTTTAAAAATTACTTTCTACTAATAATAAAGAAAAAAAGAACTCAAACGATAAATTTCATGTAAATTCTTCAAATTAAAAAAATTTAAGATTAATAATTTCTAATATAGTAATTTTCAATAAAAAAATCATGTTTATAATTGACAAAAAAACGCTATTCAACTTATCATATTTAATAAGAGATACATTTAATTTTTGTATTTATATTTATTTCGCATTACTATTAATTTTTGAATGCATTTATTATACTTAAAGAAAGGGTTATTTTTTTATGAAAAAAATATATTATTACTATTGTAACAGTTACTTTAGTAGTTTTAACTGTCGCTTTAGGTGGATTTTACTATTTAACTAAAGATGATAAGGCAACAACTCCTAATTCATCAAATCAAAAACAGGATTCTAAAACTTCTACTACTAAAGACAACAATAAAAATAAAAACGATGAAAAAAACTCATCAACTTTAGGAAAAACTCCAGAAACAGTTACTGAACCTACAGTTATTAACGGTATTATTTTAGCTAACAAAAAACATCCACTACCTGCTAACTATAATCCCGGAGAAAATCCTACTGCAAGACAAAAAGTTAACAAATTAATTAGCGATGCTCAAGCATTAGGACTTAACGTTTCAAATCAAGTATCAGGTTTTAGGGCTTATGACACTCAAGCTGGTCTTTACAACAATTATGTAGCTTCTCATGGAAAACAAGAAGCAGACAGATTCTCAGCTCGCCCAGGATACAGTGAACATCAAACAGGCCTAGTTTTTGACTTAATCGATAATCAAGGTCAACTATTAGGATCTGACGGAACTAATGAAAGTAGCAAAAAAGCTGCTGAATGGTTAGCTAACAACGCGCATAAATACGGATATATTGTCAGATATAAACCAGAATTCGTAGATAAAACTGGATATATGGAAGAAAGTTGGCACATCCGTTATGTTGGAGAAGAGGCAGCTAAAACAATTCACGAAAAAAATATTTCACTTGAAGAGTATCTAAACGCTCCAGGTGGAGACTACGCAAACTAAAATATTATTAACAAAGGAGAATTAAATGAATAGAAATAGTCAAGGTCCAAACAACCAAAACTTCAATAATCAAAATTTTGATCCTAACTATAATTACGATCCAAATATGGATAATACTCAATACAATAATCAAGAATACGATCAACAATATCAAAACACTCAGTATCAAAACACTCAGTATCAAAATACTCAATATCAAAATTTCGAACAACCTCAAAATTATAACAATCAACAACAAAATTACAACGTTCCTCCTATGTATATGGAAGAGCCTAAAGAAAAAAAGAAAAGTATTATTCCAATTGTATTAACAGCAATAATCACTTTTGTAGTACTAGTTGCGGGATTATACTTCGGTTATAATAAATTCTTGAAAAAAAGAAAAATGTTATTGACTTAGCTACATATGAAGTAAACTTCGTAACATATGGTGCTGAAGGTGAAGGAAAACCTGAAGTTGATATTAAAAAAGTTCCTGAAGTTGCTAACTCAAATGCGGAAATCTCAAACTTATTATCAAACCCAGACATCTCATTTGATAAACAAAGTAATTTAAAAAATGGTGATAAAGTAGAAGTAACTATTTCATTAAATAAAAATACAGTAAACAAATTAAAACTTAAAACAACAGGAGAATTTAAACGTACATTCACTGTTAATGGTTTAAACGAAAAAGCTAAAGAAAAAGAAACTATTATCGTTAAAGAAAGCTCTTCTAAACCTTCAGCTTCTAGCTCTTCAAGTTCTGGAAGTCGTCGTAGTGATGAGCGTACTGTTTACGTTAGACCATCAGCCGGAGTTAACTTAAGAAGTTCTTCTAACGATTCAAGTAGTATCATCACTGCTATTCCAGTAGGACGTTCTGTTTACCAACACTATATCCAAGTAAACTCTGAAGGTGAAGCATGGGCTTATGTTTCATACGGAGGAAGTAATGGGTGGATAAGAGCCGACCTAATCGGATAATAAATTCAAAACAAAAAAAGTTGATTCACAAAATCGTGAATCAACTTTTTTTAATTATCTCTAACTTTGATCTTAACCATAAACATACTTACTAGAGTTATTCCTATCACTATTAAGAATATTGCTTTACTTTGCGAGAAACCAAATAAACCATTTTTCACATGTTTAGCAATCCATACATATACATAATCTCCGTAATAGATTCCTAGCGCGAAGAACGCTTGGTATATCCCCATACTTACATTACGGTATTCTCTATCAAAATATTGCATAGCAAGTGAGATTAGCGCATTATATGCACCTCCATACCCTAATCCATTAAGAATATAACTGAAATAAATAACATATGGATTATTAACATACAACGCTATTATGTAGAATGCTAATGAACATCCTAATAAGAATAATAAGGTTTTTTGAATACCCCATTTTCTAGTGAAATACACTCCCACAAGAACCCCTGCAATAAGTTGAGGAACAGCAAAGACTGCATCCATATATGCAAGCATAAGTGGCGTCATATTTAGCTCGGTTTTACCATAAGCAATCATATTTGCCCCACTTGTTGAGAATTTAATAAATGAAAGTAACAATGCTAATAAACAGATATAAATAAAACTCTTATGCTTAATTACTACTTTTACTTTATTAAATGAAATCACTATCGATTGGACGATAATCTTTCATCATAAAAGATAATATAAACGTTACTACTGCAATAATTCCTGCTACTATCCACATATAATCAAAGTGCTTATATGTATTCATAGTGAATACATATTGGATTGGAGCTGCGATAAATTCAGCTAACAGCGGTGCTACTGATAATATAGAAACTGATACAGCTGCCTTATCTTTCGAAAATGTTTCTGAGAAAATAACATTAAATAAGGCAAGCATTGTTGCACTTATACCAAGAGATAATGATGATAGGTATAACGTCACATAACTTCCGTTAAATGCAACTAAAAACGATGTTACAATTAGTAAAAATAACGAGATCTGCACGAATATTTTTCTTCTCTTAAAAATATCACTCGCTAAAAACATCGGCAACCTTACAATTAAACTCATAAGTCCATAACCTGCAGCAATCTGTGCAGCAAGTACCGGAGTTAACGAAAGTCCACCTTGTTCAACCGGCGTTATAGCATATAATTTTCTATATGCTCTAATAATACTTATTGCCGACCAAAATAAAACTAATATCCAAAATATAATAATTTGATCTTTATTTAATTCAAATTTCTTCGACAAGAAAACTACTAAAATTAAAATTAATGCGATCATTATAAATGAAAATAAAATTTTTGTTTTAACCATCTCCTAACTGTATAATTTGAGGTTGCTCCAAAAGTTCTAAAAATTAACAAAATTTATATGAGAACTCATAGACGCAGTGGTTTATTGATATCTAAATGCGCTTTATAGAAGCTTTTTAGATATCTAATAAACTGTGCGGGGGTGACTCGACAAAATCGATTTCTACGAAATCACGATTTTTGAGTCACTCCCAACCTTTCTAAGACAACATTTTAATTCAACTTTAACATTATACCATAAAAAATTAAGTTGTTAAGTAAAAAATACTTAAATCAGGCGCTAGTTTACTTTCGATAATGTTAAGAAACTTATATTTACTTCTGGATAAACTTCCTTTATAGTTTTAGCACAACCTAGTAGGGTATTCCCACTTGTAAATATATCATCTATAATCAATAAACTCCCAACCTTTTCCATTTTAGAAACAGTAGGTAGAATATAATATTTATTCTCCCTTCTCTCTTTATGAAGTTTCGCCTGCTTTTCTCTATATTCACACCCTAGTATCTTCTCAAAATTAATATCGCATATTCTGCATATCTGTTCAACATGATCAAATCCTCGTATAATCTTCCGAATTTCGTTAGCGGGTACAATCGTTATAAGATCAAAAATATTTAAAGAAAGAAATCGTTTAAACAGATTTTTAAACTTCAGCGCACATGCTACATCTCCAAAATATTTTATAGAATAAATATCATCTTTTACAAACTCATAATCAGAGAAATAATAAAGAGTATATTCTCCTACTTCTAAAATATTAATATCAAGATGTTCCTTACATTCAGCACACAATCGAAATTTCTCCTTTGTTTTGAAAATTGTATCGAAACCTAACTTACTCATAATTTCTAATCCACAAAAACTACAATTCATAATCTACCTCCTATTTAACTTCCTATATTTCGCTAAATTATTCATGTATTCTATTTCCTTAATCGCCGCTTTCATTTCTCCACTAATTTTATCTGATAAAAATACTATATCCCCACTATTATCATAATCCTTTCTTCCTACTCTACCCGAAATTTGAATCAATGCTGATTTAGTAAAATTTATATGCTTTGCATCGAAAATTATCACATCTAGATAATCAAAAGTCACCCCTCGTTCCAATATAGTAGTAGTTACAAGAATATCTATCTTTCTATCGTAAAAATTTCTTAATCTTCTCACTTCTATTTTCATCTTCACTATATACAAAATCTATAATAATATCATCTTGCAAACTATTTTTTAAATAAAGTACAGACGTCTTACACATTCCTATTTCAGGGACAAATATCAAAGTTCTCCTATTTCTAGCTAATCTTTCTTTTATAAATTTTTCTATAAATTTGGATTTCTTCGTAAAATCAAACACATCGCTCTTTTCAATTTTAATTTTCGGAACAGGTAATAAATATCTATGGTATCTTATAGGTATTTTAATAACTTCATCGACACTATCTTTAATTTTGTTTGAAGGCGTAGCTGATAAAAACGCAAGCACCCCATTATTTTTCAAACTTGTTTTTGCACCATTTTCTAAACATTCATCTCCTGAATACGGAAAAGCATCCACCTCATCAATTATCACTATATCAAAGTAATTGTAGTACTTAACAAGCTGATGAGTAGTCATTATATAAAAATTAGATTCTTCTAACACCTTCTCCTCGCCATGTAATACACTTATAGGATAGCCACTAAAATCACGATAAAACCTCTCAGATAATTCCTTAACTACATCTCTCCTTGGAATAGCTAAACAAATAGTTTTACTTTCTAAAATCGCTTGATAAATTACCTCATAAACTATTTCTGTCTTTCCAGCACCACAAACAGCCCAAACTAGTGTATTTAGAGCTTTCCTAGTATTATCTACCAATCTTTCACTTGCTACCTCCTGGACATCACTCAGTCTTACACTAGGTTTTTTAGGTGCTTCTATTTTCGATACTGGAATGTTAATATGAAATTTTACAAAATTATCATCACTTCTTCCAAAAGCGATACATCTCTTACAATACGTTGTCTTCAAACTACTATTCTCAAAACTAAAAAATAGATTTTGATCTCTATTGTCGCATTGTAAGCAATGATATTTATCATCGACCAACTCCACTGAATACAACTTCTTAACAAAGGTACAATTATCTAAATAGTGTAATTTAATTTTCAAATTGAGTAATTTAGAAATAGACAAGAGCAGCCCATTATATCTCCTCAAAAAAGTTAAATCACTCTCTTTTAGATTATAGACTGCTCCTGTAGTTATTTCATCATAGATTTCTTCAAAAATCATTATTTATTTTACCAAATCCATCATAACTTTTTTTCTAATTTTTTTCTATAATTAATATTTTTTTCATAATCATTTATTTTTTTGAATAATAAATTATATAAAGTGCTTCAATAAATTCACAGTATTCCCTAAAAAAACATTTTTTTCTCCCCACCTCGTCTATAAATTTTTTTATCAAACTATTTTTATCCATTTTTTTACTCATTTAGTTAACATTTTAAGATTCTAGACTTCTTTACAACTTTATACTAACTGTATTTAATTTTATTTTAACAAAAAAATATTTATAAAAGCAAAAATAAAAAGTACATTTCATAAAAGTGACATTTTTATGCAAACTATATTGCTAACGTTATCAAAAAAAGTGGTATAATAAAACTATAAAAAGAGGGGGAACCCCCTATAAAGTAGCTAAGCTACTTTATGAAAGGAGTGCTTTAAAATGTTAAGATATCAAGTACGAGGAGAAAATTTAGAGATTACTCAAGCAATTAGAGAGTATGTTGAAAACAAAGTTTCTAAATTAGAAAAATACTTTGCTGACAGTTTAGAAGCAAACGTTTACGCTAATGCTAAAGTATACAAAAATAATAAGAAAAAAATTGAAATCACTGTACCTCTTAAAGGTGTAACACTTCGTGCAGAGGAAACTAACGAAGACTTATACGCAGCTGTTGATTTAGTTGTAGACAAACTTGAACGTCAAATGAGAAAACACAAAACTAAAATCAATAGAAAAGGACGTGAGAAAGGATTTGTTGAAGAAAACCTTCTTACTAGCGAGTTAGAAGAAACTGAAGAAACTTCAGAAACTGCATTAGATTTCGGTAAAGTTAAACAACTTAAAGTAGAACCAATGACAAGAGAAGAAGCTGTATTCCAAATGGAACTTCTAGGACACGATTTCTTCGCATTCTTAGACAGCAGCACGAACGAAATTTCAGTAGTATACAAACGCCGTGACACTGGATACGGAGTACTAGAAATTTCTAAATAATTAACAATGAGTTTAAACTTAATCAACCATCTTCCGTAGGTGGTTGATTTTTCTTTGCAAATACAATAAAATTAAACTAAAGAGAAAAATTCAAAATTCTCAGTTTCTTTGAGCTATTAAATTTATATATAATTATGAATTTCATGTTCTCTATCGTGGTGGCGACAAAATTGAATTCAATTTTGTTAGGAAAAAATGAGACTTATGGCTCATTTTTTAGCTGTAGAATCCATTTTTTATGTGTAATCACATGAAAAATTAGTCGGAAGCGTCCTTCACCACAATAAGAGAACATGAGAAATATTTTATTCTATACACATTACACAAAATACATTAGGAGGATTTTTTATGACTAAAAAAGTTGCTTTATTCGTTGAAAATGGAAGTGAGGAGTTAGAGTTTATTGCACCGCTTGATATCTTACGTCGTGCAAATATTCATGTTGATCTAATTTCTGCCAACAACGAAGATCACATAACAAGCTCACATGATGTGAAAATAATAGTAGATAAAAAAATTAACGATATCGACAATATCCTTGACTATGATGCCATAGTAATTCCTGGTGGAATGCCCGGAAGTACACTACTTCGTGACAACGACAAAATAATCACATTCTACCAAGACATGTATAACGCTGGAAAACTTGTTGCAGCTATCTGTGCTGCACCTATCGTTTTAAGTAGAGCTGGTATACTAGAAGACAAAGAAGTGACTTCTTACCCAGGATTCGATAAAGAAATTAACTGTAAAACATACAATAACGAAAAAGCAGTAATCGTTGATAAAAATGTAATTACTGCACAAGGACCAGCTATCGCAATCCTATTCAGTTACGAAATCGTTAATTATCTACTTCAAGACGATACCGCACAAAACATTAGCAACGCAATGTTAGTTCCAGTATTAAAAAATAACTTATAAAACACAAAAATTAAGACCTCAGAATAGAACATTCGAGGTCTTTTATCATTTTATTATTTTGTTAATTCTTCTAATTCTTTCATCGCATTAAATACAACTTCTGGTGTACAAACATCAACTGCAAGTTTAAATGTTTCTTTTTCACTAGCTGCAAATTCTGCAATTTTCTTCATTTTTTCTTCTACATCTTCAGTTACATTAACACAAGCTAAGTTGTAAGCTAAATTATTGTCTTTATAGAATGGAACAAGTTTCTCAACTTCTTCTCTCTTACCTTCAGCAAGTAATTGAACTAAGATACCATATGATACTTTTGTACCATGTAACACAGAGTGTGTTTCTTTAACTAAACTCATACCATTATGTACTGCGTGAGCTCCTGCCATACGTCCATAGTGAACACCGAAGCATCCAACACATCCTGAGATTGCGAATACTGTGTCTACAGCATTTTTGAAACTTTCTGTTACTTCACCTTTTTCCATAGCTTCTAATGCACCATTAGCATCACGTAAAAGTACATCACGAGTGATTTTAGCTGCTTCTAATCCCATTCTTACAAAAGGATCGTTAAATTTATTGTTTCTCTCAACTAAAACTACTGCTTCATACCATTTTGCTAAAGTATCACCGATACCTGCTACGAAATATTCTTTTGGTGATTCTAATAATAAATCTAAATCTGCCACACAAGCGTATGCAGTACGTTTAAAGTATGCAACCTCTCTAAATGTGTGGTCTGGGTGATAAACTGCAGCTACAGGTGCATAAGGTGCACAAGTTGCTATTACCGTCGGTACTGTCATGTACTCAACGTTTAAGTTTTGCGCTACACCTTTGGCAGTGTCGATAACACGACCTCCACCTACTCCAAGAACTACGTCAACACCTTCACCAAATTCATCTGCAATACGTTGCATATCTTCAAAAGATGCCGATCCATCATATTTCGCTACTCTAAATTCTCTATTTCCTTTATAAAACTTCGTAAACGCCGCGTAAGATTTTTCTCCAGTAACAATCAAAGGAGTTTTAAACCCTTCTAATCTATTATCAAGTGCAGACAATGCCCCACTTCCTGAAATATATTCACTTACCCCTGGTCTCGCTACATTTGCTAATTCAAACATTTTTACATCTCTCCTTTGTTGTTAATTTATTTTTTTGTTTTTTTATAATGTAATTATGATTATAACATTTCCGAAAACTAAAATCAATAGTAAGTTAAAAATATTTTATTTTCTGACAATTAAACTAAGAATTTGAAATCCTTGTCCTAAAATCCCATAAAAAACAAGGCAACATGGAAGTATTCCTATTTTATCTCTTTTAAAACACATCTACATTACCTTAAATTTTTGTTTTATCTCGGGAAAAATATAGTCCCCTCTTTTTTAGTCTGACCTTTTGTTATAGATTCAACGATAGTACTCGCTTTTTCAAGAGCTACTATCTGCCCATCTAATTTCTCAATTAAAATTTTTCTACCTTTATACGGGCTATAGACACTCGCTTCTATATTCTCTATCCTTAAATAGTATTGTTCATCATACCCATTTTCACGTAGCATATTTTGTATTTGAGCTAAATTCTCTTCATTATAATCTACATACTCAAAAAGTTTTCTATTTTGCAATCTTTTCGCTAAATCTGCAGCTATTACATCACCTTTATCTTGGATAAGAGCACAACAGTATAATAAAGAATTCTCATCTAATCTGAAATACTCTTCTTCACTAACTTCAGCTTTTTCTAAAAATGGAATTAGCACTTTCATATCTTCAAAATAATCTTTATTGTCTTTAAAAATATCTTTCAATCTATTGAATAGTTGAATAAACACTGCTTCATAGCTTCTAGCTACAGGGTGATAGTAAACTTGCCAGTACATTTGGTACCTCGCCATAATATAATCTTCTACACTATGGATACCTGTATGTTTTACTACAATCACCTTCCTACCTTCACTTGTTTTTCTAACACGTATCGTACGCAATATTCTTTCTAAGTCAAATTGTCCATAACTCGTGGCTGTAAAGTAAGAATCACGTAGTAGATAATCCATTCTATCAGCATCGAGTTGTCCAGAAACAATCTGATTCAATATATCATTTTCATGAGTATGTTGAATAATAGAAACTATATCTTCAGGCATTTTTTTAGATACTGCTCGTAAAATAGAATTAAGTTCAGTGTTCCCCAATATTATTTTTACTGTATATTCCTCATGACTATGATTAGTTACATGTTCAAAAGCATGAGAAAACGGACCGTGTCCAACATCATGTAATAACCCAGCAAGCATCACGCACACTTTTTCATATTCAGTTAACTCAGCGCATAGCGTCTTAACCTCGGTTACCATCCTTCTTACAATTTCATATACCCCTAACGAGTGAGAAAATCTTGAATGTTCGGCTGTTGGATATACTTGAAAATCTCCCCCTAATTGTCTAATACGACGCAATCTTTGGAACTCTTTACTATCAAGACAATTCCAAATAACTTCATAATGAATATGAATATAACTATGCACTGGATCCTTTAATACTTTAGTTTCATCTAATCTTTTTAATTCCATCCCTATTCCCCCTATCATAATCGATAATTTTTACTATATTTCTCTCTTATTATATCAAAGCACAAAAAAAAGACAAGCCTAAGCTCATCTTTTTCGCTTTTATTCTTATTTTTCGTCTACTACGTATGGTAAAAGTGCCATGTGTCTAGCTCTTTTAATTGCTGTAGTTAACATTCTTTGGTACTTAGCTGAAGTACCTGTTACACGACGTGGTAAAATTTTTCCACGTTCAGAGATGAATTTTTTAAGTAATTCTACATCTTTGTAGTCGATAAATTCTACGTTATTTTTAGTGAAATAACATACTTTTTTACGACGACGCATGTTGTTACGACGATTGTTATTTACTGCCATTGTGCATGTCCTCCTATGTAATTTTAGTCTTCTTTAAACGGATTTACTACATCCTGCATGAAGTCATCATCTAGATTACTTGGGAAGTTTTCCCCGAAATCAGAGAATGATGAACTATCATTAATAAAATCTTGCATAGCTGAATTAGCTTGTCCAAAGTTTTGATTAGTATTGTTGTTATAATAATTTTGATTATTGTTATTATACGCTGGTTGTGATTGAGGTTGATTAAAACTCATAGAGTCAAAACCATTGTTTTGTCTACCATGTGAGCTATTTTTAGATTCAAGGAATTGAACACTTTCTGCTACTACTTCAGTAACATAAACTGTGTTTCCATCTTTACCTTGATAATTTCTAGTCTGTATTCTACCTTCAACTGCAACTTGGCTTCCACGCCCTAAGAAACGTGCCATATTTTCCGCTTGCTTTCTAAAAGCTACACAGTTAATAAAGTCTGCCTGTCTTTGACCATTTTGGTCAGTGAATGTTCTGTTTACAGCTACTGTGAAATAAACCATTGGAATATTCGAACTAGAATATCTCAATTCTGGATCTTTAGTTAATCTACCTACTAATACTACACTATTTACCATAGTATTTCACCCCTTATTTTTCTAATCTTACTACCATGTGACGGATGATGTCATCGCTAATTTTTGCTAAACGATCGAATTCTTTTGTAGACGCATCTGTTTCTGAAGTTAATTCTACTACATAGTAGTAAGCATCACTGAAGTCTTCGATTTCATAAGCTAGGCGTTTTTTACCTAAATCTTTAACTTCTACTGCTTCTGCACCTTCTGAAAGAATATTTACGAATCTATCAACCACAGCTTTTTTAGCTTCTTCATCGATACGTGGTTGAACAGCAAACATTACTTCATATTTTCTCATGTGTGTGTTACCTCCTTTTGGTCTTTGCGACTCTCTAGTTTACTAGAGAGTAAGGAGTAATAAAATTACTCTAACGGTTATTATATCAATTCTAAAAAAATAAAAAAATCAACTAATAACTATATTTTTTTTAAATATTTTTTTTAATTTAATAATCGCTAATAAATATAAGAAAAATCATAAATATAATTCATATTAAATAATTACTGAAAAAAATTACATTTTATCTCCCTCTCCAACTTAATTACCTCTTAGTTAGACTACGATAAATATGCTTGTTATTCTTTTTCTTCTATTATAATACACAAATCCATCATTCTTTAATCGATAGTTATTATCAATGTTAGAAACTTTATTTTTTTAACATTATATTTAACTATTCAAAAAAATAACACTCTTTTATTTACTGTTATATATCAATAATTTAATATAATGTAAAATAATACTGAAAACAATTATTATCACAGTATTTCATTTATATAACAGAAATATATTATTAAACTTAAAAAAATGCATACATTATTAATTTGTACATTCAAATTTTATATGAAAAATATATATTTTATCTAGGTATTTAGTTATATAACAGATATTTACATCGATTAATTATAGATGTAAAATATAAATGTAAACAAATAAGAGGTGTTTATAACAAAAATCAAATGATAATTATCCACTATTATACTTTACAGATATTCTCATTATTTCTGTTATAAATCCCTGAATTAAAAGGAGTAAAAATCATGTCTAAAGAAAAATTACAAACTGTAGATCCAGTTGAAGAAGTAAATACGTTAGTATCAAAAGCATTGGTTGCTTTAGATGAATTCAAAAAGATCGAAGATCAAGAGAAGATTGATGCAATAGTTCAAGCAGCAGCCGTTGCAGCTCTTGAAGCACACGGACCGTTAGCAGTTGCAGCTGTTAAGGAAACTGGTCGTGGTATTGTTGAAGACAAAGCGATTAAAAATCTTTATGCATGTGAATACATTGTAAACTACATGCGCGATCTTAAAACTGTTGGAGTAATCGACAAAGATGACGTTGATGGACTTACAGCAATAGCTGAACCAGTTGGTGTTGTTTGTGGTGTTGTACCAACAACTAACCCTACATCAACAACAGTATTCAAATCTCTAATCTGTTTAAAAACTCGTAACCCAATAATTTTCAGTTTCCATCCATCTGCAAATGAATGTTCTAAACAAGCAGCTCGTATCGTTCGTGATGCAGCAGTTAAAGCAGGGGCTCCTGAAAACTGTATTCAATTCATCGAAAAACCATCTATGGAAGGAACACATGCTTTAATGAACCACGATGGTGTAGCTACAATCCTTGCTACTGGTGGTAACGCAATGGTTCGTGCAGCTTACTCTTGCGGTAAACCTGCTCTAGGTGTTGGTGCTGGTAACGTACCTGCTTATGTACACAAAGAAGCTAAGCTTAAACAAGCTGTTAACGACATCGTATTAAGTAAAGCATTTGACAACGGTATGATTTGTGCCAGTGAACAAGCTGCAATCGTTGATAAAGAATTATACGATGAATTCGTTAAACTTATGAAATCTCACAGAGTACACTTCGTAACTAAAGAAGAAAAAGCTAAGTTAGAAAACTTACTATTCGGTGTTGAAGCAAACTCTGAAAACTGTGCCGGAGCTAAATTAAACTCTGTAATCGTTGGTAAACCAGCTACTGAAATTGCTAAATTAGCTGGATTCGAGGTTCCTAAAGGAACAGTAATCTTAGCTGCTGAATGTAGTGAAGTTGGAGTTAAAGAGCCTCTTACTCGTGAAAAATTATCTCCAGTATTAGCTGTATTAAAATCTAGCAGTACAAAAGATGGTATCGAAAAAGCTAGACAAATGGTTGAATTCAACGGTCTAGGACACACTGCAGCAATCCACACTCAAAACGAAGAAGTTGCTGAAGAATTTGGTAAAGTAGTTCGTGCTTGTCGTGTAGTTTGGAACTCACCTTCTACATTCGGTGGAATCGGGGATGTTTACAATGCATTTATCCCATCTCTAACTCTTGGATGTGGTAGCTATGGACGTAACTCAGTATCTGGTAACGTAAATGCTATCAACTTACTAAACATTAAATTAATCGGACGTAGAAACAACAACATGCAATGGTTCAAATTACCTCCAAAAGTTTACTTCGAACCAAACGCAATCAAATACTTAAGTGAAATGGAGGGTTTAGAAAGAGTAATGATCGTAACTGACGAATCAATGGTTAAACTTGGTTTCGCAGGACGCATCATCGACCAATTAAACCGTCGTAAAAATAAAGTTCAATACGAAGTATTCGCTGGAGTAGAACCTAACCCTGATATCACAACTGTAAAACGTGGGTTAGATATCATGAACACATTCAAACCTAACGCTATCGTAGCACTAGGTGGTGGTTCTCCAATGGACGCAGCTAAAATCATGTGGTTATTCTACGAAAGACCAGATGCAGACTTCAAAGAACTTGTTCAAAAATTCGCAGATATCAGAAAACGTACTGTAAAATTCCCTCACTTAGGTCAAAAAGCTAAATTCATCGCTGTTCCAACAACTTCTGGTACAGGTAGTGAAGTTACACCATTCGCAGTAATCTCTGATAAAGAAAATGATAAAAAATATCCGTTAGCTGACTATGCTATCACTCCACACGTAGCAATCGTTGACCCAGTACTAGTTCAAACAGTACCAGCTAGACCAACAGCTGCAACAGGTATGGACGTATTAACTCACGCAACTGAAGCTTATACTTCTATCCTTTCTAACGATTATACTGATGGATTAGCACTTCGTGCAATCAAACTTGTATTCGAAAACTTAGAAAAATCTGTTAAAGAATTTGACAAAGATGCTAGAGAAAAAATGCACAACGCTTCTTGCTTAGCTGGTATGGCTTTCGCAAATGCATTCTTAGGAATTTCTCACTCAATGGCCCACAAAATCGGTGGTAAATTCCACACTATTCACGGTGAAACTAACGCAACATTATTACCATACGTAATCAAATACAATGGTACTCGCCCAGGTAAAGTATCTTTATGGCCTAAATACGAACACTATCAAGCTGATGAAAGATTCCAAGACATCGCTCGTATGCTAGGACTAAAAGCTGACACTCCTGAACAAGCAGTTGACTCTTATGCTCAAGCAGTATTCGAACTTGGTAAACGTGTAGGAACTCCAATGTGCTTCAGAGATCACGGTGTTGACTACGAAGCATTCAAAGCAGCTCTACCTACTTTAGCAATGGATGCTTACGAAGACCAATGTACTCCAGCTAACCCAAGATTAGCTCTAATCAAAGATATGGAAGGTATCATGGAAGCAGCTTGGTTCGGATTCGATGAGAAAAAATTCGTAGAAAATCAATAAGCTATTCATTCATAATCTCAGAACATTAAACTCATACTTCTTTTCATCCATGAAGTAATGAATAGAAGCATCCCCTTAGACAAAATCTAAGGGGATTGTTTTTTATTGTTTAACTTTAAATGAATACATCAAAACTATAATTAATAATAGTAATAAACTATATAATGCAAATGATGAACTAATAGCGTTAGCGAAAAATAATATTACTGTTGTTCCTATTGGTACTGAAATAGTAATAACAGTACTAAAAATACTATATATTGACGTTTGTTTTTCCTCAGGAACTGATTGTAAAATCAATGCATCTAGTTTTGGATTCGATATTCCTGCAAAATAACCTATTATTACAGTTAAAAATAACAAGGATAAATTTATTTTGGAGTATCAATAGATTTCCTACATATATAATGAATAAAAATTATTTCTAATATAGCATTATTTCTCAAACTCATATTCTTATAAAAAAACTAATTTGATAGACTCCTCCGATAATTGTACTAACTACTTCCACTATTTCTAATAAAGTGATAGTGTACGCTACATTTCCAAATAATAAGCTATCATTTTTTTACTAAAAATTACTAGAAGTAAAGCGAACATCGCAGATGAGTAAAAAAATTCATCCCTAAAAAAATAGTATAACAAAAATTATATATTTTTCTTGATCTCACGAAGTATTTTTAAAGTTTTCAATAGTATCCTTAAAAAAATCTTTTTAGCACTCACCTTCTCTTTATTATTAATTTTAAAACTACCAATCTCTGCTTTCATCGCATTTTTATATTTTGCCAGTATTAAAAATGCTATCAAGAATAGTGTTGCATTCAACATACCAAAGTATGAGTAATTGTAACTTAAAAGTCCTAAAACGAATACTCCAACGGCTTTTTCCAGCAAGTGAGATTGTATTGTTTATAGAACTGATAAATGCTAATGCTTCACTTAGTTGTTCTTTACGTACTAATCTAGTATTAATCGACATTGATAAATAGCCATTATAACCACCTAAAATATCTGCAACTACATTTACAAATACTAATACAATAAAAATCCACCATTGGACTCCATAAATACACACCAAAGCGAATAACGAAAATAATAAAAACTGATAAAATCTTGTAGATAATATTCTGTTGTACTTATCTTTTGTCTGATCTGCAAAATATCCTAAGATAAATGAAATAATATAAGGCAATGTCGTAGCTATCGAAACTATACTTACGGCTAATTCTGGATTCGGTAAACTTGTCGCATAAATAATAAACGCAATATCAAATAGCGTTCTACCAGCATTACCAAATGCCGATGAAATAGTGAATAACCTATAGAGTTTATTTTTCAAGAAAATATTCATCGAATACCACCTCCTATATTAGCTCTATTTTACATTAGCAACATCGAATTTTCAATATATTATATATTCTTTTTTGAAAATTTAAAATATTCATCGTCAAACTTTAAATTCCTCATGATTAATAATGACCACCCCTGAAAAGGGGTGGTTTTCTCTTCGGGTATAACCCTTTGTTACTAACACGCACCTCAAGGTGCTGGCTTTCACATTCGTTCAAGCCCTATTGTATTTTTACGCCCGCTACCCGTTAAACGGGTTTATCTATTTTTTCTTATTTCCAAATGGATTTGTATATTCTTTTTGTTGTCAATTTATCAATTGCAATATCATGCGCCTCTTGTTCTCTGATATATTTTTTTATTGTACTTTCATTTAAACCTACTGTACTTACATAGTATCCTTCTGCCCAAAACTTTCTATTCCCATACTTATATTTTAGATTTGCATGCATATCAAATATCATCAGTGAACTTTTCCCTTTCAAATACCCCATAAAACTTGATACACTATATTTGGGTGGTATTGATAACAGCAAATGTATATGATCTGGCATTATATGCCCTTCTATTATTTCCACTCCTTTATACTTACATAACCTTTTTATTATATCTACTATATCTCGTTTGTATTGATTAAATTCTATTTTTCGTCTATACTTAGGTGTAAATACAATATGGTATTTACATAACCACTTTGTATGCGATAAACTATTATGTTTATTTGCCATAATTAAAATCATCCTTTCTTTATTTTAGAGCTTGAACTACTCTTATTTTATCAAGAAAGGATGATTTTTCAATTGTTTAACTCTTATCTCACACCCGCATAGCGGGTGGTTTTTTGTTTCGGAGACTTCGCCTCCTCAACTGGCTAAAGCCATTAATAAAAAGAGCAACTAAATGAAATTCTAATTCCCATGAACTCAAATTCATTTTAGTTGCTCTCTATTTTATATCCTATCCCTCGTGAAATATTCGTACATATCTTCACGAATTGGTGTCTGTATTTTATAAAAGAATTGAATTACAGTATCTCCGCTTCTTTCTCTAGCTACTAATTTAGGCTCTCCTATTGTCTTCATCTCACCAAGGAAATAAAATATTCGTGCCCCATCTTTATCATCTTTATTTTTCCTCATAAATAGATAGATTTTTGTTTCATTATTATAGAAATAGTCGCACTCTTTCGATTCTAAATTCCTTCTCGGCTTCGACATCGAAGTAAAACCATTATCCGGTAAAAATCCATGTGTATAGTCACGGTTAAATGAATTTTCATCAATATCATAATTGATAAACACTGGCAAAGTCTTTGTTCTTTCATCATACTTATAACCACCTATAGCTAGTGGCACGTAGTTTATCCCCCATGAGAATAATTTACAAATATCCTCGAAACTATATTTCTCATACAATACAAAATTAGTGTCTTTGTATAAATTATCTTTGTAATACTTATTATATCTGTAAATTCCATAGTCTACCAAATCTTGTAATAATTCTCTAAAAATCTCTGATCGTAGCTGTTCTCCGAATTCTTTAGATATTTTTATCTCGGTGGCATTCTCATCTAAAAATATACAATCATGAAACTTCTTCTTAGTGACACTACTAGTTACGAAATTGTTAGTAAGTATCTTTCTACTAACATCCAACTCATAATCTGCAATAAATTTATTATAATCTTTCAACATAATTTCTTCAAAATCTGTAAGAATATTACGCTTCTTATCAGCCAATAATAAACGTAAAATTATAAGTTCTTCTATCTTTTTACTCAAGATTACATTAGTAGAAACAAAATTTAGCATATTCTCTGCGGTCTTTGTCAGTTTTCCACTATATTTAAACTGTTTTTCCTTCTTAGTTAAAAATGAATAATAACTTCCAGCTACCTCAAAAATCTTTCTAACGTCAATTGCATCATAGTTTTCAAAGTCTGAATAAGTAGGTATTCTTCCTAGTTTATTTTTAAGCTTATTATACTCATCAGTAACGAATAACCACGTGTTTAACTTCACATTGTCTATCGCACTATAAATTCTCTGTTTAGAGATTTCATCAAAATGAATAGTCGACATCCCAGGAATATACCTAGTCCCCTGAGATAAAAACTTCCTAACAGTATCTTTATCATAACTATTGTCTCCAGATAGAGCCACAGGGATTAAAAAGTTATTTTTATAATTGGCTATAAAATCTATTATTACCACAAAATCTTTATTCGCAGATTTTCGCAAACCACGACCCAACTGCTGAATAAAAATAATAGAACTTTGAGTGGGTCTTAACATTATTACCTGATTAACCTCTGGTATATCTACCCCTTCATTGAAAATATCTACGGTAAATATATAGTCTAACTTATCACCATTATTCGCAACTAACTTAGCAATCTCCTGTTCGCGTCGTTCCTGACTATCTTCACCTGTCAAGCTAGTAGTATTATAACCACGTTCATTAAACTCTTCACTAAGCACCTTAGCTTCTTGTTTCGACGAACAGAAAACTAGACCCTTTACCCTATCTCCTGAATAACCATAATAATTAATCTTACTTATAATATGCTCAACGCGTTCGCTAGACACTAGATTTGAAAACTCGCTCAGTTCGTCAATAACCTTACCATCAACTTCTAGATCACTAATCCCGAAGTAATGAAATGGACATAATAGTGAATTTTCCATCGCTTCTTTTAAGCGAACTTCATAAACGATATTATTGTTAAACAATTCATAAACATTAAAACTATCCGTTCTATCAGGGCTTGCCGTCATCCCTAGATAAAATATCGGTTTGAAATAATCCATCAATCTAATATAACTGTCAGCTCCTGCCCTATGTACCTCATCTATTATAATTTCATCAAAATGACTATCGTTAAAACTCTTAAAAACATCTTCTTTAGACATAGTTTGAACAGTAGAAAAAATAAAATCCGCTTCTATATTTTTCTCTTTACCTGTAAGAAGACCATAACTACGACTAGTTCCAAAAATAGTTTTGAATGTCTCCAGTGCCTGACGAGCAATCTGTTCTCTATGGACTATAAACAACAATCTCTTAGCACCTATACTCTTCATCACAAAAGCAGCCGCAAATGTCTTACCAGTTCCTGTCGCGGAAATAAGAAGCCCCTTATTATCTTGATTACGAAGTTTTTCGAAGTTTTCTATAAAACTCCTTTGCATCTTATTCGGTTTAATTTCCTCGGAAATAATTTTCTTAGTAACAGTCTCAATCTGATTACTAGCGAATTCTTCAACATACTTATCTTTTATTTTAGAGTAAGACTTAGCTTTCTCCCATAAACTATTAAACTCATCTAAAACATTATCTGTTAGAATCCTATCACCCTCAACAAAAGTATTCCATTCTTTATTTATCGTAAGTGCAGCACTCGTTAAGTTCGAACTTCCCATCAATACTTTCCATGAGTCTCCTTGTCTAAATAAATAACCTTTAGTATGGAATCCATGTTTATTTTCTACACAATCATAAATTTTTAGAGATATTTTTTTAAAATTAGACAATTTCTCTAACACTTTAGGAGTATTAAAATATAAATAATTCGTCGTTAAAATCTTTCCACGGATATTTTTTTCTTCTAAATTCTTCAAAGTCTGAAGTAAACTAGTCAAACCACTTTCTGAAATAAATGCCACGCTGAAAATAAATTCATCGCACATTTCTAATTCACTCTCAAGCGTACTAAGAACTTTCTTCGCTTCTACATGATTATTATAAACAAATGTATTCTTCATTTTAACCTCCTTCTGTTAGATTACCCATTAATTATTTCATATGTTATTAGGGCTTCTTTCATAACTTTTACATTATGAACACGCACCATTCTAGCTCCTCGTTTCACCGCTTCTAATGATAAAGTAGCACTTACTATATCTCTATCCTTAGGATTACTATTACCACCTAACACATAATCCGTCGTTCTCTTTCTACTTACTGCATATAAAATTTCACAACCTAGCGAATTAAGTAACTCTAATTTTCGTGTAATTTCTAAGTTAGCTTCTGCAGTTTTACCAAATCCCATTCCAGGATCAACGATTATGTTTTCTTTTCTCACACCAGCATTTAAGCAAATATACACACTCTCACCTAATTCACGCACAACTTGCTCAATCTCTTGCCCTTCTTCTACACCACCATTGTGCATAATAAAGATAGGAATATCATATTTAGCAGCTACTTCTGCCATAGTACTTCCTTTAGCACCATTCACATCATTTAGTACATCTACTCCTGCTTCAACCATGTATTCAGCAACATTAGGCTTATATGTATCAACGCTAAAGCACACATCAGGAAATGTTTTTCTTAATGTTGGAAATACGCTTTGTAATCTAGCAAGTTCGTCCTCCTCGCTAACCACCGTCGAACCTGGACGAGTCGATTCAGCACCGATATCAATAATATCCGCACCTTCAGCTACCATCTTACGAACACCTTCTATCGCAGCTTCCACATCATAAAAATCTCCTCCATCGGAAAAAGAATCAGGAGTAAAGTTCAATATTCCCATAATTAAATATTTTTTTTCATTTAATAATTGTTTTAATTTATTCATTCTATCACCTTATAGTTTTATTTTACATACCCTACTATTATATCATGTGAGTATGGGGTTTGCAGTAAAAAAGGAAATTATAAAATTATCTTATACATCAACATACAATTATAGACATTCTTACATAGTTCAAAAAATAAGGTTGTATACTAAATCCGGGGCATGGAAAAAATTCCAGCCCCGGATTTTAATTTTTATATACAAAAAGACAAATATCCAATATAATTAAGGTGTACAAAAATAATTAACTAAGAAAGGATATTTGTCATGAATAATTTTATCACAAATTTACTATTAATAAAAAGACCAAAAATATAACTATGGAGGATAAACTTGACTAATCAATGTAGATGGTCAAGATACATTCATATTCTATGGAACTTTATCATATGAACCAAAGTGTTGTACAAACTGTGGCTGTAAGAAAGAAGGAAATAATATAGTGAAAAATGGATTTGGAGATTCATTAAAAGTAGCTTTATTAAAGATGTCAGAATGTCCTACATATCTAAGATTAAAAAAACAACGCTTTAAATGTAGAGAGTGTAATTCTAAGTTTTGTGTTGAAACATCATTTGTAAAAAAGCACTGCAGTATATCTAAAAATCTTATATTTTATATTATGAAGAATCTAGCTAAAACATTATCTTTTTAAAGATATAGCTGAATTAAGTAATGTATCAGTATCTACAGTAGTATCATGTAGAAGTATTAGAAATTAAGACTCATTAAAAATTTACCAGATCATCTATGTTTTGATGAAATAAAAATCAACTAAAAAAATAGTAAAAAATGGAATAAGCTTCGTATTCTTAGGTGCTAAAAATACACGATTTTATAGATATAGTAGATGGAAGAACACAACATATATTAAAAACAATACTTTATGAGATATCCAAGAAAAGTAAGAAAAGAAAGTTAAAACGATCTGTATAGATATTTACCCTCCTTATATGAATATAATTAGAGAGAGGTTTCCTAATGCTGAAGTAATAATAGATAGATTCCATATGGTTCAAAAATATTAATAGAGAATTAAACAAAGCTAGAGTAAAACTAATGAATCAATATAAAAAAATAAAAAAAGGCTCTACTTACACTATTCTAAAGAACTTCTGGAAAGTAATATTAGAAGATAGAGATAAAGTAAATTCAACAAAAAAACATTCTATTCTAAAAAGCTTTAAACGTTTTGTAACTAGAAAAAGAAGTATTAGATTATATATTAGCTATAGATGCTGAATTTACAGCTAGCTATGAGAGAGTACATGAGATTAGAGAAGCTATCAAAACTAAAGACTCTGTAGAATTAGAGAAGTATATAGATATGGATACTAAAGGCTTATCTAAAGGCGTTGCTAAAGTTATAAATACTATGAAAAAAAGTACAAAGAGTTTATGCTTAACGCTGTTAAATATGAGTATTCTAATGGTCCATTAGAAGGATTTAATAATAAAAATAAAAACTGCTAAAGAGAGTATCTTATGGATATTCTAGCTTTAGTAATTTCAGATTACGCATTTTAATTATGTCTAGATTATTTGTTTCTGAATATAAAAAAATAATATCAAACTTAAAGAAAGTAAGAAGAAATCTAAGCAGCAAAAATGCTGCCTAGATTTCTAGAGTGAATTTTTCCCATGCCCCGAACTTGACAAAGAGCCAGAATAA
>BNJT01001595.1_pt1 | contig 34347 bp, 48 predicted proteins | sample 8540491 | NCBI WGS metagenome assembly BNJT01 (sample SAMD00202455, study PRJDB9452) | human saliva metagenome | host: Homo sapiens | reverse complement strand
TGACGATTGTGGGATCGTTAAATAACCATTGCTTTCGACATGATATATTTTCTACATTTTATTTTTCATATTCAGCTAGAAGCTCTTCTCACCAGCCTCTATGTTAACAATATTTCTTTTCCCACCTTTATGTAAGCTTAAGTCATATTCTTTACATTCTTATTACCCTGTAATTTTATCTTTCTACAGTATTTACCTTCTTCATCTTCAATCTCTCTGCTCGAGTATATATCATCTATAGAAACATCGTATAATTCTAAACTCTTTATCAAAAGATTCTAAGAATAATGTTTTTGTTTTTCTTGTTAATACAGGATTGATTATCAGACACATGCAGTTCCTTCGTTTCTTGAGCTTTTACGGTTTTTCACGAGGCGTTGTCGGCTAGAGATGAATCTGCTGTTTCCCTAGCCTTACGGTTTTACAGGCGTTGTTGGTTGTGCTGCATCACCTTGTCCACCCTGATGTTTTACGGTTTCCACGGGAGTTGTCGGCTGGACTGATCTCCTTGTTCCCCTGAGGACTTACGGTTTTACAGGCGTTGTCGGCTGAGATGAATCTCCTTGTTCCCCTGAGACTTACGGTTTCACAGGCGTTGTCGGCTGGGCTGAGTCTCACTTGTTTTCCTGAGGTTTACGGTTTCACAGGCGTTGTTGGCTGAGATGAATCTCCTTGTTCCCCTAGGACTCAGTTTCACAGGCGTTTGTTGACTGAGATGGATCCTCCTTGTTCCTGACGCTGCGGTTTGTGATGGCGTGACTGGTTGCTCTTGTCACCCTGGGGACTTGGTTTTACAGGAGTTTATCGGCACGACTAAGTCTCCTTGTTTTCCACGAGGGTTTCACGTTTCACAGGCATTGTTGGCTGAGATGAATCACTCTGTTCCCCTGAGGACCCCACGGTTTCACAGGCGTTGTGGCTGGGATGAGTCTCCTTGTTTCCCAAATAGCCCTGCGTTGTGATGGCGTTACTACAAAGGTTTGCTCTTGTTTTTCCTGATGCTTGGTTGTGTGTGACACTACATGTAGCACTATCCTCCTTAAGATTGTCCTGCAGATCCTGTTGGAACCTCTCCCATAATTTCAGGCTCACTCACACACCACTTCTTTTGTCCCTCTTTACTATAATTTTATCTATCCTTATGTTCTCTTCACAGTTCTCTACTAACTGCTCCCGTCCGTACTATTTTAAAGTATGCGTCGTTGTCGTAATATTTTTACCATCTTCCCCTTCTGTTTTTACAGGCTCCTTTGCCTTATCTACTGAAGGCATACTTCTTTTATAAACAACTTCCCTTGGAATTTGCGATTTCTTTCTATTTTTGTCTTAATCCCTTTTTGCTAATAACTGTATTTACAGCATCTGTTCTTACTGGAGTTCTACTTATTTCTTCTACATTATTTGTCTTTTATTCAATCTTGACTTTTATAGTTGTAAACTAACTTTACCATCTTTTCCAGTAATTTCACTAATATAACCATAATCTTTTTGTATCATCACCAGTGTAAATCACTTTTTAATGGCAGTTTTTCTTCTTCAGTTGTTGTAACTACTTCTCCATACAATTCTTTTGACATTCACATTTACATCTACTAAATCAAAAACTATCATCATTGTATACTACTTTTTACTCTTTTCCACTTTATTGCCAGCACTTGCAAAGTATTCTGGTTCTAGTTTCCCATCATAATATTTTTATAGGTAGATTATTTTTCTCAATAGATAATTCCGCGTTAGGCTTATCTCCTTCATAAAGTTCATAAGTTTCTTAATTGGTTCGTAATAATCTTTTTGAGTTTTATTTAAAACAGCTGAAAGCTTCTTGTATATCTTTTTCCAAATTAGCCAATTTATTTTTCTTCCACTAATTTATCGTAAGTTTCTATTATGTCAAATTATCCCTTTAACTTCTTTTCAAAAAGATTATTATAGTCATTCACCAATTTATCTTTTTCGACTATCAAACTCAGTTACTACTTCTACTGGTTTTTGATGAAGTATCTGTATTTTTAAACATTTCTAATTTATTCGTAGCTTTTTGCTATCTCATCTGTTAATAAAGTTTTTATCTAATTTTAAGCTCACTAACAGAAGTTTTATATTCTTCCAGCAATATTTCTAATTCTTTAGTTAAAACTTTTATATCTGATTGTTTGCTGTACTATTTTTAACAATTCTTCAACTTTTTGTAGTTTAGTGTCTCAACTCTACTTTTGCATCATAACGTTTTTGTTTCCCCACAGTTTTATGCTCTGTGTCTACTTTCTTCTCTTTCTCATCAGATGCTTTTTTTGTTTAATAGCTTTTAACTCCTCAAAATTTGGTAATACTTTTACTACTACATTTATGTTTTGGATCCACTGTTTTTCCTAGATAACTTATTGTTACTGGTAAAACATGATTTCACTGCTGTTGATTTGAACTTTCACTCAGGAACATTTATATTCAATGTTGCTGTATTAGGTAAATTATCTAAATTTAATTTTTAATACTTCTTCTCTTGATATTTTATTTAATGCTAATATTTCTACTGGATTTTCGATCTTTCAATGAAATTTTTTTATATTCTCATTTTACTATTTTTCTTACTTCTTCATCCGTTGGCTCTGCTATTTTTAAGTTTTTTTCAGTATTGGATTTTCTTCCCTTTACCGCTAACTCCAGTTCTTTCACCCATATTAAAAATTATCATCATCATTCAACATTGCTGAAAAATAAGCATTAGAACTATGTTCTCCACCCTCTATGTAGGTCATAACATCAGATCGTTATATAATAATCCCATAAACTTATCTCCACGCATTCCATAATGTTTTAATTTTTTTCCTTGTTTTGCTAATTGCTTACTTAAAATACTTTTTCTTATATAAATCACCACTTATTCTCGAAGCATTAATTTTTGGAGCATTAAACGTTGTAGCTTTTTTTAAAAACATTATTGTAAAAAAATTTCTATACTTCATAGCCGCAGAATCAATCCAATTCCATTTTCCTCATTAGCTAACCTATTTAACTTCACTACAGCGCGTTGAGTCAAATATCCTCCCTAAAGAATGTCCCGTAATATAAAAATTCTTAATCTCTTCTCTTATACCTATCTCTTTTATTATTTCTTCTATTTCTTGACCTTGCTTTGGATCTTGTCCTGCTGTAATAACTCCGTCATTAGCAACATCCGCACTACCCTTAGTTCCTCTTATCGCAAGAACATGAACTAAAGCTCATCTGGTAAAATCGGCAACGCACTTTTTACTCTTAAATAATACTGCATCAAGACCACTTGCATTATGATAAGTCTTATCGATTTCCCAATATGGAGAAAACTCATTATGTATAAGTTCATACACATTTTTGGCTTTTGGATCATCTTTTACATTATTATCAGCAGCAGTCCATTTATAATCTTTTATTTAAAACTTTTTAATATACTCATCATCACGATATACTAATTTCATAAACATAGCCATATCACGATCCGTTACATACCACTTGAAATTATCGTCATCCCCTGATTTACTTAAATCACTTTGATCATGATCTGTAATTCCATCACCATCGGTATCTTTTAAAAATGGATGTCCATAATATCCATAGTAAGTCTTTCCATCTTTTTCATAAATATAAATTTCACTACCATTTTTCGCACTATCTCCATCCTTATCTTCATTTGCTTTTAATGGCGTTTTTCCAAAAAGTAAATTATCAATTTTACCATCTTCTGTCGTTATTAAACCTTTTGAGATTTTCACAAAATCATCATCAGTTGTAAAATCGCTTTTACAGATTCTCTTTCTGAATCTGTGATCTTTTTCTACGAATTTTAGGTTTTCTCTCCGTAGCTTTTTTTCTATAGAACTTTTCTCTCTACTGGATTGATTTCCTTCGATTCCTGGAAACAGGTTTTTCTTGAATAGCCTCTCTTCCGCTAAATTATTTTTCTCTAGTCCCCTGAAACGGGTTTTTCTTTGAGTAGCTTTTTCCTTCTACTAAATTGTTTCACCAAATGTTGAAGAAGTTTTTCTATATCTTTTGGTTTTCTCTGTTTCGATTACTTCACTCTTATAAATTTCTTTTGGTTTTTCCTTTCTATAATAGTGCTATTTTTCTTTATGTATATTTTCACTCAGTATTCGCTTCATTTACAAAGCTGGTGATGCTAAAAATATAAACGCACCTACTAATACTGAAAAATGTTCCAACACTAAATTTCTTAATCGAATATTTTTAATACTCTTTTTTGTCTTTATTTCACCATGGGTACCCTTACTATTATAAATTTTCCTACTAAATTGACTAGATAAACTAAAAATAAAATCAATAAATCTAGTTTTTATATAAATACCCTACAAGATACTGAAAAATCAAAAATATATATTGGATATATTAGGTTGAACTAAAACTCCTAAATATTTATTTATAAACACAATGTTTTTAATATCTAACTTCTCTTTATAACAGCTTTTTAGATATCTAATAAACTGTGCGGAGGACTCGACTAAATCTTTTTTTCTTAAGAAATCTCGATTTTCGAGTTTCTCCCATCTAATGTGCTAATTATAAGTCAGATTATTCTAACAAATTTTACTAAATATAACTATACTTATTAGAAATTTTCATGAAAAATACATTACGGTTATTTCATATTCATTTCCCTATTAAATAAAAATAACTTTTGCAAAATAAAAATTAATAAACTATTAAAAATAAAAATATATAATTAATCATATATTTTTTTCATCAAAAACAATTCCCTTTATCTGCAGTAATATCCATTTTCCCTTTTAAATAGATTATATTACTTAAACTCTATTTTAGAGCTTTAATATTTATTTGTCAAGAGTTTATAACAAATACTGTCTTTATTCAAAGTCATAATATTATTATATTTTACACCATAAATCCATTCCTGATAAATAAATAAAATTATAAATAATAAAATACAAAACTATCTACTATGAGGCTGAGCAAAAAAGCTCAAATTTTACATGAACATAGCGATTTATCAAGTTCTAAATTGCTTTATAACAAAAACTTTGGGATATCTAATAAACTGTGCAGGATTTCACCAAAAATCACTTTCTTCAAAATTACAATTTTTTGTCACTCACTTTTTCATTATTATAAAAAAGGCTCATCTGAAGATGAGCCTCTTATTTTAATTAAAAATATTATTTTTCTATTTCATTAATACCACCAAAGTTTTTGGTATCTATGTCCCATTTGTAATGAAAGATCTTTTTATTTTCGATCAGCACCGTTAATATATAATTTACCAGCTTCATACATATCAATCATTTCATTTGGTACACTAGAAATAACTATACTTCCATTATTATCACTTTCACCTGTGAGAATTTTACACTGTAGTCTCCCTGCTGGAAGATCGTCGAAATACCAACGAAGAGTATATGTTTGTAATGGTACTTCCCAATACAATCTCATGATAAATAAATTCATGTTCTCTTACAACTTTATTATCTTTTCTTATCTATTATCTCTACTTTATACTTTCGAATTATTTTTCTCGTCATACGAAGAAATATATCCTCGAACATAATTGAAGCTGCGATTAGCTTTAAATGTTTGTTCTACTTCTGTATCTTTATTTACCCTAACTATTCCATCTCTTAGATAATTATCCGTTGCATAAATACTAATACCGTTAATTACACGTGAATCATAATCTAAGTTCATCGAATAAGATGGTCTTAAGAAACTATCACTTCCTACTTGAAGAGCAAATACTACTCGAAAAGCAATATAAAAGTTTTTCTTGTATTTATCAAATATAGTCGTCTTATATCTTTCTGCAAATAGTATTATACCTTTTGCTCCTAGAATGAAAAATTATCGGCATCCATGCATAAACATATCTCGGTTTTAGCTTCCCAGATTAAATGGAACATAAATACTCCGAAGATAATAATTTGAATAAGAAGCATGAAGTAATGTATTCTTTTTCTACGTTTATAGATGTAATATACCATCCCAAAAATAATCACAACATACATCATTTGAGAAAGGTATATGAAGAAACTATTATTACTTCCTATAGAAAAGTTGCCACAAGAAGCCATCACCATCTCTTAATGCACGTGTACCATTCTGTATAGTTAATAGTACCATCACTCCAATTTCCTCTTACTTTTAAGAACTACCATAAGTAAATTAAGGAAGATTGGTCTATGAGTTAATCTATTAAAGAATAAGCCTAGATCATCTGTCATCTTATTTTGACTAAGATATGTAAATTGAAAATCTTGCCAGTTATAGCTTCCACCTTGGATACTCATTCCCATCATTACCCAATGCAACATAGGAAAACTTATAACCATCATCTTTCCAAAAATCCATAATGTGCCCACAGCATATCGAACTCTTTTTCCATACAAATGCAATTCCAAAAAGTCACTAATAATAAAACTAAATTTTTATACCATTTGAAAAAAATAGTAAGTACACTATTAACGCTGGTAAAATAATAATTATATTAGATCTTAAGTTCCATGCAAATGCAACTAGAATAGCTACTGCTACAATATGCTTTTGTTCTAAAGATAAAACTTCCATCTGATGGTATAAGAACATATATTATTAAAGCAACCATAATTACCATTAATGTATCAGAATAATAGAATAAACTATACATTTGGAAAGGAATATATAATATCATTAATCCTAAAATTATCGTTTGCTTTTGTTTTGTAAGTAATTTCCCGGCTGTTTTATATGTTAAAAATATTGTCGCTGTTGTTACTAAGAAACAGAATATATGCAATGTCCACACTTCTGATATATGTAAGAATGCAGCTATACGATATATCCAGTATAGAATAATTGTCGGTGTAATATTATTCGGATAAACTAAAAAATATCTTTCACCGGAGAATTTCCCATAGTTTAACATGTAGTGGGCTTCATTTTCTATTTCTGCACCATCCGAAAAGTTCAGTGTATCCATAGATAAAATAATTGCCTGAAACACTAAATATACTAATACTATAATTCTATTATATTTTTAATCCAACTTCATCAGTTGCTAAAACTTTTTACTGCATAAATAAACAATATGAAAACCACTGGAACACCCTAACAGAAGTGCCAACGGATTTAATATTCTTTCATACACAAAACGGTGCAACATATGCCCAGGTTAAAAGCTATTGTAAACAAGGCTATGAACGCATATGAAAAACACATTATGTAATATTCGCCCTCATAATTATCTCCTATCCTTTCTATTAAGATGATTAGCAAACATTATCGGAGACATTGCCATTATTGTTTTTGTTAACAAATGTATCACTTTCAAAATAATTTTTCTTGATTTTATTAATTCTAAAATTTCTATTTCCTCGGACATATTTTCCTGCATTCTTAATACATCAAAAAGTAAATATCCACAAAGAAGATTTAAACTATCCTCATATTTTTATTTTTGTTTAAATTCTTCGATTTTATTAAATGCAATCATTATTCTCTAGTTGAAGCCTCAATCATCGCATTATTTCTTATAGATTTACTTTTCTTGTAAATCTTTATAACCAACTTTTGCTACCTGACTTACTTTACCCGCAACATCAAAGACGCGTAATTTTGAAATATAAATTTCTAATGCTAACATATCTTCTTGAAATCTTAAATTATAGATATCTAGAAATTTTCCTTTTAAACATACAAGCAGTGATATTATAGTTCAAATCACTTTTCAATCTTTTATTTCTTCAACTAGATACTCTTGCCCAGATGATATTTTTTTCCATCTAATATGCTAGGATACCCATCTCTAGTTAACATTGCAATGTCAAGATTATTTTTAGAAATCTCATTATATAAAAATCTCTAGGTAATTTTTGTTTTAATTTAGAGTTTTTCTTCTACAAAACTACATATTCTCCTTTAGAACAGTCTAACGCACAATTTTGCTGAGGAATTAGAACCTAGCTGTTTTTATATAGTTAATCTTATTATTATCTCACTGCAGCTACCGCTTCTTCTATCTCAGAACCTGAAAGGTCGTCAACTACTATCACTTTCAAAATCTTGGAAAACTTTTGATTAAATATATCTTTTAAATACTTTCTCTGAGTCTACTTTACACTTCTATATAGCGGCTATCACTACAGTAATTTTTGTTTTATTTGTTGTTTTTATATTAATATTTCATTTCCCAAAAAGCATTGTATCTAAAGAAAGATATCTTTTGGTTCTATCTAATGTTTTAACCATAATTTATCCTCTGTATTTTAAGGTTTTATCTTTTATTATATCACAAAAACACTATTTTTCATTTACTATGATGTAGAGATGGAAGTGACTCAAAAATCGTGATTTTGAAATAAATGATATACCCTTTACTGGACAAGCCAGTAAAAGGGGTACATCAAAATCGATTTTGTCAGTCACCCTCACAAGTTTATTAGATATCTAAAAAGCTTTTTATAAAAGCAATTTTGAATATCAATAAACCACTACGTATGAGTTATCATACGAATTTTGTTGAATTTTAGGACTTTTCAAAGTCAGCCAAATCTCCGCTAAATAGCAAATTATTATAGAATAACTTAGAACGTTCTCTTTCTCTACTTAATTTTGCTGAACGCGCTTTTTAGACTAACTAGAATCGCTCCACCCTACAAGAACGATAATTAGATATATAAATAAAATTTTTATGTCACGGTGCACAGCTGGAGCATATACACCACCTACCGCTTCACGTAGTAATCCTATTGAATAGGTGAACGGTACTTTTGGATATAATGTTTGGAAGAATTTTTGAAGTCATCTGAATCGGGAATGTTCCCCTGAACTTCCCTAATTGCAGTACTAATACCACAATACAAACTGCTTTCCTACATTTTCCTAAAATACATACTATTGTATAAATAATTGATGAAAATAGTAAAGATATTAATAATGCAAATATAACAAATCTAAATGGTGATGTCGCCTGAGTACCTAGAACATACATATCACCTAAAGTTATAATTAGTGTCTGGAATAAAGAAATTATTACAAACAATAATCCTCTTCCAAAGTATTTTTGATATGGTTTATATTTATTTTTCTTCGTCTTCTACCTTAGTAGTTAGTAACGAAGACATTAATAGCGATCCAACCCAAATAGATAAAACTGTATAAAACGGAGTCATCGCTGATCCGTAGTTTTCTATATGATAAAAGTTTATTCTCTTGAAGTTTTACTGGATTTGCGAAAAATTCAGCTTTGTTGCTTTATAATCGACTTTTTAATAAATTAAACAGTTGGTTTTTATCTACTTCTCCATCAGCTTTTTATTTCATCTGTTAGTTTTTGAATTTTGCTTTTTGCTGATGGCTATGAGATTGTAATGTTAATAATTTACCATGTGCATTACTTTATTTTTCGCTTCAGTTTCTGATAATTTTTCTTTCTACGGCTGGAAGTTCTCCTTGAGCCTGAGCTATTATTCCACTCCACTTTATCAATATTAACATCAGCCCTACTAAGAACTTGTGATATTAATGGAGAAACTTCATCATTTAACTTAGTATTCATATCTGTTGAAAGTTCATTTATTCTAGCTGATTTATTTACAAACTCTTCTTTCAAAGTATCTATAATTTCATCTGCAGTGATCCATCTTATTATAAATATTAATATTAATCTCTTTTTACTTTATTAATATCATTTTCTAGATTTGTCACTTTGGCTAGTTGGTTATTAAATAATCTTTCATTAGATAGGGTTATTAAAATATTCGAAAAATATTCTTTACAAGTTGTAGTCTTTCTCCACTAGCTTGAAGTCTACTATCTAAAGATTTTTGTCTAGCTTTTAATTTCTTCTGTTCTATCTGGTTTTTGTTGAATTTCTTTTTGCTATAATATTTGCTTTCTTTTTGATACTTCTTCAACTACACTTAAATGATTACTAATAATAGGTAGCATTCTATCATTAAATCCTTGAATATTGTTAATTGTTACACCTGCTTTTATCAGCTAGCATAATACTATTAGTCGCTGCTCTATCTATTTCAGGTAAAGTATTTTGAACTGTATTTAATATATTATAACCATGTTCTACTTTTCCTATTAATTCATTTAAACTCGCTTCATATGTAGAAAAGTTTTCATTCAATTTGAAAATTTCTTGTTTAGCTTTTTCTATTGATGGTAAATTTTCTTCAAATTTAATACCAGCCTCATGTAGTTTTTCAAAAAGTTACTCCATTTGCCGTCTCAACGAAACTCTTACTAATATTATTAGCAATTGCTGAAGCTCCACTATTAGTTATTTTAGGACTAATAGCATTAATCTTCTCATTTACCGTATACTCAATTGTCGCCCTTTGAGGTTCTGTTCTACTAACAGAAGTCATATCTTGACTGAAGTTTTTTGGAACTACTATACTCGCATAATAGTCACCTATTCTTACTCCGTCCTCAGCTTCTTGTTTATTAGATACAAACTGCCAATCTAGGCTCTTATTGCTTTTTAATCCCTCAACTAAACTATTTACCTAAGTTTAACTCTTTTGCCATCGACAGTAGTACCATCATCCTCAGATGATAACAGCAACTTTATATTATTTGTATGACCATATGGATCCCATGAAGATAAAATGTTTGGCCATGCATACATCGATGGTAAAAATTAATCCTACTATAATTATCCACGTATTAGTTTTTCTAAATACCTCTTTTATATCATTTCGAAAAATTTCAATAATATTTTTCAACTTTTAATCTCCTCTCTATAAATTAATTAACAAAAATAATTAGAGATGTTATATATCCCTAATCGTTAGCTTAAATATTATATCACGAAAAATTTTCTATTAAAAAGTAATTTCATTTTCTAGTATTACTATTCTAAATATAACACTACATTATCCTTACTCAATTTTTAAATCTATAATTCTTTGTTACTCTCCTCTAAATCTTAAACTTAGATCTTTCAAATAAATCATGAAACGGTCCATCTACCAATACATCATAGATTTAATAATTCTTTTTATCCTCGCTACCATTTAAGAGTTGCTCATATGTGTAACCACTATATACCCAGATATCTTTTGTTGAACCGAATTCATCTCTACTCTTTTCGCTAAAGATTTTAGCTACTTGAGTATTAAGAAACGTCTCCTCCCAAAATTGTTAATCCTTGTACATATGAATTGCTTAGATCTTGTATGATTTGATCTTCTATTTCTTTTGTATACAATTGACCCGCATTAAAATTTTGAATACTTTCGATTAAAACACTCTTTTGCAAGCGAATAGACAACCACTTAGATATATTGAGCACCTTACTCCTCTCCATCAACGAATTGAAATGGTTTATAATCAGCATATTTTTTTCTTAGAATAAGCTTCCAGCTAACCAAGTGTCATTAGCTTCTTTTAAATGTTCTCATCATACACTTATTAGTAACATTTTTCTTATTAGCACTATATTCCGAATTATCTATCGTACTAATAATTGTTCTTAATTTCTCTTCTCAGACAAAACCCTCACCCCTTATGTTTTAATAATATCACTTTTTAATAGTCAATTACAATTTATCTTATAAAGGGAGTGATTCAGAAAATCTTAATTTTTGAGAAGTTGATTTTATCAAATTTTCTCCGTAAAGTCTATAAGACATCTTAAAGCTTTTGTAAAGCTATTTTTAGATATCAATAATAAACCACTATGTCTATGATTTCTTATATAAACTTTTTATAATTTTAGACCTTTGTATCAGATTTTCAAAATTAATCGTAAATAAATAATAAAGAAATACTTAGAAAAATTAGCTTTTATAAAACAAAATTTCTAAGTCACTATATAAGATTTTAAAAATTGGTAACATCTGACTTCATGTATAAGTATTACTTATCTGCGGTAATATTTATAATGTTGTTCTTACTCTTATTTAATTTCTATGATATCTGTAGCAAATTTATCAAATTCCTTACTATGAGTTATTATCAAACTTGTAATATTGTGTTCTTTTAAGTAGTTAAAAATGTTTTTCTACTATTAATTCACTCAAATTGGTATTCATAGCGCTTGTCGGTTCATCCAAAAATAATAAACTCAGGTCTTCTTATTAATATTCTAGCCAACTCTAGTCTTTTGCTTTTCTCCACCACTTAAGTTTTTCCATTTTCTTTTCAATAAATAATTATATCCCTAATTTATCAATCAATTCTTGCAGGTGTAATAATCTAACTATCTCATCAAGTCTTTCCTCGTATGAATCACCTAAGAGAATATTATCTCTTATTGTAGCTTCATATATGTATGGTTCTTGATTTACTTTTAGAAACCCTCCTAAAAATTTGTGTATTATTCTTATATATATCTTTTTCATTGATTAAGACTTCCCATCTAACTTATATGCACCTTTTTGCAAGTTTCTTAATATAAGATTAGATACTGTCGTCTTTCCTACACCACTTCTTCCTTTTAAAACTAGAAAATCACCTTTATTAATTTCTAATCTAAAATCAGATAAAATCAGATTATCTTTAAAATAAAAACTAGATATATTCATATTTACACTGTTAAATTTACTTATTTTTAATACTTCTTTCTCTTCATTGCTTTTATTATTGAAAGTCTTAGACAACTCACTTTCTATCTTATGAGCGGTCTGCCTAACAGTTATTTTTATCTGATATAGAATTTATAGGTTCATCTAGCATTCTAACTGTGGAAAATATTGCAATAGCCGAACCTATAGAAAAATCTTTATATATTATAAAATACACTGAAAGTAATAGAGAAACAATAGGTAGTATAAATGCAACAGTAGCAGATATACCTACATATAGTGAAAAAATACTTTTGCTAAGTCAGTATTGACCTTTATTCTCTATTTATAATATTTTCTTTAAGATAATCTATAAAAGTACTGTTCTTTGTTTAATTGCTTTAAATCAAAAATAACCTAGTATTGATTGAAGTATATATTGATTAGTTTCTCCTAATAATTTCCTGTTCACTCTTCATACAATTCGAAAGCTTCTTACTTATTTGTTTTATAATAACATACAAGTATTACAGAAAATAATATAAGTGTTATCAAAAACATTATACCTACACATAAACATTAATATAGAAAACAAAATAAAAGACTGCGTTACTAAAAATAACTTTACCTTGAGAATACCAATCTGATATCTTTATACTATCTGACGTTAACTTAGATAATATTTCACCGCTTTTTGCTTCTTTTAAAAATCATTATATTCACTTTTTTTAAAAACTTATCATAAAAAATACTCTAAAACAGAAAAAAATTTCCAAGAAAGAAAAAGTTTTCTTAAAAAAATATTGAGAAAGAAATAACAATAAAAATAAAAATACTAATACTACTATCAAGTATTTAACAAAATGATAAACTCTCTCAAAATCTTTAGATATCAAACTATCCAAGATAACTTGAATAATAAAAATTGATGTTAAATTTACTATAGTTCTTAGTAAAAATAAAAACTATAGTAATAAATTGAACAATATACAACTTATTATCATAATATTTTTGTACGATACATAATCTTCCCCTCCCTATTTATTCCAAATTACTTCACATAACTTTGTTTTTATCAGCTATTAATAAAGTAAAACTTATCTTTTCACAAAAATACATCTTAGATAGTAAATATATTATAACATTTTTCAGAATAATGTAAAATTATTTCTTAAAAATCTGAAAAATTAAAAACTAGTAAATTTATGATTTTTTCTCTTATTTTATGATTAATTAGAATTTATCTCCTAAAAATTATAAAAAATGCTATTTTCAAATTTTCTAAACTGTTTTATAATTAGTATAATTTAAAAACTTAATTAGTTGAGATGTGATAATTACCATAGAATATTATTAAGTTAATTATTACAATATATTTTTTTAAAAATTACGAGGTGCTTTATGAGAGTATTAATAACTGGTTTTGATAAGTTTGGTGGCGAGAGTATTAACCCCTCTAATTTATGTGTTAATAGCTTACCTGATGTAATAGATAATATAGAAATAAAAAGTTACCCTACCTACAGTCTTCAAAGATAGCTCACGTGTTTTAGAAGAAAAACATAAAATCATTTTCTCCTAACATCATTATTTGTGTTGGTCAAGCTGGAGGAAGAAAGTAAGATTACACCTGAGCGTATCGCTATTAATATTGATGACGCTAGAATCCCAGATAATATTGGAAATATCCTATTGATGAAACTATAAGAAAAGATGGTGAAAATGCATATTTTTCAACACTACCAATAAAAGGCTATTGTTGATGAATTGAATAAAAATAATATCCCTTCTGCTATTTCTAATACTGCTGGGACTTTTTGTTTGCAATCATATTATGTATGAATCTTTATACCTAACTTCAACAAAAATATCCACATATTAAAAGCTGGATTTATTCATATCCCATATATTGAAGAACAGATTTTTAGACAAGACCCTAATATGCCTTATATAAAAAGAAGATATTATCGTTGCTTTAGAATTAATAATAAAACTGCTGTGAATTATTATGATAAAGAAGATACAAAAAGTAACAGGTGGTTTAGAACATTAATTAATGCTAAATTTTTAAATCAATTCAAACGGAATCTAATTTTCATAAACAAATAGGAAAACACTGAAGAGAAAGTGGATAGCCAAAAAGTCCTAAAATTTAACAAAGTTTATAGGAAAAACTCATAGGCGCAGTGAGTTTATTGATATCTGAATTCGCTTTATAAAAGCTTTTCAGATATCTAATAAACTGATGGAGTGACTCTACAAAATCTTGCTTTCTTTGAAACACTGATTTTTGAGTCACTCCCTTTCTTTTATATTGACAAAAATAGTATACTAAGTATATAATATATTAGCTATATTATTTTAGGTGGTGAATTTATGTTAAAAGATGCATTGGGTTATAAACTTATTACACTATTAGAGAACATGAGAAGTTATACCAAAACAACCCTTTGGCTGAGATAGGTATTACACATGGACATTTCATTACTCTTATCTATATTTCAGAAAATGAAGGAGTTACCCAAGCTCAACTTGCTGAAATCCATAGAAAAGATAGAAATATTGTTGGAAGAAACATCGATGCACTCGAAAAAGCAAAAATTTTTGTTATTAGAAAACGCGGAGTAAAAGATAGACGTTCTTTTACACTACATTTGACTGAAATAGGTATAGAAGTTTTGTCAATTTACTCTAATCTACTAAATACAGCTGAAAAAAAGAAGTTCTTAAAAACTTGACTGAAGAAGAAATTTCTATTTTCTTCACAATATTGAATAAAAATAACTTAAGGAGGAAATAATATGGAAAAACACAAAATTATATAGAAAAATCCACTAGGTACAAAACCTATAAAAATTACTTTACATCATTTGCTTGGCCTGCTATTACAGCTAATATTATTAATGCAATGTATAGCGTAATTGACCAGATTTTTATAGGGCAAGGTGTTGGATACTTAGGTAATGCTGCAACAAACGTTGCCTTCCCTCTTACTACGATTTGCTTAGCTATAGGTTTAATGATAGGAATTGGTGCTGCCTCTAACTTTAATCTTGAGTTAGGTCGTGGAAATCCTGAAAAAGCAAAATCTGTAGTTGGTACTGCAGTATCTTCATTATTTATTATAGGGATTATTATTACAATTTTAGTACATATATTTTTAAAACCTCTTATGTATGCATTTGGATTCTACTGATGAAATTTTAGAATATGCAATGACATTTGCTGGTATTACATCTTTAGGGATTCCATTCTTACTGATTTCATTAGTACCAACCCTATTGTTCGCTCTGATAATAGTCCAAAAATACTCTATGTTTGCTATTATTTTTTGGTGCTGTACTTAATACTATTCTTAATCCAATTTTTTTATTTTTGATTCGGTTGGGAGAATCGCTGGTTCAGCTTGGGACTTTACAGTAATAAGTCAATTTTTATCTGCAATGATTCTTGTATTTTACTTCCCTAAATTTAAAAGTGTTAAATTTAATAAACAAGATTTCATACCTAAGCTACCTTTATTAAAAAGTTGCAGCCGGATTTGGTATGCCTTCGTTTGTTTTCCAGGATCTAATATGATTGCACAAATCGTAACAAAACAACCTATTAAATATTCACGGTACAAATTCTGTATACGGTAACGATATTCCCATTGCAGTTGCAGGTATTGTAGCAAAAATTAATATCATATTTATCGCTATTATTATTGGATTAATTCAGGAGCACAACCAATTTTCGGATATAATTACGGAGCTAAAAAAATATGAACGTGTTCGTACTACAATGCGATATACTATGAAATATGCAATGATAATCTCAATTACATTCTTCTTAATTTTTGAGATTTTTCCTAAAACAAATTGTTAGTCTATTTGGTAATGGTAATGAACTATACTTTGAGTTTGCAGTAAAATATATGCGATTCTTCTTACTATTCACATTTATAAACGGTGTTCAAATTTCAAGTTCTACGTTCTTCTCTGCAATTGGAAAAACCAAAAATTGGAGTTACTATTGCCTTTAACTAAACAACTTATAGTACTAATACCAATGTTATTTGTTCTTTCTCATTTCTTTGGCATTGATGGAATAATCTATGCTACTCAGTGACTGACCTTTGTGCCTTCTCAGTTTCTTTTATTCTTCTTAATTAGAGAATTTAGAATAATGCCTAAACATAATGTCACTACATAGAAAAAGCAATCTAGTGTTAAAAATCGCTAGATTGCTTTTTGTTATTTATTATCTTTAGCTACATATTTTAATTCATCTTTTATGTTTTAGATTCAAAAATCACTCATCTCATTATCAGGGATTTGACGAAGGTATAGATTAGATCTGATTGTCTCATCTTCCTCACGGCAAGTAGATAATACTAAGTATTTGTCTGTTGCTTTAAGTTGTACACTATCATTTTTGTTGTTGCGTCCTTCTTAACACTAGTTAATTGATTTAAGAAATCTTCATCACTTTTAAAATCTAAACGATAGAATGAAGTTGTTTCTGGTACTATTGTTAAGAATGCAACTTCATAGTAGTATTTTTCTCTGGAGTTTCAATTACTACATATTTATGTTTATCCATATATTCTTGTTTGTCAAAAATAGTTAACATCGTTAAACATACGGTGGTCTCCCTACTTTACTTCCACGAGCATGTCCGAATAACCAAGTTAATCTATCATGGAAATCTTTTTTATTGTCCATATCCATAAATACAGCACCAAAGGTAAGGAAACATTTTCACCTTCGAATGTTTTTATGTAAGTATGTTTCTCATTGTCATTAGTTTTGCACTACAGGCTCATCTAAATCTGTACCTGGTGCATAAATATATCCTACAGTCTCATTATTTGTTTTAGTTAAATCTGCAAAACGTTTTGATAAATAATCTTTATCTTCTTTACTTACTTTTATAAGTCGAATCTGATGAATTAGAATTCGAACTTTTTCGCTACTACATCCTGCTACAAATACAGCTGATGTTACTAAAAGCAATTGCTAAAAAGTAAAATAGAGAAAAATCTTTTTAAAGTTAAATATTTTTCATTATATTTTTCCTCTACTGAAATTTTTAATAACTGTTTATCATTATACAATATCTCAATTAATATTGCTATTAATTTTATTTTATAATTTTTATAAGTTTATCTTACTACTACAGCTGTTCCTGTAACTGTAACTAAAAAGCATATTATTACCGTTGCTTCCAAGACCATCAAAAATCGATTCTAACACCAACAACTGCGTTAGCTCCCATTGCTACTGCACGAGCTTCTAACTCTTTTATAGCTTCTGCTCTTGCTTGAATAATTTCATCCTCATATCCTTGACTTCTTCCACCAAAGAAGTTTCAATGTCGGCACCTAAATCTTTAAGAAAAATTAATTCCAGCCACTACTTCACCTGTAGCTAATCCTTTATATTCTACAACTTCCATTCCTGGAACATAGTTTATCGTTGAAATTATCATAATACTTTTACTCCATTATTATTTATTAATCTACTAATATATCTACTACTTCTTCTAATGTTTGCTCCTAAGAAGTAAGAGTTAATGTCAATTTGTTCTAACACTTTTTGAACATCTTCTTTTTGGTATTTTACACTCTACTAATTTTTAGCAATATCTTCAACATCCATTACTCCGAAGAAGTCTCCGTAGAATTTGATATTAGTAATAATCCCTTGTTCTACCATGATATTAGCTTCAATTTTACCTGTTTTAAGTCTTCTGTTACGTTTAATATTGAAGTCAGGGTTTTTACCATATACCCAATCCCATGAGTTATTTTTCTTCTTGGATAGCTAAGATTGCAGCTTCATCTTCTTCAGTTGCAACAAAATCAGTCATTTCGTATTTTTTTCACTCATATTTTTTTAAGTGCAGCTACGAAATCTTGAACTGTCATGTCCTGGTTTGGAAGATGATCTTTTAATATTTGTTACACGTGAACGTACTGATTTGATACCTTTTGATTCAATTTTATCTTTAGATACTTTTAAAGCATCTGCTAAAACAGAAGTATTAACATCAAACATTAAACATCCGTGGTGCATAATACGCCCATTACGTACGTATTGAGCATTACCACAGAATTTTTGTCCATCAATTTCTAAGTCATTACGTCCTGTAAATTCCGCTTTAACTCCTAATGAGTCTAATGCATCTAGCACAGGTTGTGAAAATGATTTAAAGTCAAATTCTTCACCACTTCTACCATTTGAGATAATTGTGTAGTTTAAATTGTTTAAATCGTGGTAAACTGCACCACCACCACTTACACGACGAACAATTTTATTCCATTGTCATCACAGAATTTTTTTGGTTTACTTCTTCTGTTGTATTTTTGGTTTTTACCAACAACGATACATGGTGAATTTATCCATAACATAAATACATCATCTTTTTCTGCAAGTTCATTGAAAAGCATATAGCTCTAGTGCAGTATTATAACGTGGATCATTACTTTTTGATTCTATGTATATCATATTAATCTCCTTAATAATTAACTATTTCTTTTATCTTTTATTATAACATTTTTTTCATAACTAAAACACTAAATTTTTATCCAAAATGATATTTTTTTATACTAATTCAAACAAACTTTTCATATATTATGGTATAATTATAAGGAATTATAAAAATTATTATAAAGGAGTTACCCTTTTTATGACAAAAAAATTATTTTTAACTGGAGATAGACCTACTGGTAAACTTCATTTAGGGCACTATGTTGGTTCTTTAAAAAAATCGTATAGCATTACAAAACGAAGATGATACTGAAGTATTTATTATGATTGCTGATCAGCAGGCACTTACTGACAATGCTGATAATCCTGGGAAAAGTTATTGAAAATATAACAGAAGTTGCACTTGATTATCTTGCTGTTGGAATTGCTCCTAGTAAGACTACTATTTTTCATCCAATCACAAATTCCACAACTTGCTGAATTATACATGTATTATATGAATTTAGTTTCAGTTTCGAGATTACACCGTAATCCAACTGTTAAACAAGAAATTAACGATAAGAAATTCGGTGAAAGTATTCCTGCAGGATTCTTTACATATCCTGTAAGCCAAGCTGCTGATATTACAGCATTTAAAGCAACTCACGTTCCTGTCGGAGAGGACCAAAAACCTATGCTTGAGCAAACTCGTGAAATTGTACGTGATTTCAATAGAACTTATAATAAAGAAGTTCTTGTATTACCTGAAATTGTTTTACCACCGAAAAATCATGCTCGACTTGTTGGTATCGATGGACAAGGTAAGATGAGTAAAAGTTTAAACAATGGTATTTACTTAGGGTGACAATGAAGAAAATATTAAAGCTAAAATCATGAAAATGTACACTGACCCAAATCATATTAAAATTGAAGATCCAGGTCAAGTAGAAGGCAAATGTAGTATTCACATACCTTGATATTTTTGATTCTCGTACTGATGAAGTTGCAGAATTAAAAGAACACTATTCTCGTGGTGGACTTGGTGATATGAAACTTAAACGTCGTTTAAATGATGTGATGCAAGACTACCTACGTCCTATCAGAGAACGTCGTGAGGAGTTCGCAAAAGATAAAGCTGAAGTTTATAGAATGCTTAGAGCTGGAAGTGAAAAAGCCGAAAAAGTTGCTGCTGCTACTTTAGATGAAGTAAAAGATGCGATGGGAATTAACTATTTCAAAAAAATAAAATTGATATTTAGGGGAAGAGCCATACTCTTCCTCTTAATTGTTTTAACTTATTAAAAATAAGGAGATTATATGGCAAAGAGAAAAAAACAACAATTATCACTATTTTCAATTATTTCTATAGCTATAGTCGTTCTAGCTGCATTTGCTATAACATACTATACTAATAAATCTTCAAATAAAAATGCTAATACTACAACTTTTACAAGTGTATCAAAAATTCCTGATGATGTGATAAATTCACTTACTGCACCAAAAGAAAGTGAAGCTACAGATAATAATAAATATAAGGTATTAAACAACAATAATCCATATTTTTGCTAAAAGAAGATCTTTCTACGACATCTTTATGAAAAATTACAGTCCACTTGATAAACTTGGTCGTGTTGGTCAAGCAAACGGAATTATTGGTGTTGATTTAATGCCAACAGATAAACGTGAAGAAATTGCTCACGTTCGTCCTAGTGGATGGCAAAAGTAATCGTGGAACTCATGTTTACGATAGATCACATTTAATAGCATTTCAGCTCGCTGGAGAAAATGATAATGATAAAAATTTAATGACTGGAACTAGGTTTATGAATCTTAATATGATTCCTTTTGAAAATGAAGTTGCAGATTATGTTAAGAAGACCAAAAAAACATGTTCGTTATCGTGTAACTCCTGTGTTCAAAGGTGATGACCTTGTAGCACAGGGAGTAATTATGGAAGCAATGTCTGTTGAAGATAACGGTAAAAGTGTTAAATATAATGTATTTTTACCAAACTTCCAAAAAGGTGTAACTATTGACTACAAAACAGGAAAAATACACTGTAAAAATAAATATAACTAAGACTTCGAACAAAAATTGCTCGAAAGTCTTTTTAATCTTTTTATAAATTTTTCAGCAATAGCTAAACTAATTACTAATAGTAAAAATCGCAGCTGCCCAGATTAAAAACACTTTTAGGATCATCATGTTGAACAATAATCAATCTTATAATTGCTGTGATTCCAATGTAAATAAAAATATCTAAGTGGAAAAATGATAATTATTTTTTTAAAGTATTTAACTATTAAAAGCTACAAACTCGAAATATAAGAAAAAAATACTAATATTCCTTCTACAAAGTGCTGATAATTTCCTTGTTCAGCAAGAAATTTTTGCTCCTTCGTGGAATATTTCCTTAGCCTCCATTATTAACCCAAATGATAATAGTATCCCTATAATCAATAATCCGATATTCATAATCCAAAGAAAGATATCAGAAATTATTTTTACTAAATTTTTTTCCATCGTTCACCTCTCTAATTATTTTTCATGACTTATTATATCATAAATCCTTTCAATATAATAATTAGACTGCTTAATTTAACTTGTTTATATATTTAAAAATTTTTCTTATGTTATAATATAAAAAGGAGATTTTTATGATAACACTAAAAAGATTGAAAAAACATTTAACTGATTTATACAATATAATATACTCATCAGAAACTCCAGAATGGAGTAAATACAACGCCCCCTACTTTAATGATTTTAAGTTAATTGATTTAGATACCTTCCTACTTAAAAATCATCATGAATTTTTATTTAAGTGACGGTGTACTAGGAATATTTTTAAACGATAAACCTATAGGAATTGTTACTTACTATTGGGAATGTTTTTGCTACTCGGTGGCTAGAAATTGGAATAGTAATTTATGAGCAGTATACATGGTCAAAAGGAATAGGCTATACAGCATTAAATGAATGGATTAAAATTTGTTTTTAATAAATTTCCGGATATTCAACATATTGGCCTTACTACGTGGAGCGGAAATCCAGGAATGATAAGACTAGCTGAAAAAAACTTGGACTCATATGTGAAGCGAGAATTAGAAAAGTTAGATACTTTAACGGAGTTTACTATGATTCTATAAAATATGGAATATTAAGAGAAGAATTTTTAACAATACTTTTTAAATACTTCATAAACGTACATGCTAAATTTATTCTTTACTTTGTTATCCAATAATTCATATAAAAATTACATTATCTTATCGAATATGATAATATTCTATTCTTGAAAAAAATATAAAATATAGAGTTAGAATATTATTATATTTTTTTAGTCTCATGATTCAGGAGGAATAATAATGAGTGAACATTTAGAACAACAATCTCGCCGCGGTGCAGAATTAGTTGTAGATACATTAATAAACGAAGGAGTTAAACATGTTTTTGCTATACCTGGTGCGAAGATAGATGCTGTATTCGATGCTCTTGTCGATCGTGGACCTGAGCTTGTAGTTGTACGTCATGAACAAAATGCTGCTTTTATGGCTCAAGCTGTTGGGCGTCTAACTGGAAAACCTGGAGTTGCTTTAGTTACTTCAGGACCTGGTGTCAGTAACCTTGCTACTGGACTTATTACTGCAAACTCTGAAGGTGACCCTGTTGTCGCAATCGGAGGTCAAGTTAAGCTGTTCTGACTTATTAAAAACAAACACACCAAAGTATGGATAATGTTAGTCTGCTTCGTCCAGTAACTAAATCAGCTGTTGAAGTTGGTCATCAAGATAGCATCTCTGAAGCCATTACCAATGCATTTAGAAAAGCTAAAGAACCTAAAAAAGGAGCTACATTCGTATCACTACCTGCAGATGTTATAAGTGAAAAAACTTCTGTGAAAGCTATCAAACGACTTAGAGAACCTATTTTAGGGATAGCCGATCCAAAACACGTCAGTGATTTAGTTGAAAAAATAGAAAATGCTGAACTTCCAGTTCTTTTTACTAGGAATGAATGCATCAACTAAAGAAGCAACAGAAGCTATTCGTTTATTAGTCGCTAAAAACTGGTATACCTGTGGTCGAAATGTTCCAAGCTGCTGGAGTAATTTCTCGCGGTTTAGTTCAACATTTCTATGGTCGTGTTGGATTATTTAGAAATCAACCAGGAGATAGATTATTACATAAAGCAGATTTAATAATCTCTATCGGATATGATCCTATTGAGTATGATCCAGTATATTGGAATACAAATAAAAATGCTACTCTAGTTCACATCGATGATACTATTGCTGTTATTGACCGTGATTACCAACCTGATATTGAACTTATCGGCGATATTTCAGAAACATTAAAATATATTTACAATGGAAATCCTAAAGTAAGAATATCTGAAAAAATCTATCATACTTAAAAGAACTTCAAGAAGAAATAGTAAAACGTGATGAACCCCCTAAATCAAAAGTCGAAGGACGTCTTCATCCACTAGAAATTATTCAACAAACTCAAAATGCAGTATCTGATGATACTATAGTAACTTGTGACATTGGATCTCATGGAATTTGGTTAGCTAGACACTTCCGCTCATATGAACCTCGTCACCTACTTTTCTCTAATGGTATGCAAACTTTAGGAGTAGCTTTACCATGGGCAATAGCTTCAGGATTACTTTATCCCTAACAAGAAAACTTTATCAATTTCTGGTGATGGAGGGTTCTTATTCTCAGCAATGGAACTTGAAACTGCCGTTAGATTAAAATCTCCTATTGTTCACGTAGTATGGAACGACTCATCTTATAATATGGTTGCCTTCCAACAAGAAATGAAATACGGTCGCGATTCTGCAGTACATCTTGGTCAAGTAGACATTAAAAACATGCTGAATCTTATGGTGCTGTAGGGAATGCGTGCAACTACAAAGAAGAATTTTGCAAAATGCTTAGAAGAAGCATTCAAAATCGAAGGTCCAGTCGTAATTGATGTTCCTGTTGACTACAGCGACAACATCAAACTTGGTGAAACTCTTCAAGATAGCTACTTAAACTAATTATAAAAAACTACTAGTTTCTATGTAAACATGATTCAAGTTTCTCTTGTTTCAAAAATATAAGACATAAAAAGGAGAATTATTATGTTATATCAATATAGTACTATGGCTGCACTAATGGGTGGGAGCATTTGAGTGGAACTACAACTGTAGAAAAAAATTACTAGAACATGGTGATTTTGGTATTGGTACTTTCGAAGGTGTTGATGGCGAAATGATTATACTAAATGGAGAAGTTTATAAAACTGATAGTAATGGATTCTCTACTCTGCAGCCTAAAGATGCAACTTTACCTTTTTCAAATATTACTAAGTTCTCTACAAACTTCAAAAAAAGTAACTACAACAAGTTTTGAGAATTTAAATAATGATATTAGTGAATATTTAAATCCAAATTATTTCTATGCCATAAAAATTACTGGTGTATTCGATAAAATTGATACTCGCTCACCCTAAAAAGCATGAAAAACCTTATCCTACTCTTCTAGAAATATTAAAAACACAAAGTATATTTAATTACGAAGATAGTAAAGGTACAATAGTTGGTTTCTTTTCTCCTGAATATACTCAAGGAGTTGGTGTGGGAGGATTCCATCTTCATTATATTAGTGATGATCGTACTCAAGGTGGACATATATTTAACTTTGATATTAAAAAACGCTACTGTTGAAGTATCTAAACCTCTTAATTTCACACTTGAATTACCTCAAAGTGAAGAATACAAAGGTGTGAATATTAATTTAAAAAACATTACATAAAGAAGTTCACGAAGCTGAAAGTTCTCGTTAAAACTCATCCCCAAGCAAAATTTGCTTGAGGGAAATTTTTATAGTTGGACATTAAAAAAGCAACTAGAAATCTAGTTGCTTTCTTTATAATTAAAAATTATTTTTGATTTTTTTCTTAGGTGCATGGATACACTATCGATACAGTCAGCCATTGCTTCATATAAAGCTTCTGAGTATGTTGGATGACCATGGATAATATCCATAACATCATCAATTGTCATTTCTGTTTGGATTAATGTTGAACCTTCATTGATAATTTCTGCTGCAACTGGTCCTACAATGTGGATACCTAAGATTTCTCTGTATTTAGTATCCATAATTACTTTAACGAATCCTTCTCCCTGGTTAGATGCTAATGAACGTCCGTTAGCTGCAAAAGTTGAATCTACCAACTTTAACATCATATTTTTTTCGCGAGCTTGATCTTCAGTTAAACCAACCATTGCGATTTCAGGGTGAGTGTAGATTGCTGCTGGAGTAGCTTTAAGATCAACTTTTTGTGGTGACCCATTGCATTTTCAGCTGCGATTTCTCCCATCTTGAATGCTGCGTGAGCTAACATTTTAACTCCGTTAATATCTCCAGGAGCGTAAATTCCTTTTAATAGAAGTTTCCATGTATTCGTCAACTTTAACACGTCCACGTTCCATTTCGAATTTATCAGCTAATTCTCCAAGACATGTGTTATCTGGAACACGTCCGATAGATAGTAATACTTTATCAACTACGATATCTTCTTTTCCTTCAACTTTAACTACTACTTCGTGACCTTTGTCAACGATTTCTAATAGTTTAGTTGATGTAAGAACATTGATACCTTGTTTTTCTGAATTGTTTTTTTCTAATGCTAGAGAGCATCTTTATCCATGTTAGCAATTAGACGGTCAGCCATCTCAACGATAGTTACTTTAGAACCAAATGTAGAGAATGCTTGTCCTAATTCAGAACCGATTACTCCTCCTCCGATTACTGCTAAACGAGATGGTACTTCAGTGATATCTCAAGAACTCATCACTTGTAAGTACTTTATCGCTATCCATTCCTGGAATGTTAATTCTACTTACTTTAGAACCACCAGCTAAAATTACATTATCAGCATCGATAGTTTCTTTTTCGTCAACAACAATTTTCTTATCAGCTGTTAGACTTCCTACTCCGTTAAATACTTTAACACCGTAAGATTTAAGTAATCCAGCTACTCCACCAGATAGAGTTTTAGATACTTTATTTTTAACTGCTACAGTTTGTTCCATATCAACTGTAAATGCATCATTTACAAGTTTAATACCACGATCTTTTGCAGAACGGATGTAGTTAATGATTTCTGCATTGTGTAAGAATGTTTTTGTTGGAATACATCCACGGTTCAGACATGTTCCACCAAGTTCACGGTTTTCTACTAATGCTACTTTTCCTCCTAATTGAGCCGCTTTAATAGCTGCTACATATCCAGCAGGACCTCCACCGATAACTGCTACATCATATTCTCCACGACGTTCACGTTTTGGTAATACTTCTTCTGCTTTAGTTTCAGGTACTTTAACATCAGCTGCTACTTCTTTAACAACTTCTTGAGCTGCTGCAGTTGCTCCATCAGCTCCTGGTACTGCTTCACCAGGTTGTCCAATCCAAGCGATTGTTTGAACTACTGGTACAGTTGATCCAGCTGGGTGAAGAATTTTTAATAATGTTCCACTTGCTTCAGCTTCAACTTCCATATTAACTTTATCAGTTACGATTTCAAGTAGGACTTCACCTTCTTTTACTTCGTCACCTTCTTGCTTAAACCATTGTACGATTTCGCCTTCTTCCATTTCACTTCCGGCTTTTTGGCATAATAACTTCTACTGCCATGTTATAATCACTCCTTAATACACTTTTCTCTTATTTTTCTTCTATATATTATATCATTATTAGATTAGTAATGATAGTGGATTTTCGATAGCTTCTTTCAGAGTCTTCATGAATTTAGCTCCTTCTAATCCGTCAACAACACGGTGGTCCGCTGTTAATGTTAATGTCATAATTGGTCTTACAGTAACTTCACCGTTTAATACTACAGGTTTTTGAACTGTAGCACTTACACCTAAAATAGCTGTATTTGGTTGGTTAATGATTGGCACGAAGCTTTTAACTCCATACATACCTAAGTTACTGATTGTAAAATGTTGAGTCTGCCATTTCATCTGGTTTTAATTTACCAGCAAGAGCTTTTAGTTGTAATTTCTTTAGAAGCTACTACAAGCTCTTTAAGACTCATCTTATCTGCACCTTTAATTACTGGTACTACTAATCCACTATCCATACCTACTGCGATTGATAAGTTTACATAGTGGTGTAAATACATTTCTTTTTCATCACTTGATAATGAAGCATTTACATATGGGTGTTTCATTAATGATTTAATTACCGCTAATGAAATAAAGTCTGTAACTGTTGCTTTTTTACCAGTTTCTTCGATAATTGCATCAACAACTTTTTTACGTAATGCTAATAATTCAGTCATATCAACTTCAACATTAACTACAAATGTTGGTGCACTGAAGTAAGATTCACTCATACGTTTAGAAATAACTTTACGCATTGGTGACATTGGTACAGTTTCAACGATTCCCCATTGATTTTCATTTGGTGCTTTAACAGATTTTTTACCTGGTTGAGCAATTTCTGCTTTTTAGCTGGTTCTGCTTTTTGGAGTACCGTTAAGCACTGCAAGAACGTCAGCTTTCATAATCTTACCATTTGGTCCTGTTCCAGCGATACTTTCTGTGTTAATTCCTTCAATTTGCGCAATACGAGCAGCAAGTGGAGAAATTTTTAACTCTAGAGTTAAGTTTGTAATCAATTACGTCTTCTTTGTGAATACGTCCTTTTGAACCAGTTCCTTTAACTTTAGATAAGTCAATTCCTTTTCACGAGCATATGCTCTTGCTGCTGGTGTAGCACGAAGACCTGAATAATCTATTACTTCAATTTCTTTTTACTGGTGTATGATCAACTTTTTTTCTCAACAACAGTTTCTGCAGGAGCAACTTCTCCTGTAGAGCTTGCACCAGGAATAGCTTCACCTGCTTCTCCAATCCATGCGATTGTTTGAACAACTGGTACAACATCTCCTGCTTGTGCTAATATTTTTAATAAAGTTCCGCTTGCATCAGCTTCAACTTCCATATTTACTTTATCTGTTACGATTTCTAATAGGACTTCACCTGCTTCGACATGGTCACCTTCATTTTTTTAAACCATTGTACGATTTCGCCCTCTTCCATTTCACTACCGGCTTTTTGGCATTATAACCTCTACTGCCATGTTTTATTCACATCCTTCGCTAACTAAATTTTTTTATTTTTTTATTTACAGCTTTTTAATTGTTTCTTTGATGTCTTCTACATCAGGTACAACTAATTTTTCTAAGTTTTTAGCTGATGGAATGTTAGTGTCAGCTCCTGCAACACGGTAAATTGGGCTATCTAAGAAATCAAATGCATCACTTTCTGCGATACGAGCAACGATTTCTCCACCGAATCCACCTGTTTTTGAATGAGTCGTGGCACACTACTAATTTTCCTGTTTTTGAACTGATTTTACGATTAATTCTGTATCTAATGGTGATAATGTGATTGGGTCAACTACTTCTACTGAAATACCTTCTTCTTTTAATTCTTCAGCAGCTTTGTAAACTACGCTCTAACATTCTTCCCCAAGATACTAATGTTATATCATTACCTTCTACTTTAATGTCACCTTTTCCTATAACCCCAATTTTACCTACTTCTACTTCACCTTTACGTCCAAATAACGCTTTTGGTTCGATAAAAAAATAACTGGGTTATTGTCTCTGATAGAAGCACGTAGGATTGAATAAACATCTCCTGCAGTACCTGGTGCTACTACTTTAAGACCTGGAATGTGACAGAACCATGCTTCTAACGCTTTACAGTGCTGAGCCGCTGCCCCTGTTCCTGAACCAGATGCACAACGATATGTAACTGGTACTTGTACTTCTCCACCTAACATATAACGCATTGGTGCAGCTTGGTTAACGATCGCATCCATACCGATTGTTACGAAGTCCATGAATGTTACGTCAACGATTGGACGCATACCTACTGATGCAGCACCAGCAGCAGAACCACAGATTGCAGCTTCACTGATTGGTGTGTCAATAATACGTTCAGGTCCAAATTCTTCTAACATACCAACTGTAGTACCGAAGTCTCCTCCGAAGATACCAACATCTTCACCCATTAAAAATACATTTTCATCTTCACGCATTTCGTGAGTCATAGCTTCTTTTATGGCTTCACGAACTGTCATAATTTTTGTTTCTTTAGTCATAACTATTAATCTCCTATTATATAAAATATTATTTAAATTATTTTAAGCTAAAATATTAGTCAGCGTAGTTATCTTGGAACGCAATTGAACCATCAGCAAAATGGTGATTCTTTAGCAAATTCTACTGCTTCGTTGATAGTTGCTATTGATCATCTTCAATTTCTTTTTAATTCTGCTTCTGTAGCAATTCCATTTTCTAATAAGTAATTTTTATATTTTACGTTAGGATCTTTTAAGTTTCATTCAGCAACTTCTTCACGGCTACGATATTTACCAGCATCAGAAGCTGAGTGTCCAAACCATCTGTAAGATACAGCTTCTACTAATACAGGACCTTTTTCCACTTCTAGCGATCGATAGCTTCTTGCATTGCGTCGTAAACCGCTAATACATCATTTTCCGTCTTCTACGTGAATTCCTTTTATTCTATAAGAAGCTGCACGTTCAGTAATTTCTTTAACACGCATACATCTTTCTTGCGCCATTGAGATACCATATTTATTGTTAATTACGTAGAAAATAAGTGGTAAATCCCAGTTAGATGCCATGTTTAAGCATTCGTGGAAACTTCCTTCGTTAGTAGCTCCGTCACCCATACAACAAATAACAACATTTCCTGTCATTTTTGAGCTAGAGCGGCACCAGTACTTAATCCGTGTCCTCCACCAACGATACCGTTACATCCCATGTTCCCTTGTTCAAGGTCATAAACGTGCATACTTCCTCCACGTCCTTTACATTGACCAGTTTCTTTACCAAGGATTTCAGCCATCATACGGTCAATTTCAATACCTTTAGCAATTGTTTGTCCGTGACCACGGTGATTAGAATACATTAAGTCTTCTTTTCTTAATGGATAAATAGCTCCAACGTTAGCCGCTTCCTCTCCTACTGAATAGTGAGTCATACCGTGAACTAAAACCACGAGAGTATAGTTTACTTAACTCCATATCAAAATCTCTAATAAGGTGCATTAGTTCATACATTTCTAAATGCTCTTGTTTAGTTAAATCTTTTGATGTTTTTACCATAATAACCTCCAAAGTTTGTATATATATTTATTAAATGTGTATAAATTATGTTTTAACTCATATATTACTATATTAATATACAATGTTTTCGAAAAAGTCAAATCAATGAGCTCAATAAAATAACAATATTTATCTCAGTAATATTTCTCATTCTGTATTACTACAAGTTTGAAAGGTAATCGAACAGAATAGAACAGATTTCTTTCGTTTACATACATTATCATTTTTCTTCTAGATACTTATATAAACTCTCATTCCGATTTTTATAGATACAGAATGAAAATTTTTGATATTAATGATAACAATAATGCTTTTTAGGAAATTATATAGTTTATTAATAATTAAAGCAAATGTAACAAGGCTTATATAAAGCGTTTTTTCGAGTTTCTATAATTATAATCACTTAGAAATTGAACTTAATTAATTATTTTTCATTAAATATGTAAATTATCAAGTAACTTATAAATTGCACTAATGTGAATATATTATTAAAATTTTTGATTAAAAATTTAACTATTTCAACAAAATAAATGCTGCTCAAAATAGTAAAAATAGTATACACGAGTTTCGAAAAAAGAGGTCTGAAATCAGACCTCTTCTTATTAAGCGACGTGCTTATCGCAGTGACAATCACCTGTTTTGCAATTTCGCATTCACAATCTTCTTTTGCATTATGACAACCACAATCACAACCTTCTTTGCAATTGCAAGTTCCTTCTACACAGTTCCCACATTTGCAATCTTCTACTGCATCATGACAGTGGCAGTGATGTTCACACTCACATTTAGTCATCTTAATCGCCTCCATTATTTTATTAGTCTATACTTAAATTTTTATTATGTTTTTATATAACAAGTCAATAGAATTTCGTCTTAAGTAACTATTACGATTTACAACACGATTAAATCGTAATAGAATCGATTTCTTATCACTAAATAAATAATACGCAGAATCATACTATTAATATGCATATTCTACCTATTATTTCAATATATATTATTCACTTACAACTGTACCATCAGATAATGTTATTTTATAACCATTGAAAATTGATTTTTACCTTTATTATTTAATTTTGAAATTTTTCACATCATCCCTGTTAGATTCCATACAGCACCTTCTTCTACAGTTACCTTCTGCTTTATTCTCAACAGCTGTCTCCATTTTCTGCATTATCAACTATATTATACAGTTCCATTAAATTCTGTTGAACCTGATAATGTTAATTTTAATGTGGATATACGTATCAACTTCAATTTTACCATCTAGCTTTTTGATCTTTTGCTGTGATGTTACATTTCCTCCATTAGATCCAGCTGTCCCCCAACCATGTGTAGCATCATTTCCTAATACCGCTAATAAAGTCTTCCATCACTATCATTATTTAACAATTTCTTTACATTTCTCAAGGGCTGATATCACTAGTTGTATTCGTTACATAGATTAAATCACCATTATTATTAGTTAGTGTACCTTTTGTCATATTAAAATGTCGATTTACCTACTTCAGCATCACCTGACATAGATTGGTAAATCATCACGTTATGAACATTTGTATCTGAACTACTTCCTTTATCATCACTCATATTTCCTTCTATATTTGTATTTTCAAGTATAATAGAGTTTTGTCCTTCGATAACTAGACGCTTCTGAATTTTCAGCTTTTAAAGATTTAGCATTTCTTTAACAGTTATATCTGCAGTAGAATATACAGCTGGAGAATTATAACCGGCTGAAATATAGTCTCCTCCATCTACCTTTACAGTACCGCCTCCTCTATCTGAACGTATTGCAGCTGAAGAATTTACCTTCTGTTTTAACTTTTTAGGTTGTTTGCATTCATCGTTGCTCCACCTGTAGTTTGGATACTACCTGAATTATCATTTTTGTAGTATAGATTTCTGAATCATTAATGTTTACTGTTGTTCCTTCTCCATAACTAAACACACCATTACCATTTTGAGCTGTTGTCTTTACCTTTGCGTTTTTAATATTTACAGTTGCCTTATCAGTAGCTATAACCCTGCATTCATTCCATAGAAATCGCCATCTTCAGTGTAGATGTTGAACCACCAGTCTTATTTAATTTCAATATCCTCTAAACCTACTTTTGGCGCCTTTTACACGTAATGCATTTTCATCATCACCTGTTGATGTATAGTTTTCGTCTTTTTATTTTCATCTGATTCAATAGTATTTGCTGAAGTTCCTTGATTTATTGTACCACTACCTCCGAAAACCTCCTGAACCTGGCTTTCGCTGGTGGCTGCTGTCCTTGTTTATCCTTAGTTACTAACTGAGCAGATCCACTTTCACTCAGCATATGTATTTTGTGTCGATGCTAAAGTTCCGAAAGTTCCTGTTGTTAATAATGTAATTAAAGCTGTTGCTATAAGTAATGTTTATTATTCTTCATTTTAATTACCTCCAAAATTGTTATGTTTTTATCTCTATGTCATTATTATCTATATACTTTTAATATGTTTCTTTGAATTTGGGATGACTTATTATCACCCGTGCTATTTTTCTAAACTATTTCTTATCTAGCTAGTAAGTTTTTGCTATTTTCTTAAATCGACATATAAATCATCTCTACTTTTTTTATTTCAAATTATTTATTTGATAAATATATTATACACTATCTAACTTTAAAGCCCACTTAAATCAACCTTAAATCTATAATTAAAAGCTCAAATTTAATCATATTTAAAGTTAATTAAAAGTTTAGTTGAAACTCAATATTTAGATATAATCATGTATGTTAAGATTTAAAACGTTTTGTATTTAGATACGCCTTGAAATTACTTTCAAGACGCATTTTTGTATATTATATAACTGTATATAGATGTACTCACTCCCTACATCTAGCTGTAGTTTTACAACTGTTTGGTTTGCCTAACCAACCACCGTGAACAGCTTTGTCCCGTGCCAGCATAGACTGCGATATGTGCATACCCAGTACCACCATCTAGCATAATAAATTAAAGTTCCAGGTTGAGCTTCAGATGCTGACACCGTTGTTCCTAAACTCATGTAACCTAGCTGGCCAATCATGAGTAATTGATACCTACAGCTTTAAGTGCGTTTGTAACAAGCATCGTACAATCTTGTATTGCACCAACTTGACTTAATGCTGCTTGATAAATCGCCGTCTTTTACTAGAAGAAGATACCTCACTGCTTTTCGTTTCCTGTGTACTTGTTTGAGTTATATCAGTCACAGTATTTTGTGTAGAAAAACTGATTAGCCGATAAGAGTTTATGAGCTGAAGCATTTTGTATCGGTGTTACCGCTCCAACTGCTCCCAGTTGTTAACATTGTTATTAAACTTGTTCCAATAAGTAATAGTCTTCATTTGCATTGCCTCCAAATTTATTTTGTCTACTTGCCTAAATATTTTTATTTAGCTATTTCCAAGTACTTTACTTCAGTTATTCATATCCTACACTAGTTAGTAGTATCTATAACCAAAAGTTTTCATCAAATATCAAATTTATAATTGATAAATAATATTATATGGATACAAACTAAAACTCACTTAAACCTACTTTTAAACTATAGTTAAAAATGAAATTTTGAATTATAGTTTAGTTAACATTTAAGTCACACAATATGTTTTCCTCTAAATTATATAAAAGAAAAATTATACAAAAAATACGAAAAATAATATTCTCCTACTTATGTTTATTATGCTATAATGAAATTGAAATAAAGAATTTAAAACTTAATCAATTCTACTTATTATTCTTTATACATTACTTTTATATGAAAAGGAGAAAGTTTATATGAAATATAACAAGTACTTAATTATCTCTATTCCATTCTAATAATACTAATAACAGCATATACAAAAACATCATCTATTTCTACTTAACTATTCCGATATGTATTCACATGAGCTTTATAAAATATTATCAAGAAAAAGTAAATTGTTAGTAAAAACAATCAAAATCTTGAATCTTTTAAAATTTGAAAAGTATTATTTTATACTACGGCAATACTAATAATATATTTTAACAAACATGTTTAGTTATATCTATAATACTAAAATAGTAGAGTACTTATTTTGCATATATAATTACTCTGATTTTACTTCTATTTATGCAATAATTCATATCAAAACGTACTCTACTTATAAGACAAGAACTACGAACAACAATTTAGATGATAGAAAAAGAAATCAGCTCAT
>BNJT01002751.1_pt1 | contig 34401 bp, 59 predicted proteins | sample 8540491 | NCBI WGS metagenome assembly BNJT01 (sample SAMD00202455, study PRJDB9452) | human saliva metagenome | host: Homo sapiens | reverse complement strand
ATCCCAGAAAAAATCAGGAGGAACGTCAAGTTCTAGCAGAAAAAATTCAAGCTATTAAGGAGGTGCTCCATGCAAAGCAAGTGAAGTCATTAACCGATATGAAGCCTATTGTCCTCAAGAATTTCTCTATGGAAGGGTGATAGTCGTGGTCTGCAAATTGGTAGTCTAGATAAGGATATTCAAAAAGGTCATGGTCGCCCTTGATATTCGTGAAGAGACTGTAGCTGAGGCTATTGAAAAAGGAGTCGACTTAATTATCGTCAAGCACGCGCCAATTTTCCGCCCCATCAAGGACTTGGTAGCCAATCGACCTCAAAAATCAGATTTATATCGATCTCATCAAGCACGATATTGCAGTTTACGTCAGTCATACAAACATTGATATCGTTGAAAATGAGCCTTAATGACTGGTTCTGCCAGATGCTGAGCATTGAGGATACAACTTATCTGCAGAAACAGGTCCTGAACGAGGAATTGGACGATTGGAAATATTGAGTCTCAAACCTTTGAAGAATTTGCTAAACGAGTCAAAGAAGTCTTTGCTCTAGATAGTTTACGAATGGTCTATTATCAAGATAGCGATTTAAGAAAGCAAATTTCAAGGGTTGCTATTTGTGGTGGCAGTGGGTCAGTCTTTCTACTCTGATGCATTAGCAAAGGAGCAGATGTTTATATCACTGGTGACATCTACTACCATACTGCCCAGGATATGTTGTCTGATGGCTTGTTTGCTCTGGATCCTGGGCATTATATTGAGGTGCTCTTTGTTGAAAAAATTGCGGAGCTCTTGAATGAATGGAAGGAAGAGAATGCTTGGTCGCTAGAAGTTATCGCAAGTCAAGCATCCACCAATCCATTCCACCATATCTAGTTAGAAGGTAAAGACAATGAAAAAAGTTGCCATAGTAGGGGCAGGAATTGTAGGGGCAACGGCTGCCTACTATCTCTCCAAAGAAACTGATATAGAAGTGACTGTCTTTGACCATGGACAAGGCCAGGCGACCAAGGCAGCGGCTGGGATTATCAGTCCCTGGTTTTCCAAACGTCGCAATAAGGCTTGGTATAAGATGGCGCGCCTAGGAGCTGATTTCTATGTAGATTTATTAGCTGATCTAGAAAAATCGGGTCAAAAAGTTGATTTTTACCAAGGTTCTGGAGTCTTTCTTCTTAAAAACGATGACTCTAAGCTAGAGGAGCTCTATCAACTGGCTCTGCAACGTAGAGAAGAATCTCCCTTGATTGGAGAATTAGCCATTTTGGACCAAGCGACTGCTAGTAACTTATTTCCCGGTCTAGAGGGATTTGAACGTTTACTCTATGCTTCTGGTGGAGCTCGAGTAGATGGGCAACTCCTAGTGAGTCGTTTACTGGGAGCCAGTCAGGTTAAGGTCGTAAAGAAAGAGGTTAGTCTAACTCCCTTTATTATCAGGCTATCAGATAGACAATCAAATGTTTGACCAAGTCATCTTATCCACAGGAGCTTGGCTTGGCCACATCTTAGAGCCCTTAGGATATGAGGTAGACGTTCGTCCTCAAAAGGGGCAACTCCGAGATTACCAAGTGCCACAAGACATGGGAGCTTACCCTGTAGTTATGCCGGAAGGTGAGTGGGATTTGATACCATTTCCCGGCGGTAAGTTATCTCTAGGAGCTACCCATGAAAATGATATAGGATTTGACCTAGCAGTTGATGAGAATTTGCTCCAACAAATGGCTGAAGCAGCAAGTTCGTTTTATCCTAGCTTAAAAGATGCAATGATAAGTGGTGAACGTGTGGGAATTCGTGCTTATACGAGTGATTTTTCGCCGTTTTTCGGACAAGTGCCAAACCTATCAGGAGTCTTTGCTGCGAGTGGATTAGGATCGTCAGGATTAACGACTGGACCCATTATAGGCTATCACCTAGCTCAAATGCTTCAAGGGCGAAAAATGGAGTCTTGAATCCAGCGGATTATCCGACTGAAAAGATATATTAAAAAGAGAAATAATCGTAAACTTTTTACCTAGTTTTTACGATAGGATTAGGGATAGCAAATGACTTTCCCTATCAAAAAAATGGTAAAATGAAAAATAATCCAAGAATTGAGGAAATAAAATGCAAGAAAAAAATTCTGGTAACAGGTGGAGCAGGTTTTATCGGAACTCACACTGTCATTGAACTGGTCCAAGCTGGACATCAAGTTGTCGTGGTGGATAACTTGGTCAACAGTAGCCGTAAAAGTTTAGAAGTAGTGGAAAGAATTACAGGAGTTGAAATTCCTTTCTACGAAGCTGACATCCGCGATACGGATACACTCGTGACATTTTCAAACATGAAGAGCCAACAGGTGTGATTCATTTTGCTGGTTTGAAGGCAGTTGGTGAGTCAACTCGTATCCCACTTGCCTACTATGACAACAACATTGCTGGCACAGTGAGTCTTTTAAAAGCAATGGAAGAAAATAACTGTAAGAACATTATCTTCAGCTCTTCAGCAACAGTTTATGGAGATCCTCATACTGTTCCAATCATAGAAAGATTTCCCACTTTCAGCTACAAATCCTTACGGTCGTACCAAAGCTTATGCTGGAAGAAATCTTTGACAGATATCCATAAAAGCAGATTCAGAGTGGAACGTTGTTTTACTTCGTTACTTCAACCCAATCGGTGCTCATGAGAGTGGAGACCCTAGGAGAAAATCCAAACGGTATTCCAAAACAACCTTCTACCATATGTAACACAAGTCGCAGTTGGTAAGTTAGAACAAGTTCAAGTCTTCGGAGATGACTACGATACAGAAGATGGAACAGGTGTTCGTGACTATATCCACGTCGTTGACCCTAGCAAAAAGGACACGTTGCAGCCCTTAAGAAGCTTCAAAAAGGCTCAGGGCTCAATGTTTATAACCTTGGTACAGGAAAAAGGCTACTCAGTTCTTGAAATTATCCAAAATATGGAAAAAGCAGTCGGGACGCCCAATTCCATACCGTATCGTTGAACGTCGTCCTGGTGATATTGCAGAATGTTACTCAGACCCAGCAAAAAGCTAAGGAAGAGCTCGGATGGGAAGCAGGACTTGGTATTACAGAAATGTGTGAAGATGCATGGCGTTGGCAAAGTAAGCATCCAAATGGATTTGAAGACTAAAATGATGATTTCAATCATAGTTCCCATGTTTAAACGAAGAGGAAGTACTTCCTCTTTTTTTATCAAACTCTTGAAGCACTGATCCCAGAATTGGGAACAGAAATTGAATATATTTTTTTGTAGATGATGGGTCGAATGATAGGACTTTGGAAGTCTTAAAAGGCATATCGAGAGCAAAATTCTGCAGTACATTATATCTCTTTCTCGCGAAATTTTTGGGAAGGAAGCAGCCTTATATGCAGGGTTTACAACAAGCGACAGGAGACTTGGTGGTGGTTATGGATGCAGACCTTCAGGATCCGCCAAGAATCTTACTTGAGATGAAAAGAACTTCTAGATCAGAATCCAGATTTGGACTGTGTGGGAACTCGTAGAACTAGTCGAGAGGGAGAGCCATTTCTACGTAGTTTCTGTGCCAATCTTTTATCGTTTCATGCAAAAAAATTAGCCCAGTAGCTCTTCCCTTAGGGTGTTCGTGATTTTCGGATGATGAGAAAAATCAGTAGTAGATGCAGTGTTAGAATTGACAGAATACAATCGCTTTTCTAAAAGGGCTCTTTGCCTGGGTTGGCTTTTCGTACTCACTATCTAGAATACCCTAATGTTGAAAGACAGGCAGGGTAAGACTAGTTGGAGCTTTAGGCAACTCTTTTTCTACTCTATCGAAGGGATTGTAAATTTTTCAGATTTTCCCTTTAATATTAGCCTTTGTTGCTGGTCTTACGTCATGTTTTCTAGCTTTGGTGATGACCCTTTTTGTAGTTATTCGTACTCTTATGCTTGGGAATCCAACCTCAGGCTGGACATCTCTGATGGCTGTCATTCTATTTCTTGGTGGTGTCCAATTATTGACCATTGGTATTCTCGGAAAAATATATCAGTAAAAATTTATCTAGAAACAAAAAGGCCTCTATCTGATAAAAGAACAGAGTGAGCCAAGATAAGCTTTTGATAAAAAAATTAGTCCTTCAAAAGACTATAATTTTCTGGAAAAATATGCTAAACTAGAAGAAGCGGGATTTACAAATAGAATCTCCGCTAACGATTAAGATTGGTCTTTGATGAGCGCGCGAGTTGGGCAATTTTTAACAGCCTCTAAGACGTCTTGACTAGGAGAAATTTCTTTTTCTAGTTGATCGGGATCATCGTAAAAACGTACAATACCATTATCATGGTAATCAAATAATTCAGAATAAGTTTGGCATAGCCCACAGGCAATGCATCGTTCAGGGTATAAGTGTGATTTTCATATTTATATTGTAATAAGAAAAATAGAAAAACAAGGAGTAAAGATATGGAAAAGGAACTCGTAGCAGAAGATATCTATAACAATGAGGAGAACCGCTCAGAGCGTAGAAGTAGAGGAAATAAAGGATCAGACGTAGTAGCAAATCGTATCTTAACGATTTTTAGCTTGTATTTTCTTTGTAATCGTGGTCGGTATGATTGCTGTTTTAATCTATCTGTCTTCAGGTGGTAGTGATCGTACGTCAGCTTTGAAAGATTTTCCATGATTCTTCTGCACCCTAAGGTAGAAGAAGTATCGTCAACATCTTCAAGTAGTTCTGAAGAAGCATCAAGTTCTAAGCCAGAAAGTAGTTCAGAGGAAAATGCTAATGCCGAGGGAACTATTACTGTTCTTGCTGGTGAAGGTGAGGCAGCTATTGCAGCTAGAGCAGGAATCTCTATTGCCCAGCTTGAAGCCTTGAACCCTAGTCATATGTCTTCAGGTTCTTGGTTTGCAAAATCCTGGTGATGTTCTTAAGACAAGATAGGAGTTAGAATGAAAACAATTCAGATTGCTATTGACGGTCCAGCTTCAAGTGGTAAAGAGTACAGTAGCTAAGATCATAGCTAAGGATTTTGGTTATACCTACTTGGATACAGGTGCTATGTATCGTGCGGCAACTTATATTGCCTTACAGCATCAAATTAATCCAGAAGAATCTACTCAACTCCTTGATTTATTGGATCAATATCCGATTAGTTTTTGGGCGTTCTGAGGATGGAGAACAGCTTGTCTATGTCGGTGATGTAGATGTTAGCCATCCAATCCGAGAAAAATACTGTGACCAATGCGGTATCAGCTTTTGCTGCCATTCCAGCCATTCGTGAAAAAAATTGGTTGCTCTTCAACAGGAAATCGCCCAACAAGGCGGTATTGTCATGGATGGGCGAGATATTGGTACAGTTGTATTACCTCAAGCTGAATTGAAGATTTTTTTCTTGTTGCTTCAGTGGATGAGCGAGCAGAACGTCGTTATAAGGAAAAATCTTTCAAAGGGGATCGAAAACAGATCTAGAAACTTTGAAAGAAGAGATTGCTGCGCGTGACTATAAAAGATAGTCATCGAGAAACTTCGCCTCTTAAACAAGCAGAGGATGCTATCTACTTAGATACTACAGGACTAACTATTTTTAGAAGTTGTCGAAAAAAATCAAGTCAGAAGCAGTCAAACATTTTTTTAATTTGAAATTTTAACCGATTGATCACGATAGTGGTGAGTCAGTTTTTAGCAATTTGTCAAATTTTTTTAATTTTAAGGGTATAATAGTCATTGTTAACGAAAAATTTGACAATCAAACCATCATGAAAATAGAAGGAGATAAAATGAACAATCTACCAAATTGCCCAAAATGTAATTCAGAATATGTCTATGAAGACGGAGCCTTGCTAGTCTGCCCAGAGTGTGCTTATGAATGGAATCCTGCTGAGCAAGCAGAGGTTGAAGAAGGCCTTGTTGCTATCGACGCTAATGGAAATAAATTGGCTGATGGAGATACAGTAACCTTGATCAAAGACCTCAAAGGTAAAAGGGTGCACCGAAAAGACCTTAAGCAAGGGACACGTGTTAAAAAAATATCCGTATCGTTGAAGGTGACCACAACATCGATTGTAAGATTGATGGTTTTGGTGCTATGAAATTGAAATCAGAATTTGTTAAAAAAAGATTTAATCATGACTACTTGGAATAAATTTATTTTTTTCAGTCGGACTTTCTTGTTTTTTTCAGCAGCATTTACAGGGGTTTATCTGGAAATTACCAAACGCGGTGGTTTAGGGATGTTGCTTTACTATACAGTCCTTTCCAATCTTTTGGTTGTCATCTTTACAGCTTATCTTTTGTTAAAGATGCGTAGTGGCGGTGATAGTTGGCAGAGTGCTGGGATTCTACGTCTCAAAGGTGGTGTCACTATGAGTATTATGATTACTTGTGTCATCTATCATTTCATGCTAGCTCCCTTGACGACAGATTTTTACCGTTTGGAAAATTTCCTTTGCCATTATATTGTCCCTCTCTGGTTTTTAGCAGATACAATTATTTTTGATAAGAGTCGTCAATATAAGTTAGTTGATCCCATGCTTTGGACCAGCCTTCCTCTGCTTTATATGATTTTTTTGCCATCTTAAACGGTTTTTGTTCTAAAGATGGATGTCCCTAACGCTAAGGATAGTCCCTTCCCTTATTTCTTTTTGAATGCTACCAAACATGGTTGGGGCTTTGTCTTTAGATGGGCAGCTACTATCTTTGTTGCCTATATGGTTTCAGGATATCTGTTTTATCTTGTTAAAAAAAGCATTAAAAAAATCTAAAGAAAATAAAAAGTACCCAATGTGGGTGCTTTTTTTGTGATAGAGATAATTGTACCCGGACAAATCAATTTATTTTTATCTTGTTATGCAGTCTTTTATACCTTACAATAAAACTGTAGCTACCAATACAACTATTGAGGATGAGAAAAATGACTGAAAATCGTTATGAATTAAATAAGAATTTGGCACAGATGCTTAAGGGTGGCGTCATCATGGATGTTCAAAACTCCTGAACAGGCAAGAATTGCTGAGGCTGCAGGTGCGGCAGCTGTTATGGCCTTGGAGCGAATCCCAGCTGATATTCGTGCAGCGGGTGGTGTCTCTCGCATGAGTGATCCAAAGATGATTAAGGAAATCCAAGAAGCTGTCAGCATTCCAGTTATGGCTAAGGTTCGAATTGGGCATTTTGTTGAAGCACAGATTTTAGAAGCCATCGAGATTGACTATATCGATGAGAGCGAAGTTCTATCTCCAGCTGACGATCGTTTCCATGTGGACAAGAAAGAATTTCAAGTTCCTTTTGTTTGTGGTGCTAAAGACCTAGGAGAAGCCTTGCGCCGTATCGCTGAAGGAGCTTCTATGATCCGTACAAAAGGGGAACCAGGAACAGGAGACATCGTTCAGGCGGTTCGTCATATGCGTATGATGAATCAAGAAATTCGTCGCATTCAAAATCTCCGTGAAGATGAACTCTATGTCGCAGCAAAAGAACTCCAAGTACCTGTAGAATTAGTTCAATACGTTCACGAACATGGAAAACTACCAGTCGTTAACTTCGCAGCAGGTGGTGTAGCAACACCTGCAGATGCTGCTCTTATGATGCAGCTAGGTGCAGAAGGTGTCTTTGTTGGTTCAGGGATTTTCAAATCAGGTGATCCTGTTAAACGTGCGGCAGCAATTGTCAAGGCAGTTACAAATTATCAGAATCCTCAAATTCTGGCTCAAATCTCTGAAGACTTAGGGAGAAGCTATGGTTGGTATCAATGAGAATGAAATCCAAATTCTCATGGCTGAGCGAGGAAAAATAGATGAAAAATTGGAATATTGGCCTTGCAAGGTGCCTTTGTAGAACATGAGAAAAGTCCTTGCTCAAACTAGGAGTTGAAAGTGTTGAACTGCGAAATCTAGAAGACTTTTCAGCAACATCGAAGTGAGCTGTCAGGGTTTGATTTTTACCCGGGAGGTGAGTCGACAGCTATGGGAAAACTCCTACGTGACCAGCAGATGCTACTTCCTCTAAGAGAGGCTATTCTCAATGGTTTATCAGTCTTTGGGACTTGTGCTGGTTTGATTTTGCTAGCGAAACAGATTACCATTCAGGAAGAGACTCATCTGGCTACCATGGACATAGTAGTAGAGCGCAATGCCTATGGACGTCAGCTAGGAAGCTTTTATACAGAAGCAGACTGCAAGGGTGTTGGCAAGATTCCCATGACCTTTATCCGTGGACCTATTATTAGTGAAGTTGGTAAGGGTGTTGATGTTCTGGCAGTAGTGAACAATCAAATCGTTGCTGCTCAAGAAAAGAATATGCTAGTGACCTCCTTTCATCCGGAATTGACAAATGATCTTCGCTTGCATCAATACTTTATCAATATGTGTAAATAAAAATAGGTCGGGATTTTCCCGGCCTATTTTTACATGTAATAAACAATGGCGATGTATTGGAGAGCTGAAGCTGCCAGAATGAAGAGATGCCAGATCATGTGGAAGTAAGGTTTCTTCTTAGCATAAAAACCAGCACCAACTGTATAGCAAAGCCCACCTGATACCATAAGAGTCCAAAAAGATTGGATTTGTTTGACTGATGATTGCTGGTAGGATAGCCACAACTAGCCAACCCATGATGAGGTAGAGTATCAGACTAAATTTTTTTCATTGACTTTTTTTGGCAAAGATTTTATAAAGAATACCCAAAAATAGTTGTTCCCCACTGAATAGCGATAATCAGATAACCAAACCAGTTATTCATCAAGGGTCAAAAACGACAGGAGTATAAGAGCCAGCAATGGCAACATAAATCATGGAATGGTCAATGATATCGTAATACATATTTATGAGTTGAACCATAAGCCATAGAATGATAAATAGTCGATGAAAGGAACATGAGAAAGAGGCTGATGACGAAAATAGACACACCCAACAGATGATAAAAAGCCCATGAGCTTCGTAACTATAGGTTGATGAAATAGGAAGTAAGATGAGCATGATCAAATGCACCGACAGCATGGGTGACACTGTTTGCATATTTCTTCTCCAAAAACTAAGTCGTTTACTAAGTTTTGAAAACTAGTATTCATTTGTTTTCCTCCTTCAGTATCTGTAGTAGACTGAGATGCTAGTGTTTGATGATAGAGTTTGATGGTTTGGCAACTTGTCTGAGAATGATAGGGATTAGCTGGATCAATTTCTTTCATTCATATAGTCCACAAAAGGCATTGTAAAGTTCTTCTGAACTCGTCCCTCGTGTGAAGTGTATTTAGGGTTTGAGCAATTTCCTGGATTGAAAAAGACAGACTTGAGTGTTGTGATAGCTATCAAATCGGGCAATTTGTTTGCGTTGGTATTTTTTTCTTTTTCAGGCTTTTACTGAGGTAGCCGTGCTTTGACATAGTTGTTCACCATTGATGCAGTTAAACCTTTTATCTTTAGCAAGAGAAATAGGGTGAACAAACTTTGATTCACATAAAGTAGGACCTGATCCAAGATAGAGATCAATGTTTGGAATTTCTTCCCATTCTGGGTAGGAAAAAAAGTAGTTTTCATTTTCCAACTCCTGTTTATCTAGTTTTCGATAACTAGATTATAAAAATAATAGAAACAAAAAAAGTCAAAGTTTTAACTGCTTGTAGAAAGCCTATAAATTATGCTATGATGAGAGAAACTAGTCAGAAAAGAGGAAATAAGATGGAAATTCGTTTAGCCTTTCCAAACGAAGTAGATGCAATTATGCAGGTGATTGAGGATGCTAAAAAATGCTTGGCGGAAGCTGGTAGCACTCAGTGGCAAAACGGCTACCCAGATGCTGATACCATTATTGAAGATATCATCTCTGGTCAAGCTTATGTAGCTCTAGACGAAGGTGATCTCTTAGCCTATGCAGCAGTGACTAAGAGCCCAGAATCTGCCTATGAAGCTATTTATGAAGGCAAATGGCAAGGAGGAGAGACAGAGTATCTAGTTTTTCATCGTATTGCTGTGGCAGCAGATGTTCAAGGTCAAGGGGTAGCGCAGACCTTCTTGGAAGGCTTGATTGAAGGGTTTGATTACCTAGATTTTCGTTCAGATACGCACGCTGAAAAATAAGCCTATGCAACATATCTTTGAAAAGCTTGGTTTTAAAAAAAGGTTGGGAAGGTTCCCAGTTGATGGAGAACGTCTAGCCTATCAAAAAAATTAAAATCCAATGCCTAAAAAAAGTATGCAAAAAATGCTCTATGTTTCTCCCGTAGGGGAGCTCTCACTAGTTGCTGATGACCACTACTTGCTTGGCATTTGGTTTCAAGGTCAGAAACATTTTTGAGAGGTTTTGGAAGCTGGGTGTATCGTTGATGTTCCAAGCCATCCAGTTTTTGGACCAAGTTGCTTCTTATTTAGATAGCTATTTTCTCAGGACAAGACCAGGACCTATCTGAGCTTCCTCTGGCTCTGATTGGAAGTGAATTTGAAAAAGAAAGTCTGGTCTTATCTACGGGAAATACCCTTTGGGCAGACAGTGACCTATGGACAAATAGCTCAGGACCTGCATGTAGCTTCTCCTCAAGCTATCGGAGGAGCTGTAGGCCGAAATCCTTGGTCTATCCTCGTACCTTGTCACCGTGTACTAGGAGCTGGCAATCGTCTTACAGGCTATGCTTCGGGAGTTGAAAAGAAGGCTTGGCTGTTGAAGCATGAAAATGCAACATTTAAAGAGAATATAGAATAGAAAGAGAAGAAAAATGTTAGAATTTATCGAATATCCAAAATGTACAACCTGCAAAAAAAGCTAAGAAAAGAGCTAGATCAACTCGGGACTAGAATATAAAGATGTTCATATCGTCGAAGAAACTCCAACTGAGGAAGTGATTTTGACCTGGTTAGAAACTTCAGGTTTTTGAATTAAAAACAGTTCTTTAATACTAGCGGTATCAAATATCGTGAGCTAGGCTTGAAAGATAAGGTCGGAAGCATGTCAAAACAAGAAGCAGCTAAACTCTTAGCTAGTGATGGCATGTTACTCAAACGTCCAATTCTTGTTAAAGGTGGACAGATTCAGCAAATTGGCTATCGTAAAAGCCTATGAAGAACTTGGTTTGAATTAGGTTTTTATCTATCTCTTTGATAAAAAAATAATATGTCTGGCTTCTCTAAAAAGTGTGTTAAACTAGTATTTAGACCCAGAAAGTCTTTACCCGTAGCAAATATTTTTTTAATCAGAGCAGAAGTATGATAGAATGAATCATTATCAGGAGAGGATGTTTCTATGAACGTTACAACACTTTTAGCATCAGATTGGTATCAAAACTTGATGCAATATATACCAGATGGCAAACTCTTTAGCTGGCGTTCAGTTTTTGATGGTATTCCAAGAATTGTCCAACAATTACCCACAACCTTGATGTTGACAGTATGTGGTGCTTTTTTTGGTATCATGCTAGCCCTAGTCTTTGCTATTGTGAAAATTAACAGAGTTAGATTTCTTTATCCATTACAAGCTTTTTTCGTTAGCTTCTTAAAAGGGACACCTATTTTAGTTCAGCTGATGTTGACCTATTACGGGTATTCCACTAGCTCTAAAAAGCACTGAATCAACAATGGGGAACCTCTTTAAACATTAATGCAATTCCAGCAGCAACGTTTGCGATTGTCGCCTTCGCCTTTAATGAAGCAGCCTATGCCAGCGAGACCATTCGTGCAGCCATCCTCTCTGTAAATCCAGGTGAGATTGAAGCCGCTCGCAGTCTCGGTATGACACGTGCGCAAGTTTATCGTCGAGTGATTATTCCCAATGCAGCAGTGGTTGCAACACCAACCTTGATTAACTCCTTGATTGGCTTTGACCAAGGGGAACTTCCCTAGCCTTTCAGTGCAGGTGTTGTGGAAGTTTTTGCCCAAGCTCAGATTTTGGGTGGTGCAGACTATCGTTACTTTGAGCGTTTCATCTCGGTCGCCCTAGTTTATTGGGTAGTGAATATCGCTATTGAAAATCTTGGTCGCTTTATTGAGAAAAAGATGGCAATCGAAGCACCAGATAATGTGGAAACAGATGTGAAAGGAGACCTTCGCTAATGATTAAGATTTCAAATTTAAGCAAATCCTTTTCAGGTCAAACCGTCTTGGATCATCTGAATTTAGATATTCAAAAAAAGGGGAAGTAGTAGCTTTGATTGGTTCCTCAGGAGCTGGGGAAATCAACCTTTCTTCGTAGCCTAAACTACCTTGAAACACCTGATAGTGGAAGTATTCAGATTGATGATTTCAAAGTTGATTTTTTTCTCAAATTACGCAAGAAGAAATTCTGACTCTTCGTCGCAAATTATCGATGGTTTTCCAACAGTTCAATTTATTTGAGCGTAGAACAGCCTTAGACAATGTCAAGGAAGGTTTGCTTGTTGTCAAGAAATTATCGAACGAAGAAGCAACTAAGATTGCTAAAGAAGAGTTGGCTAAGGTTGGGCTTTCAGATCGTGAACAGCATTATCCGCGTCACTTGTCAGGGGGACAAAAACAACGGGTCGCTATAGCGCGTGCTCTAGCCATGAAACCAGACGTGTTACTTTTGGATGAACCAACTTCAGCCCTTGACCCAGAGTTGGTCGGTGAAGTGGAAAAATCTATCGCAGATGCTGCTAAGTCTGGTCAAACCATGATTTTGGTTAGTCATGATATGTCATTTTGTTGCTCAAGTTGCGGATAAGGTTTTTATTCTCTGGATAAAGGAAAGATTATCGAGACTGGAACTCCTGATGAGATTATCAACCATCCTAAAAGAAGAACGAACAAAAGAGTTCTTTGCTAGTTACAAACGGAACTATATTTGATATAATAGAAGATAAGAAAAACTCAGTTGGCTAAGCTAACTGGGTTTGCTCTTTAAAAATGTTAGAAATGAGAGAGAGCATGCTACTTCAAATATTTTCCTTGTACTTCCAGAGTTTAGTTTTAACCATGCTACTAGTCTTGATTGTCTTGGGACTTTGGATTGGTTTAAGAGCCCTATCAGGTGTTGATAAAACAGCTAAGGCCCGCCAAGCCCATCTCTATGATATGATTATGATTGGAGTATTGACAGTTCCAGTATTATCCTTTGCGACGATGAGTCTTTTTATTAGTTATCAAGGCTTAATAGTTGTAAAATGGGATTTAATCCGTTAGAATAAAAAAATAGTTACAACAAGAAAGAAGGAAAAGTGAATGTACGATACGATTATTATCGGGTGCAGGGCCTGCAGGCATGACTGCAGCCTTATATGCAGCTCGAAGCAATCTAAAAGTTGCTTTGATTGAAGGTGGTCTTCCAGGCGGTCAGATGAATAACACTTCTGATATAGAAAACTACCCAGGCTATGCTAATATCAGTGGTCCTGAGTTGGCTGAAAAGATGTTTGAACCACTTGAAAAATCTAGGTGTTGAACATCTCTATGGCTTTTGTAGAAAACGTTGAGGATCATGGTGAGTTTATAAAAAAGTCATCACAGACGATCCAGAATTTGAAACACGTACTGTTATCGTAGCGACTGGTTCAAAAACATCGTCTTTTAGGTGTTCCAGGGAAGAAGAACTGAATAGCCGTGGGGTTTCTTACTGTGCAGTTTGTGATGGAGCCTTTTTCCGTGACCAAGATTTATTGGTTGTCGGTGGAGGAGATTCGGCTGTTGAAGAAGCTATCTTCCTAACTCAGTTTCGCCAAAATCTGTAACCATCGTTCACCGTCGTGATGAGCTTCGTGCTCAAAAAAAGTTTTTGCAAGACCGAGCTTTTGCCAATGAGAAAAATCAACTTCATTTGGGATTCTGTTGTCAAAGAAATCAAGGGTGAAAATCGTGTGGAGTCAGTTGTCATTGAAAAATGTTAAAACAAATCAAGTGACTGAACATGCCTTTGGTGGAGTCTTTATCTACGTTGGTTTAGATCCAGTTAGTGATTTTACAAAAGATTTACAAATCCAAGATGAATCAGGTTGGATTTTGACAGATGACCACATGAAGACAAAGTGTTGCAGGTGTCTTTTGCGGTTGGGTGATGTTCGTCAGAAAGACCTTCGCCAAGTTACAACAGCGGTTGGTGATGGCGCTATCGCAGGTCAAGAAGCCTATAAATACATTACTGAACACAGTTAAAAAAAGAGTGGGACAGAAATCGGTAATTCGTTAGAATTCGATTTCGTCGTCCCATCTCCGCACAGTTGAGTAGGGGCTGTAAAAGCTGTTGAAATCAGCGTAGTAAAGTCCCACTCAACCACTGCGTCTTGCTCGACAATCAAAAGAAAATTGAGAGGCTAGGGACTTTTGTCCCAGCCTCTTTTTTTATAATCGATTGCGGAAGACTTCGTACATAAGAATAGCAGCAGCAACGCTAGCATTGAGACTCTGTACGTGCCCATTCATAGGAATGGTAATCATCTCGTCCACTTGCTTTTTGATGTTGCTTGAGATACCTTTTCCTTCATTTCCCGATAATGAGGGCGACTCTTTACCACTTTGTGTTCCATTTATGGCAAGGAGTTCCCGTTCATATCAGTTCCAAAAAGTCCAGAAAAGCCCTCTTCTTTAAGTTTGTCCAAGGTTTGACTGAGGTTGGTCACGCGAGCGATAGGGAACATGCTCAATCGCACCTGTTGCTGTTTTAGCAACGACAGGAGTAACGCCGACAGCTCGGTGTTTGGGAATGATGACACCCTGAAACATTGGTTGCATCAGCTGTTCTTAGAATAGAGCCGAGGTTGTGAGGGTCAGTTAGTCCATCTAGGATCAAGAGTAGTGGATTTTTCCTCTTGACGGGTCTTTGGCAAGAATCTGCTCCAGTTCAGTGTAGGCGAAATTCTGAAACACGCAAGACAAAAACCTTGGTGAACAGCTCCTTCAGTCATTTCAGAAAGTGATTTTTTTGAAGTCCAAGAAATGGAGACCTTTCTTCTCAGTTGCTAGTTCTTTGACTTTTTCAACATTTCTTTTCCTCTTAAAGTCTTCTTGAACATAGAGCTTTGTTTGCCAGTATTTGCTAAAGAGCTTCTGTAACGGCATGAACGCCATAGACAATATCGTTTGTTTTCATAATTTTAATTTTTAAAGTTATAGGACTGAGGCAAACTGCTATCATTTTTTTAGAATGCCTGTTGACTCAGTAGTTGCTAGTTTATTCTAGGATGAGGAGTCCTTCTTTGATTTCGAAAAGGATCTTTTTTTCATTGATACGATCGTAGAACATGACGCCATTTAAGTGGTCAATTTCGTGTTGAACGACGATAGAGTTATAGCCCTTGAGTTTGATGCGGTGCTTTTCTCCATCCTTTATCAAAATAGTCCACAGTTACTCGAGCATGGCGGATAACATAGCCTGGAACCGCACGGTCGACAGACAAGCAACCTTCTCCCTCGCCCTAGAGCAGCGTCTTGGACTGAGTGGGATACAATTTTCGGATTGTACATGACAGCCTGTAAATCATAGGCTTCTTGAGGTGTTTCACCTTCCTCGGTGATATTAGGAACTAATACGGCGATGATGCGTTTTGAGATATCGAGTTGTGGTGCTGCAAGACCAACTCCACCACGTAGCCCTAATTTTTCAGCCATAACAGGGTCTTGTGAGTGTTTTTAAAAATTGCATCATTTTTTTCTCCGAGAATGATATCTTGATCACTCAAGGGGAAGCTGACTTCTTCAGCAACGGCACGAAGAGTTGGGTTTCCTTCGCGGATAATATCTTTCATATCGATTAAATGAGCAGCTTTGGTAATTCTTTCTATAGCAGACATGTTCTCTCTCCTTTTCTTACTTTACATGATAACACAAAATAGCCTAGAATGAAAGCACATTAGTTCTATCAGGATGCATTCTCCAGATGAAATACTATCTTGTCTATGGTATAATAAGTTAAGGAGATTTGCATCAAAAAGTAGGGAGAAAAAAATATGGAAAAAAACGTAGTAGAAGCAGAAAAAAATGGTTCGAACTTTCAAGTTATCAGAACATGCTGTTCGATTTTTTAGAAACTATAAACAGTGGAGCAATAGAACTTTTATTGTAGTTTTGTTGGTTTTTGTAGCTCTCTCCATGGTCACGACCTTGTTAGTAGAAGGAGCTCAGGGGATTTCTTTAACTAGTAGTCACTCGAGTGTAGTCCATCATAAATCCAATGCTCAGGAAAAGAGTGCGGAGGCTGAGCAAGAAACCAGTGCTCGTATCATGGCTCACGGTGATTTGCTCTATCATGACATCTATTTATATTTCAGCTCAAAAATCAGGATGGGAAGCTATGATTTTCATGAAAATTTTGACTATGTCAAACCTTGGTTTAAGAAGGCTGATCTAGTCATAGGTGACTTTTGAAGGGACTATTAGTAAGGACCATTACCTTGCAGGCTATCCTTTATTTAATGCTCCAGAAGAGGTTATGGGATGCGATAAAGGATGCTGGTTATCAGGTGCTGGACTTGGCCCACAATCACATCTTAGATTCCCAGCTAGAAGGAGTTATCTCTACAGCCGATGCGATCGAAAAGGCAGGCATAACTCCAATTGGAGTATATACCCATGAAGCGCGTGACAAGGCGCCTTTAGTGATTAAGGAAGTCAATGGGATCAAGGTTGCTTTCCTTGCCTATTCTTATGGCTTTAATGGTATCGAGGAATACATCTCTAAAGAGGATTACAATAATTACCTGTCCGACTTAAACGAAGACAAGATGAAGGCTGAAATTGAGCGAGCTGAAAAAGAGGCAGACATTACCGTTGTAATGCCACAAATGGGAATTGAGTATCAATTAGAACCAACTGAAGAACAAAAGATTCTCTACCACAAGATGATTGACTGGGGAGCTGACCTTATCTTTGGAGGGCATCCTCACGTTGTTGAACCAGCTGAAACAGTTGAAAAAAATGGAGATAAAAAACTCATTATCTACTCTATGGGCAATTTCCTCTCAAATCAACGGATTGAAACCATGCAGGATGAGGAAAATGCTAAGTGGACGGAACGTGGAGTTCTCATGGACGTAACCATAAAGAAGAAAGCAGGCAAGACAACTATTGAGACTGCAGAGGCTCATCCGACTTGGGTTAATCGTACTCCAAAAGGGACCTATTCACCTGACGGCTATCCACTCTATCTTTATCAGACCTATATCTTGGAAGATTTTATAGAAGGTGGGGCTCATCGTGAAAAATTGGATGAGGAAACCAAGGAAAGAATTGACATAGCCTACAAAGAAATGAATGAACATGTTGGATTGAAGTGGTAGTAGTATTTCTAAGAGGAGACGAGATGACGATAAAATTAATTGCAACAGACATGGATGGAACCTTATTGGACCCCAAAGGTCAAGTAGATTTACCTCGTTTGGAGAAGATTCTTGATCAGCTAGAAGAAAGGGGGATTCGATTTGTCATTGCGACTGGAAATGAGATTCATCGTGTGAAACAATTACTAGGGCATTTGACAGAGCGAGTAGTTTTGATTGTAGCTAATGGGGCGAGAATTTTTGAAGGAAATCAACTTTTACAGGCTCAAACTTGGGATGATGATATGGTTGATCGAGCTTTAGAATTTTTTTCAAGGGCCGAGAATGCCAAGATCAGTTTGTAGTGACCAGTATGAATGGTGGTTTTTGTGAAAGAAGGCACCGTCTTTACTCAACTTGAAAATTTTTATGACTCCAGAGATGATTGAACTCTTTTTACCAACGGATGAATTTTTGTGGAAGAGTTAGAGTCTCATCTTTTTGGTGGAGTGTTAAAAATGAGCTTGGTAGTCGGTGAGGAGCGCTCTGACTCAGTTTTAGAGGAAATCAATCAGCTCTTTAATGGTCATGTTCAGGCTGTCTCAAGTGGCTATGGTTGTATCGATATTCTTCAGGCTGGTATTCATAAAGCCTGGGGCTTACAAGAGCTACTCAAGCGTTGGGATATCAAAGCTGAGGAAATCATGGCTTTTTGGTGATAGTGAAAATGATGTAGAAATGCTTCAATTAGCTGGAATTGCCTATGCCATGGAAAATGCCGATGACAAGGCCAAAGCAGTAGCGACTGACTTTGCTCCATCCAATAGTCAGGCAGGAGTTTATAAGGTTTTGGAAGACTGGCTAGAAAAAGGAGAATGAAATGGCAGTGCAGTTGTTAGAAACGTGGCTCCTAAAAGAGCAAGAGAAAATCCAAAACAAGTATCGTGAGCTCAATCAAATCTCCCTATTGGATCCAGATATCATTTTTCTTGGTGATTCTATCATCGAATATTATCCCTTGCAGGAGTTACTAGGACCTTCAAAAGATCTTGGTCAATCGAGGAATCAGGGGTTACCAGACAGGGCTTTTACTTGATAATCTTGATGCCCATCTCTATGGTGGTGCGGTTGATCAGATTGTTCTTTTGATTGGGACAAATGATATTGGTAAGGAAGTAGAGTTGGAGCAGACCTTGCATAACCTCGAAGCTGTGATTCAGTCAATTGCGCGTGATTTTTCCACTTACCCAAATCAAACTACTTTCTATTTTGCCAGTTAATGAAGGTACAGAGTATCAGCAGACAGTTTATATCCGCACCAATGAGAAAAATCAAGGCCTGGAATCAAGCTTATCAAGACTTAGCTTCAGCCTATATGCAGGTAGAATATATCCCAGTATTTGATAGCTTCTTAGATGAAGCTGGACAATTAAAACCTACCTACACAACCGATGGCCTACACCTAAGTGTTGCTGGTTATCAGGTTCTATCAAAAGTGTTGAAAGACTATCTTTTTTTAGAATTTTAACAAGTTTGAAAAAAAGTAATAGATAAATAATTGACATAAAAAAATTCTTCTTGTAGATGTAAATAGTGATAAAGATTCACTGAAATCTATAGGGTTGAATTTTTTTTCTTTTTATGATAACTTCCCTTGAATACAAAAAGTATTTTTTTGCCATATTCAGTACCAAAGATGCATAAAAACCTATATTTAAATGGAAGAACTTGAAATTACGAAGAGTTAAATATTACTAGAAAATGAATATTATGCATTTTTAGAATAGTTTTAAAGGGCGAATTAACCTTGATAGAAAAGGCTAGAATATGGTATACTATTAGAGTTACTGTAATGCGGATGAAAGTGTTTTCTTTTCTGAAAATTCCAAATATTCTTGCATATTATTAGTAAAAAAATGTTTAAAAAAAGGAGAACTTATCACATGATAAGAAGAGAGCAACAACGATTTTCTTTAAGAAAAATACAAAGTTGGTGTCGCATCAGTTTTTTTAGGAACGACCCTTAGCTTCATGATGGCTAATGGTAGTGCGGTAAATGCTGCTGAGATTGTAGCACAAACAGCAGCTTCTGCTGGGAATACTGAACAAGTCGAAAAAGGAAAAAAGTTGACAGAGGCATCCACGGATGTAGCAAATTCAGCTGTTTCTGAAACTTCAGAAGGTAAGCAAGAAACTTTAACATCTGAAGCTAAGCCTGAAGAAGCAAAAATCAGAATCAATTGAAAGCAAAAATCTGAAGAAACAAAAAGCTGAAAAACCTGAGGAAAAACATCTGTTAGTCCTGAGGCAAAACCAGAGTCTTCTAAAGCCAATAGCAACAACTGCTTCAAAAAGCAGAAGAAGTTGTAGTAGCTAAGCCTAAGGCAGAAGAAAAAGACTGAATCTAAATCAGAGGAAAAATCTGAGCCTAAAGCAGAACTTTCAGCTGTAGCTGAGGCAACTAGCCTTGATACAACTGTTAGTGCAACTAATGTTGAAAGCAAAAATCACTAGTAGATACAGAAACACTAGCTTTGGCAGCTGAGAAATACTGTAAATGCTGGTGCTTTAGCTACAAATGGTGGTCGTCGCCGTAATCGTCGTGCTGCAACTGACCATAACACAGAAGCAATAGCAACTACAACCACACTTAAAGAAGGTGAAATAGCTTCACCAGATATGACAGATCCTGTTGGTGCAACATGTTAAGTCCCAGGATGTACCCGCAGGATACGCAGGATACGAGAGAAAGGCTGGGGATTACTATACATTTAGTATTCTAGATCTTACAAAATTTAATGAACGTTACAATACCAACTACTACGTTCGTATCTATAAGCACTTTAGTAACTCAACTGATTCTGTTGCGGAATTGATCGATAAGACAACTGGTGCTGTAGTTGAAACAAAGACAATCACTGCAACAAGTGGTGTTCAGCAGTTCTCTACAACTAAAAACCAAGTCAAACTCTGAGTTGACCTTCCAAGTTGACTATCAGACTTCTACAGCAGCAGATAAAAACAGTTCAGCCTTTTTCTACAAACAGGTTATAAGGTGGCTGATAGAATTGAATCGCTAGTAAATCCAGGTCATGAACTTACACCGACAGAACAAGCACTTTTGACAGCTGTTTATAATGCTCGTACAACTACTGATGTTATGAACGTAGTAGAGCCTACCTATAATGGACGCACGATTACGGATAGTAACTTCAAAAATTCCACGAGTTGTTACCAAAAATCACTCACTATAAAGTAGTTGACAAAGCCAATCCTACCTATAATGCTAGTAAAAACAGATACAACTGTTCAAGATTATGAGGCGAATGGTAATGAAGTTGAATTAGCTAAGTATACATTGACAGCTACAGAAGGTCAAAACTTCACTGCTTCAGGGAAACGTCAGTTTGCAGGTTACAAACTCTATCAAGAAGCTCCTGCTGATAGTATGACGGGTTATGTTTCTCGTCCATATGTTGTTGGGACTAAATTCATGGATGCGGAGCGTGCGGGTATCAAGCGTATCAAAAGAAATCGTCGGAGAAGATGGTTCAGTTGTCGTTCGTGTCTATCTTCTTGATCCAAAAGCAACAAAGCAAGCGTTCTGACGGTTCATTAAGTACAGATGGCTATATGCTACTAGCAGAAACCAAGCCTATAAAACCTGGAAAGGCAAACACAGAAGATTTAGTTGTTAAGAAGACACCTCTGTACACGATTCCTTTTACTGATAAAAATGGAGTAAACTATCCAAACGGTAAGGAAACTGCATTTGACTTCCAAAGAGCTGCAGGATACACACCTAAGAAAACAGTCTTTGTTCCTTTCCTTGGAGATAATATTGGACACCTTTCTCCAAACGAACAATTAGTAAGGGGAAATTACGGTATTGGTACCAACGTTGACTTGCTTAATGGATTGACGCCATATACGGAAACAGTTTACTACTATGAAAAAAAGTAGATCCAGTAACCTACACCCCTGAAGTAAGTAAAGTCCTTGAAGGACGTACTTTAAATGATGGTGATTTTAGCTTTACCCTTAAACAAGAAGGTGGCACACACAAAGAAACTGTTACCAACAAAAAAATGGTAAGGCAACCTTTAGCAAGTTAACCTTTGAAAAAACCTGGAACTTATACTTACAAGATCAAAAGAAGTTGCTGGTTCGGATAAGGATGTTGACTATGATGGTATGGAGGTTACCCTCACAGTTACCGTTACTCAAAAATTCTCAGGATAAACTAGAAGTTGAAGCAGTTTATAAATCAACAGGTGGTGAAGCAACTGGTACTGATGATAAAGTCTTTAACAACCACGTTGTAGCATGCCTGTAACTGTCCAATTTGACTTCAGCAAAGCTCTTGCAGGCCGTAAACTAAAGGCTGGTGAATTTAGCTTTGTATTGAAAGACAAAGATGGCACTGTTATCCAAACAAAAACAAAACGATGCCGCTGGTAAGGTTAAATTTGACGCCTTGACATTTACGAATGCTCAAGTTGGTATCACAAGTACACTGTAGAAGAAGTTATTCCAGAAACAAAAGAAGCTGGTATGACTTATGACACCATGAAGGCAAACGTGACAGTTACTGTTACAAAATCAGGTCATGCCCTTACTGCTGTAGCAGCACTTCCAGCAGATAAAGAATTTAACAATACCTTCACACCAACTCCTGTTAAAGTAAATCTTGAATTTGATAAATCACTTTCAAATAGTACCTTGAATGCAGGTGACTTTAGCTTCACTTTGACTGGTGATAATAATGTTAATGAAACTGTAACAAATAAAGCTAATGGTAAGATTAACTTCAGCGAATTGTCATTTGACCAAGCAGGTGAATACAACTATACTGTTAAGGAAGTGAAGGGCAATAAAGCCGATGTAGACTACGATGCAATGACTATCGCAGTTAAAGTAACAGTTACAAAAGATGAGAATACAGGTCTCTTAGTAGCTAATACTGAAATGACTTCAACAGGTGGTGAAGCAACTGGTACTGATGATAAAGTCTTTAACAACCACGTTGTAGCGCCTGTAACTGCTCAATTTGACTTCAGCAAAGCTCTTGCAGGTCGTAAACTTAAAGCAGGCGAATTCAGTTTTGTCTTGAAAAATTCTGAAGGAACAGTTCTTCAAACCAAGCAAAATGATGCTGATGGAAAAGTTAAGTTTGATGCTTTAACATTTACAAATACTCAAGTTGGAAATCATAAGTACACTGTAGAAGAAGTTATCCCAGAAACTAAAGAAGCTGGAATGACTTACGACACCATGAAAGCTAACGTGACAGTTTCTGTAACGAAATCAGGTCATGCCCTTACTGCTGTAGCAGCACTTCCAGCAGATAAAGAATTTAACAATACCTTCACACCAACTGCAACATAAGCACAATTCAAGTTTACTAAGAAACTTGAAGGTAAAAGAACTGACGAAGGATGCCTTCACATTTGAATTAGTTGAAAATGGAAAAGTTCTCCAAACGAAGAAAAATGCGGCTGATGGAACTATCCAGTTTGACGCGATTTCTTACGATAAAGAAGGTTCTCATACATACACTGTACGTGAAGTAGCTGGAACAGATACAAATATCGACTACGATTCAATGAATGCAGAAGTAACCGTAACAATTACGAAAGACGCTGCATCTGGTGTCTTGACTGCTAATGTTACAATGCCTGCAGATACAGAGTTCAACAACTATGTAGTTTCACCAGTAGTTACTAAGTTTGATTTTACGAAGAAACTCGCAGGTCGTAAACTTAAGGAAGGTGAATTTAGCTTCGTCCTTAAGAATGCAGCAGGTGAAGAAGTTGAAACTGTTAAGAATAAAGAAGACGGAACTGTTACGTTCTCAGAATTATCATTCGATAATACAAAAGTTGGTACCCATACTTATACAGTAGAAGAGGTTATCCCAGCTACTAAAGAATTAGGAATGACTTATGACACCATGAAAGCAACGCTTACTGTGGAAGTTGCAAAAAATGGACATACCCTAACAACAGTAACAAATGTCAGCTCAGCTGGTGGTGTGGACGATAATGGAGCATCAACAGATGGTACTGAAGATAAAGTATTCAACAACAAGATTACTCCTCCAGAAACACCTGTATTCCAACCAGAAAAATTTGTACTGAATAAAGAAAAGTATGACATCACTGGTACAAAACTCGTTGACGACGATCATGAGTTGACAAATGAGTACACAGAAACAAATGCTAACCCATATGTTGATGATACAAACAACAATGAAGCAGAAAACATCAATACGAAAACTGTTGAACGCGGTGATAAATTAGTTTACCAAGTATGGTTGGACACTAAGAATTTCACTGACAAGAACAACATCCAATCTGTAGGTATCTCTGATACATACGAAGCAAATAAATTGACTGTTAACGCTACTGACATCAAGGCTTATGACAGCGTAACTGGTGAAGATGTAACATCTAAATTTGATATTACAGTAGCTAACGGAGTCATTACAGCTACATCTAAAGCTTCTATGAACAAATCTTTAGGTGATGCAGAAAATACTCAAGTTATTGACACAACTAAATTCGAATTTGGTCGCTACTATAAATTCGATATCCCAGCCACTGTCAAAGCAGATGTTAAGGCAGGAGCTGATATTGAAAATAAGGCCAACCAAATCGTTCATGTCTACAACCCAGTAAGCAAATCAGTAGAAACACCTGAAAAACCAACTCAGAAACGTGTCAACTCTGTACCAGTTACAGTTGATCTCAAGTTCACTAAGAAGTTGGAAGGCCGTACCCTAGCAGCTGGTGAATTTAGCTTTGTTCTTAAGAAAGACAATGTTGCAGTTGAAACTGTTAAGAATGATAAAGATGGTAAGATTACCTTTAAGACACTTAAGTTTGGTAAAGATGATCTTGGCAAGACCTACACTTATACTGTTTCAGAGGTTGCAGGTACTGATACAACAGTAACTTACGACGATATGGTTGCAACAGTTACAGTGAAGGTAGCCCATGATGGTACTGCTAAGGCAATTGTAGCAACTGTTACTGACGCTCCAGATAAAGAGTTCAATAACACTGTGACTCCACCAGAAGAGCCTAAGTTCCAACCAGAGAAATACGTTGTTTCAGAAGAGAAATTCGATATCACAGGCGACAAGCTTCTTGATGATGATTCTGAGTTGACTGATAAATATGGTGAAACAAATACAAATCCATATGTAGATGGAATTTCAAACAACGAAGCTCAAAACTTGAATACTAAGACTGTGAAACGTGGCGCTAAATTGGTTTACCAAGTATGGCTTGATACAACTAAATTCGACGCTAACAACAAGGATAACATCCAATCAGTAAGTATTTCTGATGACTTCGATGAAACTAAGGTTGATGTAGACGCTTCAGCTATCAAGGCTTACGATTCAGTAACTGGCGCTGATGTGACTGACAAGTTCGACATTAAGGTTGAAAATGGTGTGATGACCGCAACTCTTAAAGCTGGCTTCACTAAGTCACTTGGAGACGCAGACGATACACAAATCATCGACACAACTAAATTCGAGTTTGGTCGCTACTATAAATTCGATATCCCAGCCACTGTTAAAACAGACGTTGAAGGTGGAGTAGACATCGAAAATACAGCAGCGCAAATTGTAAACTACTACAACACAAGCACGAAGAAAGTTGAAAAACCAGAAAAACCAACTGAAAAACGTGTTAACTCAGTTCCAATTGAAGTCGAATTCAACTTCACTAAGAAATTGGAAGGCCGTGAGTTGAAAGCTGGCGAATTCAGCTTCGTATTGAAAGACTCTAAAGGTACTGAAATCGAAACAGTTCAGAACGATAAAGATGGTAAGGTGAAATTCGCTAAACTTGAATTCACTAAAGCTCAAGTTGGAACTCATAAGTACACTGTAGAAGAAGTTAAAGGATCTGACGCTACAGTCACTTACGATACCATGAAGGCTGAAATCACAGTAGAAGTTGAACGCGATGGAAAAGCTAAAGCACTTGTGAAGACAGTGACTGACGCTCCAGACAAAGAGTTCAATAACACTGTGACTCCTCCAGAAACTCCTGAGTTTAACCCAGAGAAATACATTCTTAACGAAGAGAAATTTGACATTACTGGAACTAAACTTTTGGATGATGATAAAGAGTTGACTGATAAAGTAGCTGATACCAACAAAGATCCATATGCGGATAAAGTTGATAATAATGAAGCGCAAAATATCAATACTCAAACACTCCATAAAGGTGATAAGGTTGTTTACCAAGTATGGTTGGATACAACTAAATTTACAGAAGCTCACAATATTCAATCTGTTGGAATTACAGATAAATATGACAGTGAAAACTTGGATGTTAATGTAGCTGATATTAAAGCTTACGATTCAGTAACTGGTGAAGATGTAACCGCTAAGTTTGATATCTCAATTGTGGATGGTGTCATTACTGCTACATCTAAGGCTGAATTGACTAAGTCACTTGGAGATGCAGAGAATACACAAGTAATCGACACTGCTAAATTAGCATTTGGACGTTACTACAAGTTTGATATTCTTGCACGAATCAAGGATACTGCTAAGGAAGGTGTAGATATTGAAAATACAGCTTCTCAAATCGTTCACCAATACGATCCAACTAAGAAATCAGTTGAAAAACCAGAAAAACCAACTGAAAAACGTGTTGTAAATATTCCAGTTAAAGTTGAATTCAACTTCACTAAGAAATTGGAAGGCCGTGCACTGAAGGCTGGCGAGTTTACTTTTGTACTCAAAGACAAGGATGGAAATGTGATTGAAACTGTAAGCAATGATGCTGAAGGTAAGATCAAGTTCTCAGCTCTTAAATTCAAACGTGGTCAAGAAGGTACTTATATTTATCATGTAGAAGAAGTGAAAGGTACAGAGGCTGGAGTTGAGTACGATAAGATGGTAGCGACTGTTGGAGTTACTGTGACGAAGGACGGTAAAGTATTAACTCTTACTTCACAAATGCCTGAAGATACTGAGTTTAACAACAAGGTAACACCGCCAACACCACCAACACCGCCAACACCACCAACACCGCCAACACCACCAACACCACCAACACCGCCAACACCACCAACACCACCAACACCACCAACACCGCCAACACCACCAACACCAGTAACACCACTAACACCAGAAAAACCTAAAGGTCGTGAGTTGCCAAATACTGGTGAGCAATCTACAGTTGGAGTAGTTGCTCTAGGTGCAGCCCTTGGTCTAGTAGGTCTAGGTTTGGTTGCAAAACGTAAAAAGAAGATGAATCTTAAGAGAATCAAGGTTTATCTTAAGGGTATCTAACATATGGATATTCCAAAAAGGTAGTACATTTAGAATTAAGTGGAATCCCAAAAAGAGAGGTTTAATCCTTCTTTCAGACTGAAGAAAAAAGTCCATTTTGGATAATTTTCTTCAGTCTTATTCTTTTACAAGAGAAAGCAAAAATTTTTAAGAATTGTGCTATCTCAGTATTCCTAATAGTTTTCACTATATGGTAACAAACCTACAAAATGGCAACTTTTCTATTGCTGGTAGGGTTTGTCTACGTTCTGAAATAATATAAAATTTTCTATTAGGTTGACAAGCTTTATGAGTCAGATTTGAAAAATATAGTGAAGACAATGAAATGGTTTTTAAAGTTTGTTTATGATGTTTCACGTTAGATTTCCATGTTAAAAAGAGTAAAATTTTATATAAAGGAAAAGATATTTTCAATCTGTAAGTACAAGTTTGAAGTAGTTTTTGTATGTATTTGCCCTTTGGTTTTTAGGTGGTAAACTTGTAACAGTACAAGTAGGTACAACGATGACTGAGACAACAACAATTAATGGAACTTTCGAAGTAATTTTAAGAGTTTCAGATGAGATTCAGGATAGTTCAGCAAGTGATTTGACATAAGATATCCAGGCTACTTTAAAAAGAATTTTGATGAAAAAAATTTACTTAAAAATACTTGAATAATATTTAGTTTGTAGTATAATACTAATTAGTAAAACGTTTTTCAAAAAGGAGGATTATACAATGGCAAAAGTTTTGGATTCACAGACTTATAACAAACGAAATAAGGTAAAATTATTTGGTTTGGCAACAGTTGCAACTTTATCTTTATCTATTTTTGCTAACTCACAACATGTACAGGCAGATACCGTAAATGCAACTCCAGTTATTGTGGGAGATTGGTCAGGGCTTCAGACAGCAAACCAGGGAGGCAATAATGTAGCTTTTGTAGATTATGAAAGTTTATCATCAAACGAAATTTCACAGATTCGTCAGTTAGATAATCTTGAGAGTGCTAAAGGTTGCTCGCTTTTACAAATTTGTCTATGTAAAAGATCGCACTACCTCACCGTTTACTATTACGTCGAATAAACAAATTCCGGGTGTTACTAAAGAACAACAAAAAGTAGTTCAGCATGTAATTTCAAAAGAGTTGCCTCAAACAGGTGTAACACAAATGGAAGCGTATGGAAGCTTAGTAGGTTTTGGTCTTTTGGCAGGAGTGACTTTTCTATTTGTTTCGAAAAGGGTCAAAAATCAAGCAAGCTTCTACTTTTACTTCTTGTAAGTGGTAGTGTACTGTGCTATAAAGTATCAGATGCCTTTGCCTATTCAGGTTCAGAGTTAGCACCAACTGTTTTAGTTACAAAGGATAGTCAACTAAAAACCTATTTCGATTAATGGCTACCACTATGTAGGTGTAATTGAAGTAAAGGAAATGTGTCCAACACCAACACCAACACCAACACCAACACCGACACCAACACCAACACTGACACCAACACCAACACTGACACCAACACCAACACCAACACCAACACCAACACCAACACTCGACACCAACACCGACACCAACACCGACACCAACACCAACACCAACACCAACACCGACACCAACACCAACACCAACACCAACACCGACACCAACACCAACACTGACACCAACACCAACACCAACACCAACACCGACACCAACACCGACACCAACACCGACACCAACACCAACACCGACTGACTTGAAAGGGACAGTTATTGTTCGCTATGTGGATACAGAAGGTAACGAAATTATGTCAAGTGAAACTGTTGCAAAACGATGTTGCTGTGGGGACAACTTACAACACGGAACAAAAAAAGTTATTACAGGATATAGTTTTAAAGAAATGAGTAGTGAATCAGCTCCAGCAACAGGAAACGTTGTTGAGGGTATTCAGACTGTCACATATGTGTATGGAAAAAAATTGGCTATTATAAACTCTATTTTCACTTGCCAAGCAATAGAACGTGGAATATTAAACATGGAACGGTTCAAGTAAGTTATAAATGGAAAGGTCAGCCAGTGAATGAAGATATCTTACTATTAGAAAAAAATCTGGTATTGTTGGTGAATCGATCGATCGTTCTCATATCATTGATGCTTCAACAGTTCTCCAGGATTTGACTTTTGTTGTAAATGGGGTAGATTACACTCCTGACGAATTTGATAAATTTATACTTGATAACGAAGGAGTCACTCGTATGGGCGGAGGAGTTGTAGAATTAGATGAGAATACATCCTATATTGATGGAACAGTAATAGATTATTATTCTTTGGAGTTACTCCGATTTGGATTATTTGTAATTAATTTGATTAAACTTAGAGTTTTTCAAATTAATTAGACTATCAACCTAAAAATACTATCAGTATTTCTATCTATTTTTAAGATGCTTTGTCATCACTAGCGGATTGATGAAAGAAAAAAACAGTTTGTCTACATTCTAAAAAGAGAGGTTTAATCCTCTCTTTTGTTTTTGTCCTTGGATTTGAATAGATATGAATAAACGTAAAATTCTAATAATAATTAAACAAATGGTGTCAGAATGTACATTTTTATAAATAAATGTGCTATAATAAAGTTAGGTAATCAAATGTTTCCTAACAATAAAGGAGGTTATTATGAAACACAAATGGTTTAAATGTCTCAACATTTTTCTTAACATTTTTGCTAATGGGATTATCGATGATCAGATTTGGCAAAAAGTAGTTCAAGCAGAGACTGTCATAAATTATAATATAGATACTAAGATGATTCATGAGAGATCTGGTCTTGAACTAGGTGAGGATGTGGAAGTTATTGCTGGGGAACGTTTACTCGCAACCTATCAGTTAACCTTTCCAGATAGTCAGAGTGTCTCTGAGAACGATCAATTGATTTTAGATATTCCTAGAGAGCTTAGATTGATTACGAATTTGACCTTTGACGTTACAAATAGTAAGGGCACGAAGGTTGGTATTGCTCAAACCGATCCTAGTACAGGAAAAAGTTACAGTAACTTTTACAGATTTTTCTAAGAGACCTGAGAATAAAGAGCTTTCTTTACAGTTTAATTTAACGATTAATCGAGAAGTCGTTAAGGAGAGTCAACCAGTTACTGTTACCATTGGTCATAAGACTTATAGTTTCAAGTACAAACAAGATAGTGGCGAAGCAGGCGACTATGAGATGAAATACGGTTATCAAGATGATACAGATCCAAGTATTATTAAGTGGCGTATTCTCTTGAATGCCAATCAAGATATGATTCGTGGCATGACAATTACGGACACTTTTTGGTAATGGACAAACCTTAATTCCTGAATCATTTAGAGCTGTTCGTTATGATACACAACCCTACAAAAATTCGTAACGAGGCTCATATTCTCACGTTAGAGCCATCAGATAACTTTTTCAAACAAGGCAGTATTCACTAAAAATGCTCAAGGTGGAATCACAGGCTTTTACGATTCCATTTTGGAGATAACTATCATTGGGCAATGTATATTGAATACTCTACTAAATTACCAGATGGAGTTCCTGCAGGTTCATTAGTATCGAATAATTTAGCATGGTCTGCCACAAATTTTAAGACACGTAGTATGGTACGTGAAGTCCGTCTAGAGTCAGGATCAGGTTTTGGTAACGCTGAAAAATCAGAATCAGTTATCTTAAAGTCTCACAAAAACTTTAAAAAGGGAAAAACATTAGAAAAATCAGTTTAACTTTTGCACTTTATGATGCTGCAAATCCTAGTGAACCTCTTCAAATTGCTAAAAAAATGCTGAAGATGGAAGTGTAATTTTTAATGCTATCAAGTATAATAAAGAAGGCGTTTACAACTATATCATTCGTGAAGTTATTCCTGAAAAACTCTGGTCACTATGACTATGATAGACATGCATTAAAGGTTACTGTAACAGTCACGGATGATGATGGTATCAAAAAGGGAACAGTGTCTTACGGTGAAGAGGAAACTACATTTACCAATATTTATCGAGGAACTACAAGTATAAAAGGTCAGAAAAATTTGGAGTGATGCTGATAACAAAGCTGGCCTCCGTCCAGATGCTATAAGAGTTCGTCTTTTAGCTAACGGTAAAGAAGTAGCAAAGTAAGTCTGTTAAATCAGAAGATAATTGGAAATTTACGTTTGATCAGCTTCCTGAAAAATGATGCTGAAGGAAATGCGATTGTTTATACTGTAGCAGAAGATAAAGTTGAAGGATATACGACAGAGATTGATCAGAAAAAAACTATATTATCACTAATACACATGTCCCTAATATTCCTGATACTCCTGAAGTAACAGAATTGAAAGTCAGCAAGCTTTGGGATGATGCTGATAATAAAAGCAGGAAAACGCCCAAATAGCATTAAGGTACAACTCTATGCTGATGGAAGTAAAGTAGGGCAAAGAAGTTATTTTAAACGAAGATAATAATTGGACTCATACTTTTACAAATCTTCCGAAATATATAGCAGGAAAAATGATTAGCTATACAATTAGTGAGGTCAATGTTCCTGAGGTATATGTATCAAAAACAGTCTCAGAAAACGAAACGAACCTAGTCTTGATTAACACTTATCGACCACCAGTGCCTCCAGGTCCAGTAACACCTCAGGTCCAGTAACACCTCCAGGTCCAGTAACACCTCCAGGTCCAGTAACGCCTCCAGGTCCAGTAACACCTCCAGGTCCAGTAACACCTCCAGGTCCAGTAACACCTCCAGGTCCAGTAACGCCTCCAGGTCCAGTAACGCCTCCAAGCCCAGTCACACCTCCAAGCCCAGTCACACCTCCAACACCAGCAACATCGTCAATGTCTGAAAAGAAAAAGGCTAATGAGTTACCGAAAACAGGTGAACAGAAAACTACAGTCTTAATCGTTTTTAGAGTAGCACTTGGTTTAGTTGGATTGAGTTTGGTTGCCAAACGTAAAAAAATAGTATAAGAAAAAAAGAATCATTTTCTAGAATATAATCAGGAAGTGCTTCGATAGAAGATTTAAGAGAGGACGTCAAACTCTTCTCTGTTTAAGGGTAGAACTCTTAATTGATTTGTTTAGTATATTTATAATTTTTCAATAAAAATAAACCGTTTTCACTTGACAAAAATTGGTCTATACCATATAATGAAATAAAGAAAACGGAGGTTATAAAAATGAAAGTTATTAAAGTTGAAAATCCAGTTGAAGGTGGAAAAGTTGCTTTTGACATCTTGAAAGAAAAGTTGGAAAATGGTGCTAAAAACCTTGGGGCTTGCAACAGGAAGTAGCCCTCTTGAGTTCTACCAAGAAATCGTTAAAAGCGATCTTGATTTTTCAAATCTTACAAGTGTGAACTTAGATGAGTATGTCGGTCTTGATGGGGACAATCCTCAATCATACCGTTACTTCATGCAAGAAAATCTTTTCAATCAAAAACCATTCAAAGAAAGCTTCTTGCCACGTGGCGATAAAGACCATGCTGCAGAAGAAGTGGAACGCTACAATCAAATTTTTGGCTGACCATCCAGTTGACCTACAAATCTTAGGAATTGGTCGCAATGGTCATATTGACTTTAATGAACCAGGTACACCATTTGATAGCCAGACTCACCTTGTAGAGCTTGACCAGTCAACAATCGAAGCTAACGCTCGCTTCTTTTGATAAGATTGAAGATGTTCCAACACAAGCTATTTCAATGGGGATTAAAAATATTTTTGGATGCTAAATCTATCCTTCTTTGCTTATGGTGAATCAAAAGCAGAAGCTATCGCTGGAACTGTTGAAGGCTCTGTGACAGAAAGTCTACCGGCAAGTAGCCTGCAAAAACCATCCAGATGTGACCATTATCGCAGATGCAGCAGCACTCAGCTTGTTAAAGAAATAAGATTTTTTTATCATTAAAGACCATTCGATCCTATGGATTGGGTGGTTTTTAGTCTGATATGTTCAAAAATGAATACAGTTTTTCTGAAAGTGGTACAATAGTTCTAATAGTAGGGTGTATGATAGATTTTCCCTTGAAAAGAAGAGCTTATTATGCTCACATTTTAGAGAGCTATCAATTCTTAAAAAGGAAATGTTTAGGAAATTGAATGATTTGGGAGAATTTCATTTTTCTTGACAATTTTCTTTATTCCATGTAAAAATAGAATAGATCTTGAACTTGAAGGGAGTGAAAAATGTCTAAAAACAGTAGTACGTAAGAATGAATCTTTGACGATGCACTTCGTCGTTTCAAACGTGCGGTTACTAAAGCTGGTACTCTTCAAGAAACACGCAAACGTGAATTTATGAAAAAAACCTTCTGTAAAACGTAAACGTAAATCAGAAGCAGCTCGTAAACGTAAAAAAATTCTAATTAATAAAAAAGGCTAGAGAAATCTAGTCTTTTTTTCTTTTTAAAATTAATCCTGTAAATCCTGCAAAATTCTAAAAACTTCCTCCTACAATTTGATATAATAGTAAGGAAGAACTCGATTTAAGGAGGAAATAATGTCGGTTTTAGTAAAAGAAGTGATTGAAAAGCTTAGATTGGACATTGTCTATGGTGAAGCAGAATTACTTGAAAAGGAAATCAATACTGCGGATATTACGCGACCTGGTCTTGAAATGACAGGCTATTTTGATTACTATACTCCAGAGCGGATTCAACTTGTTGGGGATGAAGGAGTGGTCTTACCTAGTCTCTATGCCTTCTCAAAATCGTTACGATGTCTTGAAAAAAATGTTTCAACCGGAGACACCTGCGGTCATTGTTGCCCGTGGTTTGGTGGTTCCAGAGGAAATGTTGAAGGCAGCTAGAGAATGTAAAATTGCGATTTTAACTAGTCGTACAGCAACCAGTCGTTTGTCTGGAGAACTGTCTAGCTATCTTGATTCTCGTCTAGCAGAACGTACTAGTGTACACGGTGTCCTAATGGATATCTATGGTATGGGTGTTCTCATTCAAGGTGATAGTGGAATTGGTAAGAGTGAGACAGGTTTAGAACTAGTTAAACGTGGTCACCGCTTGGTGGCAGACGATCGAGTAGATATCTATTCTAAGGATGAAATGACTCTCTGGGGTGAACCTGCTGAAATTTTGAAACATCTGATTGAAATTCGTGGAGTAGGGATCATTGATGTCATGAGTCTATACGGTGCTAGTGCAGTTAAGGATTCTTCACAAGTTCAGCTAGCTGTTTATTTGGAAAATTACGATACACATAAGACCTTTGACCGCTTGGGGAATAATGCTGAAGAACTAGAAGTTTCTGGAGTTACCATTCCACGTATCCGCATCCCAGTTAAAACAGGGCGCAATATTTCTGTTGTTATCGAGGCGGCTGCTATGAATTATCGTGCTAAAGACATGGGCTTTGATGCAACGCGTTTGTTTGAAGAAACGTTTAACAAATCTGATTTCAAAAGAACGAGGTGAAAGATGATTGATCCTGTTGCTTTTTCAGATAGGTCCCCTTTGCTGTTCGCTGGTATGCGCTCTGTATTGTTTCAGGTCTGATCACTGCAGTTTTTCTAGCTATGCGTGAGAAGCACCTCATAAAAAAAGATTTTATCTGATGATATTTTAGACTTTATCTTGATTGCCTTCCCTTTGTCAATACTAGGAGCGAGACTGTATTATGTCATCTTTAAATTGGATTATTACAGTCAGAACCTAGGGAGAAATATTTGCTATCTGGAATGGTGGTCTATGCGATTTACGGTGGCCTGATTACTGGGGCGATTGTTCTATACATCTTTGCAGACCGCAAGTTAATCAATACTTGGGACTTTCTTAGACATTGCTGCACTGAGTGTTCTGATTGCTCAGAGCCTTGGACGGTGGGGAAACTTTCTTTAACCAGGAGGCTTATGGTGCAGCTGTTGAGAGTCTTGACTATCTTCCATCCTTTTATTAAGAATCAGATGTACATCGATGGTTCTTATCGACAATGTGCCTATAGCAATACATGTAACTTTA
>BNJT01002072.1_pt1 | contig 34424 bp, 59 predicted proteins | sample 8540491 | NCBI WGS metagenome assembly BNJT01 (sample SAMD00202455, study PRJDB9452) | human saliva metagenome | host: Homo sapiens | reverse complement strand
AATGATCAAAAGAAATCAAAAAGTTATTTATAGGCAAGATTTGATAAGGAGGGATTATGGCGCATAGGCTTTAATAGGATTGTCGGTAACTTATTAGTAGCACTGGGTTTAACATAGAGGTTACGACTGTGAGACATATATTTTAATAGAAATATATAGATACTGGGTCAGATGCTACTATTCTGTAAATGGAGTTAGACGCTGTTTGGAGGTTGGGCGTTTATTGATTTTGATTCAGAGATGAATAGCAGTCAATTAAAGTTTTTAAAAGAAAAACAGATTAAAAACTTAAAAATCAATTTAAAACAACAGATGTAGAATTTGAAATTATTGACTTTAAAAGATTAAAAGGACTAAATGTAGGTTTAAAAGATTTATATATAATTGATGGAATAGTTTACTTATACAAATATAATAATGGAGTTTATGCAGTATTGGAAGATGTATTAACAGGCTATGAAAGAGTTTGTAGATTGGAGGAGTTAAAAACAATGTAGTATAAAAATTTATTGTGAAAATTGTGGACAATTTACAATTTAATTTCTTTAAGGAAAGAAAAAGACTACTAGAAGAAAACTACAAGAATTTAAATAGGAGGAGTTATGGATATTAAAAATCTAACAGCTGAAGAAAAAGAGGCACTAAGAAAGCACTTTTTAGAAGAAGATAAGGAAGCTAAAGAAAAGATAAAAAGAGTATAAAGGGAATTGTAGATGAAACAGTAAGAAAAACTTTAATAAAAGTCAGAAAAACTTGCTGAAATATTGAAAAATACTAAATTAGAAATTTTTAGAAGTTTTTGAAGCCATTTTAAATTAAAAAGAAGAATTATATGGAATAAAAGAGACAAAGAAGCCATACTTTTTACAACAAGTGATGGTAATTTATCTATAATAATTGGACATAGAATAATAGATTCTTTTTGATGACACTGTACATAGTGGAATAGCGAAGGTAAAAGATTATATTTCTAAACTAACAACTAATGAACAACCAGAGTTGGAAAAATTAATAGACTTGTTGTTGAAAAAGAAGACAAGAATGGTAATTTAAAGACTTCAAGGTGTTGGAGTTAGAAGCTATTGCAAATGAAAATGGTAATGAAACATTACTTGAAGGAGTAAAAATAATAAAAGAGTCATACAAACCAAGTAAATCAAGTACTTATGTTGAGGCTTATTATAAAGATAAAACTGGGGAAAATGGTACCAAGTGTTCCACTATCTATTACGAGCGTAATTGAGGAGAGAAATGGAAGATAAAAGAACGGGCCATTAAATATATACATATTCTAAAAATAAATTAAATCTAAAGAGATGAAACTTATAGAACTCTTTTAAATAGTAAATTTAACAAGAATACATCTAAGGATCTCAGCTCTAAAACAAGCTGAGGTTCTTATCAAAATTTTAGAAAGATTAATAAATAATTATGCAACTGATAAGCAAAAAGTAGATTTAACACTTTATACAATAAAGTTTGTCATGAAAAAGACAAACAAGACTTTATTGAAGAGTACTTAGGAAAGGGAAAACAGAGAATAACATGAATATTCAGAGTGCAGTAAGTTAATTTATATTCTTGAAGAAATAGTAAGAGTGGCAGGAGAAAAGAAAATTGAAAAAGCAATTTGGAGGGCGTGAAGATGTGGAAATGTAAGAAATGTGGAGAAGAAGTGAGGACTAAGAAGGGAGTATGTTATTCAAGTTAGATAAAAATAAAGATACTTCTGGAGATGATTTAAGTATACACGATACAGATTATTATGAATGTCTTCTAATTGTCATAATTATTCATATTCTGATGTGGAAGAAATAGCTGATTGGGGAGGAAGAGTAAGGAACTGAATTGATAATGGAATGGAAGAATATGATAAAGTACGAAATAGAAGCATTGGAATGTGTTAAAAGATTAGTTGAAAAGGTATTTAATGAATAAAAAGAACACTAAAAATTTATAAGAAGAATGATAAATAATTATATAGTTATTTTAGATTCTATTATTATAACAATAACATATGACAGACTTGAAGAAATATCATGGACACAAGATAAAGCAGTTGGATTAGGAAAAGATAGAATTAAAAATAGAGAGGGACTCAAAACTATAATAGGTGAAAAGTTGCAAAATTAAAAAGAGATGGTTGGAAAGGTTGGGCAATGTTAGTTACTATTGAAAAATTACAGAAGATTGGGAGGAAGATAAATGAAAAATAAATATAACAAGACATGCTTTGATGAGATATGCTTCAAGAGTGCATAAAGCAAATATTATAGGGACAGAACTTGGGATATCTGGAAAAAAGCAAAATGAAGATAAGATAGAAGGGTTAGAAACAAGTTTAAAAGCAAGAATTTCAAGGAACTGAAGTATATCTGCACAGCAGCTTATGATAGCTCATGAAAAAGCAGAATTTTACATAAATAAAAGATAAAATGATGACTTATGTAGTATGTTGGAGATAACATGGTAGACTTGTTATGCAATAAATTATGATCTTAATGATGAAAGAAATAGAGCTATTTTAGAGGTATTATTGAATAATTTAAAAGAGCTAGGAGATTGACGAAGATAACTTTGAAGATAAATATTTTGAAAGAGATGACTTAAATAGAAACTTGGATTACTTAAAAGCTGAAAGTGAATTATTAAATTCTAAATTAAAGACTTTAAAGAAGAAAACAAGCAAGAATTGAAGCAGAGACAAAATGAAATAGCAGGAGAGCAGGTAGAACTAAGAAATATTATAAAAGTTGCTGAAGATTGTTAGAAGTAGAAGTTAGCTTTTATAAGGAATAAAAATGGAAAGTCAAGAAGTTTTAGAAACTTATAAGAGAAGCAAAAAAGGCAATAATGAAGCTACTGAAAAGCTAATTGAAAGGTACTTGAATACTGTTAGAAAGATCAATCATAAATGGGGTAATACAGATGATGGATTTCAGGAAGGAATACTTGGAATCTATCAAGCTATAAAGACTTTGATGAAAGCTATAATACAAAGTTTATGACACATCTATATTTTTCATATTGGAAGCAAAGATAAGGAAATATATAGATAAAGAAAGTGTAGAGTTCCACAGTATATTATTGAGTCAATCAAAAAGGTGAGAAAGAAAGATTATATTTTTCAAGTTTAGAAAATTTAGAAATAAAAGATGAAAATGAGAGTAATGATAAATTAGAAAAAGAAAGTTCTTATAGAAGAATTATTAACATGTTGTACTATTCAAGAGGTTATAAGATACTTGTTTTTTTGATGGGTATACTGGTGAAGAAGTAGCTAAAAAACTCAAAATATCAAGACAAAGAGTACATATAATAAAAATCTAAAGCATTAGAAAAATAAGAAATAATATTAAAGTCTAGAAATTTCTAGGATTTTTATTTAATAAATAAAAATTTGAGTTATATTTTTAAATTAAATGTATAATATAGCATAAATAATTTTATTAGGAGGGATAAATGTTTTTATGATTTTATTTGTTGGAGCAGTATCTATTCCTTTTTATATTTTAAAAAGGAGTTGCGGGAAAAAGAAAACAAAAGAATACATTGTGATTTTATTATTAAAACAGAAAAAGAAATTCCAAAATTTAGTTATATGGGGACAAACTGTCTTTTTAGATTGGGCAGATGGAAAGAGTATCAAAGAAAAAGAAGACTATCCTCAGCTATTTCTTTTTATAACTATGGAATTTTTAAATTGTAAAGAATTACATGAAAATATGATTAGAGAAAATTTTTACAAGAAGCAAATATAAAAATAATACTTTTATCTAAAAAGTGTAGATGAATTATTCTTGAAGAATATGGATTAAAAAGAGTGGGATAGAATTAGTAGAGAGAATAATAGAGAATAGTCGATTTTTCTAAAATAGATGTAAGCATGAGCATATATGAATTATCAGAAAAGGAGGAATTCCTATATATAATTATATTTTTAGTTCTAAGGGAAACATCAATTTGCAGTAAGTGAATTTGAAAAAGAAAAAGAAAAATTGAAAAACCTCTTTCTACTAATGATATCATTTGGAGTATTTATAACAACACTCTTTCAAAAGTACTTTTATGCAAAAAGATTTTTGGGTTATATAGAAATTGTATTTTTGAGATAGGCTAATAGAAGGAAGAAATAAACAAGCATTATTATTTTGAATTAAAAAGGGTTATATTGTGATTTAAGTGGGAAATCTAATAATAATTCTACTGAACCAAAAGAAATGTTATTTATAGTAAATGCAAGTAATATTTTTAAATTAAAGGATTATTTTTCTAGTGAAATGTTAGATAGTTGTTGGCAAGTAGAATTTCCATTTCATTACTGTAAATATATATTTTCAGATATTGTTTTAGATATTTTTAATGGGCTTAGTGGTGATGAAATTTTAGAGAAATATAAGCCTAAAATGAAAGCAACTCCTAAAAAGCTAGTGTTAATAGATTTCAGAAGATTTAAAAGACTACATAATTTATAAAATTCCTGCTAAAAATAACAGGAGGAGCAGTATATAAAAACTAAAAGTGGAGTAGAAATTTGATTTAGGGACTATAAAAATAGTTTTAAGAGGTAAAAGGGCAGTTTAACCTGTCCTTTTCTATTTTTATAAAAATATTTCTTGACAATATTACAACAAATATTGTAATATTGTTTAGATGAAAGAGGAGAAATATGAGTGAGAAAAACAATAAATTTTAAAACAGAGGAAGAATTGTACATTAAAATTAAAATTGCAGAGGAAGGAATAACTTTAAAAATTATGTAACAAAACTTATTGAAGAAGACCTGAAGGAGGTGGGTAAAAATGAAAGATAGAAATTATTTATCTAATGAATACTATGAAAATGAGATTTATTTTATCGTAATGGAAAAGTTATACAAAAGAAGATGCTGAACTATGGAATAGCATTAAAAATTTAGAAAGAGTAGAAACAGATTCTAATTTGATAACTCAAGAAAGAACTCAAGAACTTTTGATGAATATAAAGATATTTTTGATGATGAAAGATTAGAAACTAATATATTGAAAAAGGACTTTAATGTCCTTTTTATCTTTTATGATACTTTTATATTGTTAATTAAAATAAAAATATGTTAATATAATTGAGAGAAATACTACTAGGAGGAGAGAAAATGGCTAAGAAATATATAAGTGTAGCACAAGCATCTAACAGACTTAATGTTTCAATAAGTACAATATACAATTATTGTAAAACAGGCACATTGGGTTATAGATGCATAAAAACTCAAAAAGATATACATGGCAGATTGATTTGGAAAGTTTAGAGCTATTAGAAAAAGAAAGCACATATAAAAGTTCTCCAAATAAAAAGATTTACAATATAGTCTATTCTAAAAGAGTTCAAATACTTTTTATTTTCAAAGGGAGCAAAAAACTTCAATATATATATTTTTGAAAAACACTTGCAAAAATCAAAAAGATATGATATAATAAATACATAAGGAGGTGAAAAGATGAGTAAAAAGCAGAAAAAGCCAAAGAAAGGAGGAAAAATTAAATAAAAAGAGCTACTACAAATGATAATCTTAATACTCGAACTTCTGGTCGTTGTTATTGAGCTAATAAAGATAATCATAGAGTAATAGCTAAGCAGTTGAGGATAACAACCCTCCCTGCTTATATATTATATCAATTTTTACTCATTGAATCAATGAAAAATATTTCAATTTTAACATTATCAATAATAGTATCAGCACTTATATTAGTAAATTTTTATTTTTAAAAATTTAGTATTGGCTATAATCATATTAGTATTATGTATTTATAATTTAATTAGATGGATTAAATTAAAAATAAAAGGAGAGAATTATGGCATCTGGTGGAGCAAGGAGAAGGGGCTGGGAGAAAAAGTTAGATGTAGTAAAAAGAAACTTAACAAAACTTTTTAGAATTGATCCCAAAGCTTTTCAAAGAGATAGAGTCAAAAATATCCAAATGAGAAATTGACAAATATTATAGAAAAAGCATTAATTGAATATCTAAAGAAAAAATTAAAACCTTTTTAAAAAGGCATCGTATGGTGTGTGTCTATTCAATTTTTATAATCTTTTGTAAATTTTACAACAATTACTCTTGAACTAAGTTAAAAAGAAATATAGAGAGAAAAATAAAAGGAGTAATTAAAATGGTAAGAATAAAACCTCCATTTGCATATTTTGGAAGCAAAGGGAGATTCTATCAGAAAAAGCAGAGTATTTTTTGCTTAATCAAAAATAAAAATGTGGAGGTGTCTTTTATGAAGTTAGAGACTCATTACAGGCTAAAAAGAATGTATGCAGATAATAAAAAGTATTGATGAAATAGCTAGTGCTTTAAATAAAAAGTAAAGGCACTGTTTACAGGTGGATAAAAGAAAATAAAGAAGAGTTTGAAGAAGCAAGAAAGTTAAAAAGAATTATCAGTTGATGATATGGGTGAAAATCTTAGATGAAGCACATAAGAAAATGCTTTTTAAATATCATTGAAAAACCCTCAAACATTAGTTGATCCAAAAGTTGCTGATTCGTTGATTAAAATTGCAAATGTCTTGGAAAAATGGATAAAAAGAAGAGAAAAGGAAAAGAAGGAAAAACAACAGGCTGAGGAAGAAGAAAGAGGGGTGTTAATAGTTGATGATATCAAAGAAGAAGAGAAAGCAACTTAAAAATATCAGACTTATTAACTCCTAAATTTTTACCCACTTTATTCAGCCTGGAAAAGTAATAAATACACTCGTTTAGTTTGCAAAGGTGGAAGAGGTTCAGCAAAATCAACTAATATTGCTTTGATTTTTAGTTGTTGATTTAATGCAGTATCCAGTCAACACGATTTGCTTTAGAAAAGTAGGAGAAAATCTTAGAAAATCAGTGTATGAACAAATTAAAATGGACTATTAAATTTCTAGGAGTAGAGGAATATTTTGAATATAAACTTAGTCCACTCGAAATTATCTACAAAGAAAAGAGGTAATAAATTTATATTTATGGGAGTAGATGACCCACAAAAAGTAAATCTATAAAAGAGGCTCAATTTCCTATTGCTCGCTACTGGTTTGAAGAACTTGCAGAGTTTAAGAATGAAGATGAAGTTGAAACAGTTTTCAAATTCAATATTTAGAGGTAAGTTAGAAAAAGGGCTTACATATAAAAGGCTTCTTTTTCATATAATCCACCTAAAATGAAGCATAACTGGGTAAACAAAAAGTATAACTATTCTTTTATAGAAAATAATATATTTGTACATCATTCAGTATACTTAGATAATCCTCATATATCTGAAGAGTTTATAAAAGAAGCTGAAAGCAGTTAAAGCAAAAAGATGAAACAAAGTATAAACTTGTGTATATGGGCGAACCGATAGGGCAATGGACTTGTTCCATTTCCTAATTTAGAAATAAAGAGAAATAGAAGCTTCAGAGATTGCAGGACTTGAAAAATTTAGAAATGGAGTTGATCCACTAGCTTTTTGTAAGATGGGGATATGATAAAAAGAAAGGTATTATTTATGCACTAGATGAGTATTATGGAGTAGGTTTAAAAAATAGAAATCTAGCAAACTATATTCTTTCAAAAAGGTTATGATGAGTTGGTTATGTGTGATAGTGCTGAGCCTAAATCTATAGATGAATTGAAGGAAATATGATATAAGTGCATGGGGTGCAAAAAGGTGCTGGAAGTGTTGAATATGGTGAAAAAAATGGCTTTTCTGATTTGGAAGCTATAGTGATAGATCCAAAAAGAACTCCAAACATATCAAGAGAATTTGAAATGATTGATTACGACACTGACCGTGAAGGGAATCCTTTACCTCGTTTGTGTGATTCAAACAATCATACGATAGATGCAACAAGATACGCATTTTCTAATGATATGAAAAAGGGGAAGTGGGTATATGAGTATTAAAAGAAATTTTTAGAAATTGGTTTTTCAAAGATTGTTCAGTAATGACTGGAGATGGGAAAAAACTTTGAAGCAGCTGAATACATATCAACAATATGGGAACAACCTGGTTTCATGTTACCAATTAAGAAAAAATAAAAAGCTTGCCAAAACATTGAAATGGGTATTTATACAGGAGATGGGAAGAAAAAAAGTAGATAATCATATTTTGAATAATTTATTTAAAATGATTAATCCTAATACATCATTCCAAGATTTCATAGATTATTTAATAGTTTGGTTAGAAGGTTCAAATAATGGAGTTTTATTAGAGCTTATAAAAGGATTTCCCTCACTTGCTCCTGATTTATATATACACTCACCAAAATAATTTTTACTGTATATTTTGAAGGTAGAAGAATAAGAGAAATAAGAATACATAATCCAGCTAAGACAATAACTGGAGATGAATTAAAAGAACTATATGTAAGCAGTTCTCCAAACTATAACAACATAATTGATGGAGTTAGTGGAAATGGAATAGGTCAAGGAAGAAGCAAACAGAACGCATTAGCAATATTTGGAGCTTATTTATTCAAGGCTTGGAAATGGAACTGGAGCTTGGCAAATAATTTAGGAAAAGCCAGGAGGAATACTTCAGACAGAAGGTGCAGTAGATAAGGAAGATAGAGAAGAAATAAAGAAGCAAATATTCAGCACATTATGCAGGAGCTGAGAATGCAGGTAGTCCTCTAGTACTTGGATCAGGGCCTAAAATATCAGGACACTTCAAAAGCTCCTATAGATGCTGACTGGAGTACAGCTGAACAGAAAGCACATGAAAGAGCAGCTATAGCTACAGATGTTCCAATTGAATTAGTTGGTGGAGGAGATTCAACTTATCAAAATAGGAAACAAGCAAAAAGAACTATATAGAGAGCAGTAATTCCATTTTTAACAATTTAAAGAATTGGCAATTACTTATTAAGTGATTATTTAAAAATGGAGAGTATATGAACTATGATCTTTCTGGTGCTGATGAGCTAAAAGATGATATAGGGGATATTATTCAAAAATTAGAACCATTAAAAAAATAGAGTAACTAATAAATGAATATAGAAGAATTATATCATCACTTACTGATTTAAGTTTAGAACAATTAAAAGGGAGATGTTTTGCTTATAAATGGTGGAGATATGACACTCGAAGAAATTACAGAACCAACAACAACAGAAGGTGAAAAAGGCTGAGGATGTATGAAAAAGGAAGTTCAAAAAATAAAGGCAATTAAGGCACTAGAAAGAAGAGTCAGTGCAAGGAATAAGAAAAATTATAGAAAAATATTCATTGAACTAAGAGATAAAAGTAATTGCAGATAATTCAAAAATCTTATGATGTAAAAATGATAATAAATATTGATTATGAGTGGCTTTTGAAAAAAGTTTAAAAAGTGGGCTTGAAGTAATTTATCTATATACATTCGAGGAGTCTTTTAAGGGCTTTCAAAAAACATCTACAAAAAAAGTAATAAAACCTAAAACTATAAAAAGGTATTAGAGATTATTTTTAAAAAATTGGAATACAAAAATGCTGGAAAACAAGCAACTAAAAATGACAGCAACAACAAAAAAATATTTTAAATAAAATAATTACTACTGGGCAAGAAGAAGGTTTGTCACATAATGATATGGTAAAAGAACTGGTAAAAAAATATTAATGGAATGACAGAACAAAGGGCTAGCACAATAGCAAGAACTGAGACAAAGTAAGAGCATTAATACAACAAGTTATGAAACTGCCAAGAATGTGATGAAAGAAAAATGCTGGATACATGTTGGTGGGACATACAGACCACACCATAAAGCTATAAGTAATAAATGGGTGGATATAAATTATAAGTGGAAGTTAAAAGATGGTGTGGAAGCTGACTACCCACACCAAGATACTTTACCTGTTTCTGAAATTGTGAGATGCAGTTGTTTAATTATTTTTAGATAAAAAGGAGTAGAAATGTCAAAGAAGAGAATAAAGAAGAAAGTTAATTTTTCTGATGAAACATTAAATTTTACTTGTGAAATTGAAAAGTTTAAAGAAGAAGAAGAGACACCAGGAAGATTCACAGGAATACTTGTAAATATGCAAAATGATAGTCTTGCAAAGAGGTGTTTACAGATTTAAAAAGGGAAGTATGCAAAGGAATAATGGGAAAACTTTACTTCTTTTGTACAATCATTACGGGAACTTTTACCAGTTGGGAAATTAGTAGGAGAAGAAACAGAAAAAGGGTTTGAAGTTATGGGAGAATTTCATTTGTCAAAAGATGATAATGGTAATTATATAAATCCTGAAGCTGTAAAATTATATTCACTTATGAAAGAAATGAAACTACCTTTTTGAAATGTCAGTGGGTGGGAACATTGTAGATTATAAAAGAATATAGTGAAAATAGGTAAGTATTACATAGATATAAATAAGTTTGAAGCTCATGAGGAAGTTTAACACCCAAGGAGCAGTAAAAGGAAGTAAAGTAACAAGAGTATTTAATAGAGAAAATGGAGGAATAGGAACAAATGGATAAGGAACAATTAAAAATTATTAATGGCTGAATTATTAGCAAACTTTAAAAACTGAGTTATTGGAAGCTGGAACACCAGAAGAAATCAAAAATTTACCTACTAAATTCAATGAAATTAATTCAAAGTTTGAAGAAATTAAAAACTGAATTAAATGGAGAATTTAAAGCTGAAATTGAAAAACAAATGACTGAGTTTAATGAAGTTATTAAAAGGATTAAAAGCAGACTTTAAAGCTACTCCAGCAGAAGTTACAGTTGCTGAACAATTTAGTGCAATGATACAAGAAGTTGAAAAAATGGAAAAGCAACAGAAACTGTTTTTAATTCAACAACAGAAATTAAATTTTTCAGTAGATCCTGCTAATACAACTAATACATCAAAAGCTATTAAAAACACAGTATGTAAAATACAATACTTGAAAGATTAGTTGAGCAAAAATTCAGCACTTGGAGATATAAAGTTTATTCCAATAACAGATGGAAGTTTAACAATTCCAAGAGAAGTTGCAGGTTTACCAGAAACTGGTTGGATAGGGAGAGGAAGCAGACAGAGAAGAAACTTCTGTATCTCAAAATTGACCATGTAGTTATAGCATTACATTCATTGTAGCAATGCCAAAAGTAACTAACAAATTACTTGCTACCAACTTTTGTAGGGATATGCTAATTTCTTAATAAAAAGAGTTGAATATGCTTTATCTTTAAAGATTAGCAGATGCATTATTTAATGGAACAGGGACAAATATGCCTACTGGAATTTTAAAAGATAACAAAGTAACACAAGAAATTGAAATAGATACAACTGATGACACAACATTTGTTGATTCATTAATAAGTGCTTACTATGCACTAGATGAGGGAAGTTGCAAGAAATGCAAAGTGGTACATGACTTCTGAAACTTGGGCAGGGATAGCTAAAATTAAAAATAAACAAAAAGATTTCTATATTACTGACTTAAAACAATGGAAATGCAAGAACTTTAATGACTAGACCAGTTGTTTCTAATTACTTCAAAAAAATGCAGGATTAAAAAGGAATTAGCTACAGCAACAGCCAATGAAATGAGTTGGAGATTTTGCAGATTTAAGCACAGCAGTAATGGGAATTCAAAACAATGCTATGACAATGAGATTAGAAGATAAAGTAACTCTAAAGGGTATACAAAATACTACATGGAAAAAGGTGTAGGTTTAGGAGTTCAATTACCTGAGAATATTTTTAAAATTGAAGAAAAAGCATAATTTAAGAGGGATTATTCCCTCTTAAAGTTCTAACAAGGAGAAAAATGAGTATTAAATATGATTTAGAAATTGCTAAAAATGCTCACAAACATTGAAGATGAAAAGCTTCTAAATTTTTATATCAATGCAACAATAAAAATAGAAGTAATTTTTAGGTTATGAGCTTGTAAAAGGGCAAATAACAAGTTTAGTTAGTGGACTTAATAAAAAGTATGTATTCTTACCTAGAAAGAAAATTGAAAGGGTATTGAACGCTAAAAGTGGGTGTAAAAAGCTCCCTTTTTAGTTTTTGTAAATAGAAAAGTAATATTTGATGAAATTATAACAACAGATTCTTATGTAGAAATAGAATATATAGCTGGCTATGATGAATTACCTGAAAAATCTATTAATGTTCATCTGCTCAACAATAAAGGAAGAACTTTCTAATGCTGAAGGATTAAAAGAGCTATGGAATAAGAGGAATAAATTATACTTTTTAAATAAAAATAGAACAGTCAGACAACTTTTGTAAGAGGAGTAAGAGATTTATTTGGAGTTATAGAAATATGACAATTGTAGAAATTTGCCAAGAAATGGGATATTTAAGTAAACATACTGTAGAAATTGGAATATTAGCTATTGATAAAAAGCTTAACAGGAGAAGATGGAAAAACAAGTATCCTTGAATATGCAATATATAATGAGTTTGGAACTTCTAGGATACCTGCTCGTCCATTCATGAGAAATGCTTTGGATAGTAATAAAGAATATATAGGCAACTTAATAAAAAACAGCTGTTGCTGATGTTGCAAAAGGAAGTATAAAAGGTAAACCTGCACTTATGAGAGTAGGGGAAACTATAAGAGGTTTAGTAATTCAAAGTATTGCTACAGCTCAGACTTGGGCAACTCAAATAATCCAAAAACTTTAAAAATAAAAAACTAAAAATGGACAGGCTAATAATACCAAACCACTTATAGATAACAGATTTTTAATAAAATCAATTCGGTATCAAATAGTAAATGAAAATGGGACTATAGAATATTTATCAGATTTTAAGGATGTATAAAATGGATAATGTTATTTTATTAAGTAAGCACAAAACAAATATAAAAAGTTATTTCAAGTGTTGAAGGAAGATGGGAAAAAGGAAATATAGCTAATGAAGAGAAAGAAAAAAGATTATAAAAAGGGGTATATATACCTGTTTCATCTGATACTTTTGAAATATTATCCTCAAGGTGAAATTACTTTAAAAAGATATGGAATTGTTTACAAAAGAGAAACTAAAAAGAAGGGGATATTGCTATTTTAAGAGATGAAAAATTTAAGATAATTGAAATAACTGACTTTGATTATCTAGCTGATATAAAAAGCTATATTTTAAAGAGGAGTACAAAAGATGATTAAAATTATAATTGAATTACTCAATAAAATGAGTAACATTCAAATTATACCAGCTTTTACTACTACAAAGGTTCCTAAAAAGCCTTATGCTACTTACCAAGTGTTAAATATAAATAGTGCTGATTTTAGAGGATATACAGAGAGAGATATATAAAACAAGATGAAAAATATCTTGAAAACAACTGAGTATAGAATAATGGCAAGACTTCAATTTGACATATATTCTGAAACTCAAGAAGAAACATTAGAAAATGCAATTGAACTGAGAGAATTAATCCTTTTCAATGCAAGAAGAGATAAATAGATTAGATGCTGGAGTAGTAAAAAGTAGTGAAATAAAATCATTAAATGAATTAATTAATTCAGAGTATGAGTATCGTTGTACTTTTGATATAGTTTTTGAATATATGAAAGTAACAAAAGAAGAGAACTTGGATTAATAAAAAGAAATAGAATTATTAGTAAAATAATAAAAATAAAAAGTAGAATAGCGAGGAGGAAAGAATAATGGGAGTATATAGAGAACCGATAAAAAGTAGTATTAGAACAAGAATTGAATTTGACAATTGCTTCATTAAATAAAACTCTTATAGTTACAAATGATAAGAATGCAGATTTTAAATATTATATGAACTCAAAAGATGTTGCTAATGATTTTTGGGAATAATTCAAAAAGTATATAAATTAGTAGAGAAGTTTCTAGGACAAAGAGATGGAGATGGTAATATTTTTAAAACCCTGATTTCTTTGGAGTTGTTGGAATTACTGTAAGTGGGCAAGAAAAGATAGAAGATAAGTTGAAAAGAAGTACTGAATGAAAACTTAGACAAAGAGTGGTATGCCCTTATAACAACATTTGATAGTGTATGAAACAATGAAAGCTGTAAGTTCTTTTTAACTGAAAAATAGAAGAATCTATATAACAGAAGTCAAAGCTTATCCATTAGCTGATACATTAAAGTCTGATAGAATTGCACCTATTTGGAATTTAAAAATGGATGAAGCGGATAAGGAGTATAAGGCAGCTGCTTATGCAGGAGTAGTTATAACAAAAGGAGCAGGATACAGAAGTTCAATGATAGAGTTACAAGGAGTAACAGCGGACACTGAATTAGCTAAGAAGCCTGAACTTACAAAAAAATAATATTACATTTGTAGAGAAAAAGAACATCAGAAGGTTATATAACAGCTAATGGTGGAAAATCAACAGATGGAACTTATTTAGATGAAACTACTGCAATAGACTGTATTATTGATAAATCTTAAATGAGAAATTTAGAAAAAGCAATGATTAAAAAGGATTCCCACAAGATGAAGAAGGTTATGCCTTTTATAGAAGAAACATTGACTAATGTTATGGAAGAAATGGGAGCTAATAAGTTACTTGCAAAGAAAAATAGGAAAATATCAATATGTAGTTTATCCAGTTAATCAAACTAGCAACAGAAAGAGGGCTTAGAATTATAAGACCAAGAGTGCTTTTTAAAATTAGAAACTGGGGATATTATATGGATTTAACATTGGTGAAAAACTAATAAGGATATTGGAGGGAATAAATAATGGTTGATTTAAGTAAAAACTTTTTATTTTTCAATGGCTATACTTTTTAAAGGAATGGAGAAGTTTGAATGTTGGGAGCTCCTGAGGATCCATATAATCAATCTGATAAAAAGTATTTATGGGGAAAGAAGAATAATATATTCACCTGACTCAAATATAGAAATAACAATAACTGTTCCCAACTGGAACAGAAGATGATACTTTTTAGATGCTTCTGAAAAATGGAATAACTGGGTCAGGGTATTTTAAAGACAGCTCTAACACAAAATATAGCAGAGGAGTCAGCATAAAAGAAATTGGGAGTTAAATAAAAGGGAATTACCTAATGATGGAGAATCTGATTCAAGAGAATTTAAACTTGTATGTGCAGGTATTAAGGAGGAAATGAATTAATGGAAAATAAAATAAAACAAAACAGAGCAACAAGAATTAAAAAAATAAAGAATTTCTAAAAATAGAGGATAAGAATATATCAAATATAACTTTTAAAGCTGAAGGTTTAGGAGCTTTTAGAATTTGAATTTGATGATGACAGGGAAAAGATTTTAAAAACAATAGAGAGACCTTTTAGAATTGAGAGAGTCTCGACAGATACATTTTTAAGCTTTCATCAGAAAAAAAGATGAATTAGCAATAGGTAAGAAAATTATTGAAAACTTTTTATAGCTCAACCAGCTGAAGCTAGAGACATAGAATTTTTAATATGGATCAAGAAGCTTTTAGAAACTATTACAGTGATTATAACTGAATTTCAACAAACACCCTTTTTATTCATTAAAAAACTTTGGAGAAAAATAAGGAAGATTAAACAAGGAAGATTTGATGTTTGCTTTGAATCTAAGATTCCATATTATAAAAGCCTGTTGAAGATCTATGTTATGAAGAATATATGCTTTTACAATTAGCTTGGGCTGATTATGTAAAAAGAAAAATAAAAAATTAGAAAGGAGGGTTAGTGATGTTAGAGCAGTTATCATTGGTTTTTAAAGTTGTAGGAAATGGACAAGCTTTCTTTGAATCAAATTAGTTCTCAAATTGGAAATTTAAAGAATAATATGTCAAATTTAAAAAATAGTGTTAGTTCAGCATTTGGAAGTCTAAAAACACTATTGGTTCAGTAAAAGCAAAGTTTAGTTGCTTTTTAAAAATAAAATTAGTACAACTTTTAATGCCTATGAAAGCTAAAAATAACCGCTAACTTTCCTGCTATTGCGAAAAATTAAGAAATGGATTTTATATCACTTCGTAGGAGTTTAGGAAATTTTGGGAACTATGCCCAGCAACAATTTCAAAAATAGTAAAGAAAAAGCAAAGTCACTTCTTTAGTATTTTAAAAAGAATAGCTACAGCATTAGCAGCAGGCTTTTACAATAAAAACCGCTATTGATGGTGCTGGAAATATTGAACAGTATAGAAATACACTTGAAACTGTTTTGAAAGATTCAGACATGGAAAAGAAAGAAACTAGCTATGGGCTAGTAGATTTTGCTAATAAAACCCATTTGAAACAGATGAAGTAGTTAGTGGGATGACGAAATTACAGTCTTATGGAATTGAAGGAGATAGAGTTTTAAAAACAACTAACAGAACTTACCTTGAAATGATTGGAGATATGAGCTAGGAATGGGGAAAAGTTTTGATCAAGCGATTGAAGCTATTGCTGATGCAAGAACTGGAGAACTTGAAAGATTAAAAAGAATTTGGAATTACTAAGAATATGATTGCTGAATTTGGTAAAAGTAAAAGGCTTAGAAATTTTTAATAATAAAGGGGCAAATTAATGACTTAGAGTTATTTAATAAGACTTTATTTGAAATGATGGACTCTCGTTTTGGTGGAGCAATGGAAAAAGCAAGCTAAAAACATTTCAAGGGAGGATTATCAACTATATCAGAGCAACTAAATCAGCACTTTCAACTCTTGCAGGAGTTAATGAATTTGGTGATATAGTTGAAAAACTCTCCATTTCAAATTCTTAGAGATAAAGTTATTATTCCATTTGCTAATACTTTAGTAAAGGCTTCAAGAAGATGGGACATTTACTAAATGGGCAGAAAAAATATATCTAATGTTTTTGGAGAAATAATAAATGTTGGTGGAAAAAGTAATAGATTTTATTGTCAAGTGGAAAGAAGTATTAATTCCTTTTAGCAAGTGCTTTCACTGGTATGTTAGTTATACATGAAGTCGTCAAAGGAATAGGTGCATTGAAAAAAATGCAATGAGTTTTACAATGAATCCATATATGCTAGCGATAGGAGCTGCAATAGCAATAGGAGTTTTATTATATAGAAACTGGGATTTAATAAAAGCAAAATTAGCTACACTGTGGGGAAGTATAAAAGCTTTTTGGAGTAAAAATAAAAGATTTTTTTATAAAAAAATATGGGAGAAAAATAAAATCTTTTGGTAAGGCATTATGGGATGTTGGAAAAAGATGTTTATGCTGTTTTACTCCTTTTGGCTTAATTATTACAATTGGAAAAATTAGTAATAGAAAAATTGGGATTTAATAAAAAGTAAAATTAGCTGCACTGTGGGGAAGTATAAAAGCTTTTGGAGTAAAAAATAAAAGATTTTTATAAAAAATATGGGAGAAAATAAAATCTTTTGCTAAGGCATTATGGGATGTTGGAAAAAAAGATGTTTATGCTGTTTACTCCTTTTGGCTTAATTATTACTGTTGGAAAACTGATAATAGAAAAACTGGGATCTTATAAAAAGCAAAATTTGCTGAATTAGGAAGTTATTTATATAACAAAAATAATTGATATAGGTAATTTTTTTATAGGACTAAAAAGACAAAAGTAGTTGATGTATTTTTAACTTAATAGATAAATTAAAAGAAGTGTGGGAGACAATGAAGTCAACTGCAGCATCAGCTTTTTGATTTTATATTAGATTATGTTGCTAAAAATTTGGGGAAAGCATCAAAGGTTTTTTTCTCAGGGTTTAGGTGAAAAAAATAAAAATCATTACCAGGAATATCTTGGTTTTTTTAGTGATAGTGAGAAAAAAATACAAAATAGCCCTATGATAGATGGGACTCATAAAACAGGACTTGACTATGTCCCTTTTTGATGGCTATATCGCTGAGCTTCACAGAGGTGAAAGAGTTCTAACGGCTGAAGAAAAATAATGCATATTCAAGTGCTGAAAGTAATGAGTTTTTCTAATACAAGTAATTCAGTAAATACAAAAAATTCTAATAAGTCTGATAAAAAAATCATATTAAATCTTACTGTAAATATGTCTGGAACAAAAGAAATGGATTGGAATAGAATTGGAGAAATGATAGTAGAAAAAAATTAGAGGATTTGATGTTACAAAATGAAATAGCTAAAGGGGAAATATAGATGTTTTCAATCACAAATATTATGAGTAAAAGTAAGTAGTTTTCTAAATAATGTAAATTCAATTTCTAAACCGAATTGATAATTATCTAAGAAAAACTCCACCAATTTTATTGGGAAATATAAAACTTCAATTAGTTTCTGGAATATCTGAAAGCTATTCTAATGATGTTCCAACAATTCCAATTGATGATGGAACTCAAATAGCTGATAACATAACACAAAAATCCGTTAGAGTTATCATTTAAAAGTTCAAATTGTAGGTTCTAATCACAAAGAAATTTTTGAAAAAGGTTCTTGAGCTTAGAAATAAAAAGAGAACTTGTAGATTTGTACATGATTAAGTTGTATAAGAATATGGCTATAACAAATATAGAAAAATACTATAACTTCATTATATTATACAGAATTTACTATTTCATTGGTAGAAGTAAAGATTGCTCATGTTTCTATGATTCCTTCCCCTAGTCCAAAAGCTAAAGCTAGTGTTAGAAATAAAACAAAGATAAAAAAACAGCAACAAAAAGGTAAAAAAAGAATACAAAAAGGTGCTGCTCAAGCTGTTACTAAAAATAAAAAGCTCAGGAGTAAAGGATTGGGAAGGAGATTTACAAAGTGAGCATATAAAACTACCATAAAATCTTAGGAGTATATAAATGAAAAATAAATATAATGAAAGAATCAATTCCATATATAACTGATGTAACTATTGCAGGGGCAACCTTTCAATTTGAATTTACATATAATTCTTATGATAGAAGAGTAGACATAACACTTTATGATATTGATGATAATTTAATATATCCAAATGAACCAATTCTATTTGGGATCCCACTTTGGTTTAATAAATTAGTTGATGAAAAAGGAAACTTTAATAAAAATATCCTCAGAAAATATATCATTCCTAATACTTTAGATAGAAAAAGCTGTAAAAATTGATTATGAAAAATATTGATAAAAATTGAACTTTTTAGTGGAGGACTAATGGATTTTATAGCAAATAGACCTATTTTTCCACGAAATTCTTATCTTATTATAAATGGTGTAAAACTAGATGATCATAATAATGATGGTTTAAAATTTGATGTTGATGTAAAAACAGGAGAAGAAGGAAAAGTAGGAGTAGGAACATTCAAAAATATATAATTTAAGTCAAGATATAGAAATAGGAAGTGAGATAGAACTTTGGTTTGGTTATGCTGAAGATATTGGCTATTATTCAAAAATACGAAGTTATAAAAAGAAAAGAATAAAAGAAAGCTCTTCATTTATTCAAGAGTTGACTTGTTCAGAGAGAACTAAAAATAGTAGTAAGATAGTTTCAATTAGCTTGGATGGAAATACTAGGATATCTGAAGCAATAAAAAGAAGTTACTAAAGAAATGGGAATAAATCTTATTTCTATGGAACTTAACAAAGATAAAATTTACACTAATGGCTTTTACTTGTTACAGTCAAGGATTTCAGGAGTTAAGAGAATTAGTTCAAGACTCAGAGAGCAAAATGACTTTAAAAGGTGATGATCTTTATATCTATACAGATAAACAAAAAGATCAAGCAATTTATTTAAGTTTTGAAAGTGGGTTGATTCATAATCCTGAAGCTGTTGAACAGCAAGAAAAAGAAGTGAAAGTAAATAAAAAGCAGACAATAAAAAAAGGAAAGAGCAAAAAAAGATGATAAATGGGAAAAATGAACAAAAAGAAAAACTATAAAAAGAAAGTAACAAATATGACTATACAATCGAATGTTTTCCAATCCACTATATATAGGTGATGTTGTATACATTGAAAGTGATGAAGTGAGTGGATTTATGCAAGTGGAAGAGGTAAGTGTTAGTCTAAGTGATAGCTGGAATATGAAATTAGGAGTTAAAGTGATGAAGGATGATGGAAAAACATAAGGATAATTCTAGTAAAAATTCAAAAAAATAAGAAAAAGGTAGATTTGTAGATGCTGAGCCTTTGTTTAGTCCAAATGGTGTTGCTCTCACCTGTACTTCGTAATGTTCCAGTTGCCTTGTTTGGAGATAGTAAAGACCACATTGATTGGAATATCAAAGAAGGGGATATAATGCCATACTTTGTATTAACTTTTGATATTTCCTCATATATAAGTCAAGGCTCTCATGATGTTATGGATTCAAACAGAAGAAATAACTTAAACAATGGTTTTATTTTACCTTTCACAATTCCAAATGCTACTGAAAGTCTTGAATTTCCTTCTGATATTAGAATTATTGGAGATAGATTAGAGGAAGGGAATATTGATTTAAAAAGGGAAATTCTAGTCAAAAAGGAAATGTTGAAATAACTGGAGATACTACTCAAAAAGGAAATACAATACAAACTGGGAATATATCCTCAACTGGAACTGTTTTGCAGCAACAGAAGATGTTAAGGCTGGAGATAAGAGCTTAAAAAAATCATAAGCATTCAGGAGTAGCAAAAAGGAAATGACACAAGTGGAGGAGTAGTTTAATGAAAGCTATAAAAATGAATGATGGAGATATTAACTTTTCAACTATTTCAGGAATAGAAGAATTTTGGCAAAGAGTAGTAAAACTCTTTAAAAATATACTCAATAGAGTGTTTTTATGATGAAAAATTTAGGGCTTGATATAAGAATAATAAATGAACAGGATGTAGCTGAATACAAACTTGAACATATTTGTAGAAAGTTACAAGAATGGTATAGAACTGAAATAGAAACAGTTAGTTATCAAATAATTTCTGAAGCAGAAAAGAACTTTAAAAGGCAAAAATATATATAACACATAAGAAACATAACAATATAGAGAAAGAGGTGATAATCAGTGGATAAATTTGAAACAAAAAGGCTTTCAAGGACTTATGGAATTAGCACAAAAAGAAGCACAGAAAATTTTGGAAGTGATTTCAATGTTGAACTAACTGGAGATTACTATAAATTAGTAGCACCTTTCATATATCTTTGTTCTTATTTGGAAGATAAAGCAATTTCAATAGCAAGGGGTTTAAATATATACAATGCACAAAATGAGGAATTAGACAATTTGTTATATTTTTCCTAGAAGATTTGGAACAAAAAGCTCAAGTACATTGTAAAGTTACAGCAACTAATTTTGTAGATGTGTTACAAGGAGACATTATCATACAAGCTGAAAAATGGAGTGAAATATGAAAAATATAGAAAGATTTGAAGTGGACTCTTCAAGAACTAAAAACAATACTATTTCAAAAGCTTATTCGAGGGAGAGGAAGGAAACATCCAAATTAATAAAATTGAAAAAGTTATAAAAGCTCCAGCATCAATAGTTGATGTACAAAAATGTTGAAATTGGAGAAGGTGGGCTTTCTTCTGAAACTGATTATGAGTATTTAAAAAGATATTTAGCTGGTAATAGCAAAGGTGAATGGAGTTTATTATCTATTTTAAAATGCTATAAGAAAAATTACCAGGAGTAAAAAGTGCTAATGGGATAAGAAACAATACAATGAATATAGACAGCTTTGGACTTTCTCCAAAAAGCATTTGGATAGTAGTAGATGGAGGAATAAAGGAAGAAATAGCACATGCTATTTATATGCACATTCATACTCCAGATACTAAAGGAAATGTTGAGGTAAATGTTCCAACATCTGTACCAAATCATTATGAAGTTATAAGATTTGACAGACCAACTCAAACAGAAATTGAATATAAATTGGATATAAAAAGTGCTGATGAATTGAAAATCAAAAATTTAATTGATGAGTATATTAATGAAGCTGGAATAGGTGCTTTACTATCAAATGGAACATTCTTATATGAGTATCTTTATAATAAAAACTATAAATATACAGATTTTGACTTAAAGTTTAGAAAAAAAGTACTTTTATTTGGAGTAATTCAATTCAATTAAATTTTAATGAAATACCAAAGAGTGCTGGGAGAATATAATGATTGATGAAGTTATTATAGGGTTTTACCTTTTGCATTTTCAAAAAGAAAATACAATTAAATTATACAAAAACTTTGAAGCCTGTTGTTGAATATATAGATGACTTAATAGAAAAATTTAAAAAATCAAACATCTTTATTAAAAATGTTCAGGAATATTCTTAGATTTTATGGGTGAAAGATATGATGAAAAAGAGAAATGGTCGAGATGATGAGACTTATAGACAAGCATTAATTATAAAAATGGCACTTGATGGATTACCTAATACAGAGTTTTTTTACTTACATTAACAAGAGAACTTACTAATAAAGAAGTTACAAAAATTGAAGACAAGACTATTACAAGAAGTAGCTAGTCAGCTACTTAAAATAAATATGGTTGATGATTTAGAGGTTATTAACAAAAATGCCTGATTTAAACAAAGTTTGTGAAGTTGAGCAAGAATGTATTGGGAGCTTGAAATTATCAACAATAAAAAGTAATCAATACTATTCATCAATAGTTGAGAATATAAAAATAGAGATAAAAAGCTGAGTTTTAAACTAGATCAAACAATGAGAATAAATTCAAAGTTAAATACTGCTCAAGGGATAGGATTTACTAAAAATAATCAAGATAGGAGGAACTAAATAATGAGTTATTTTGAAGGCTTAAAGCTAACAAAAAGGTGAACAACTTCAAGCTAAGATAAATGGAAATTTATCCGAAACTCTAACTTTTACAAAAGCAAAGTTAGGAAGTGGTTCAATAACTTCAAATGATGAGATTAGATTCTTAACAGATGTAAAAAGAAGTATGGGGGACAGCTAATGTAACTAGTTGTAAGATACAGGGAGATGAAAAATATAGTAGCTATAGAACTTCAATTTTCTAATGCTGAGCTAAGAGAAGATAAAATCTTCAGAGAAATTGGACTTTATGCACAAGGAAATGAAGGTGAAGAAATTCTTTATGCTTATGCTAATGCTGGAGATAAATATGATTATATTCCATTAATGAAAGATAGTCCACATTCTTTTATAATAGTAATTTATTTCAATATAACAAGTGGTTCAAAAGTTGATGCCAAAATTGACTTACATAGTTACGTATCACTTCAAGAGTTTAATGAAGGAATGAATAAAAAGTAAATAAAACAGACTATGCTTCAGCTGAACAGTATGGAATTGTTAAGTATGGAACTCAAGAAAATACAGCACTAGAAGGAAATAAATTTACTCAAATGATGGGAAAAAGATTATGGTGGAATATTAAATGAAATAGGATTAAAAAGAAGTCGGAAAAGACCTACTTTGATAAAAAAATACAAAAGAAATTATATTTATGCAAGAATAATAATTCAGATATTTCAGCAAAATATTAATAATTATATAGCTATGGACAGTCATTCAATTTTGAGAGATTGGAAAAATCTAATCAGTCATAAAAATTGAAAGTGGAACATCAGGAATGACTAATGTAAATAGTTGTACATCATATATTACAAAAAAATAGCTGATTATTGTATATGTATGATGAGTTTGGGAGTAATTACAGACTATATTAGAACTATTATAAAAATCTCCAATTAAATTTAAAGACGGAGTTTTTTTATATCTTTTGGAAGATAACAATGGAGATTTATATGCAACAAATAGACAACCTGTCGTTGGTTGGTATAATTCTGCGACACAAACATTTGAAGTTGCTAATGTAAATGCTGGTTTTACTATACTTTTTAATTGGTAGAATTTAAATGTAAAAACTGTATAAGCTACTTTTATATCGTTCGCTCTATTTGCATCTACACAGTCTTTTACGAATGTAAAACCAGTATTACTAAAAACCAGTTAGATATACATTTTCTAGAGTTGTTGCAGTTCCAATCTTATATACATTTATAGTAACTCCTAGAACTTGCTTATAAATTTTAGAAAATGTAAAACTATAAGCTCCAACATTTGTATAATTTCCAGTAATTCCATTATCAACTTTTTTATTAAATTTTCCAATCTATTCAGTTTTATATAATGTATCTAACAAATTTTAAGGAGGTACAAAGTATGGAACTAAAAGGATGGGAAAAGTTAAAAAAAGGAAAATGTGGAGATTTATAAGCAGTATTTGAATAGCTGCAAAAGTAGCAACTATGAAACATGGGAAACGACTTATTCCACTTACATCAGTAATTTTCAAGTTATTCCTTATATGGTTTCAAGAAAAATTATAAAAAAATAGGTATTTATTGAGTAAAGACACACTGATGGAAATGCCTCAAATTATGGAAGAGTACAGAAACCATTGCAGGAGTTTGGGGAAATAGCAAAAGGACTCTAATGAATAAAAACAACATCAGTTAGTAGTTTTTTTATTTATGGTGTGTTAGAAGAAATAAATGCAGGTTTCACCCGTTTGATAAAAACTAGACAGATTGAAATTTGCTGAAAAAGATAAGATTAGAAAGAACTATTTTTAAATACTGAACAAATTCTTACTGTTAGACTTTTTATGAAATTTCAAAATAAAAAGTATGATATTCAAGATCGAGTTTTATGGGAATTATTTTTAGACAGTGCTTGTAGAATTTCAGCAATTCAAAATTTAAAGTTGGAGCAATTAAGACTAGAAGAGGGATACTTTTGAAGGAGTTAAAAGAAAAGAAGGTTATATAGTGAATGCTTTTTCTTTGAGAAATGTAAAATTCTTTTAAAAGAATGGATTAAAATTCAGAGAAGAGTCAGGAATACATAGTGAATGGCTGTTTATAACAAAAATATGGAGATGAATATAGAAAGATGAGTCAGGGGACTATAAGAAACAGAGTAAAAATGGGCTTAATTCTAGATATTCCAGACTTATACCCGCACTCTTTAAGAAAAACATCAATAAATCTTATAAACAATCTAGCTGGGTTAGGTGTTGCTAGTAGCTATGCAAATCATACAAGTAGTAATGTAACAAGTAAAACACTATTTACAAAAACTAATCCTATGGAAGTAAGAAATAATATTATTCAGCTTCGTAAAAATTAGGAATATTTTAGAAAGGAGTAATAAAAATAAATGACTAGTATAATAAATTTTTATAAAGGTACGGAATTAAAGTACTCAGTCTATTCAAATAGCTTAGAAGATGTAAAAAAAGATCCTAGAAGTTATTACCCTGAATATACTGAAGATATGTATATAACAGATCATTTTTCCAACATCCTATAATAAAGAATAATGAATTAATAGAGATGACAAGAGAAGAAAAAGTAGAAAGAGGCTTAGAAACAAACTTAGAAAAATGGGGAATATTTAAAAAAATAAGAAACTTATAAAAGTTCAACAGCCTTCTGAATATCATTTCTGGAATAAAAGAAACAAATAAATGGGAATTAGATTTAGAAGGTTTAAAAACATATTACAAGAAGAAAAATTTAGACAAGTTCTATTAAATAAGATCTATGCTGATTTTAATTATAATGGGAAAAATTTTTCAAATGGGGGAAGCTGATGAGAAAAACTTTTAAGAGTAAAAATCAGCAATAGATATAGCTACAACAAGTAATGATCCAAAAAGCAATAATTGATGCTGTTAAGTTCTTAAAAGGTGATGTTCCAGAAGGTTTTGAAGAGAAAATAAAAGCAATTATAAAAGATAAGGTAACATTATCAGAAGTAATTCAAAAATTTAAAAATAAATTGAGGTTGAAGGACAATTCTGTTGATTCCTTTACTTTGGAGAGATTAATCATATTTATCTTTTTATGGATACTGCGTGGAACAGCTGCACAAGAGGAATATACGGTAGTGGCAAACAAAAACAATGGAAGCTAAATCTTTTAAAAAGAATTGGAATCTATCGAATGGGAATAAAAGGAGTGGTGGAAATGTATAATTTATCACAAGCGAGCAAAAATATGATGAAAGGAGTACATCCTAATCTAGTCTCTTTTTATAGAAGAGCTAATAGGATTAAGTCCTCATGATTTTTAAAAGTAACCTCGTGGTATGAGAACAGCTGAAGAGCAGAACAACTATATCAGTATGGAAGAACTATCCCAGGTGCATGGAGAACAAATTGTGATGGCTATAAGATTCAATCAAATCATCAAGAAAAGATTGATGGACTTGGATATGCTGTTGATATAGGTGTTTTAGTAAAAGAAAAAGGCAAAAAGAGATTGAAGTAAATGGGAAAAAGGTAATAAAAAGAATTTGAAAAAAACAGTGTACAAAGCTGATCTCAAAAGATCTTCATTATTATAAAGATATCTATGAGACTGCAAAAACATGGACTGATAGAGAAAATATAATATTGAGTGGGGTGGAGAATGGAAAAAGTAGATGCTGTACATTTTTCAAATCAGAGGAGCAGGGAAAATACCTTATAAAACAGTTTATAAATCAAAATAGGAGGATTAGAAATGATAAAACCAAGTAATTGCATATTTAAAAAGGATTTAATCAAGAACAATGGCTATGGATAGCATTAGCAGGGGAATTTTAGGATATATTATTTATAACAGAAAAACAGTATATAAACTTATTTGATGCAGCTGTTATTGCTTCAGAGGAAAGCTTTAAGCATGGAGAGAATAAAAAGAAACTTAAGGCAGCATTAAAAATTTGTTGAATATAGAACTGATAAACTACCCTATCCAGTTAGAATCTTATTAAGAAAAATTTTTTCAGTAGAAAAACAATAGAAAAAGCAATAGAAAAAGCCTTGCAAAAATTTTTCTGATACATTTGGCACAGGAAGAAAAATAGATATTGAAGAAGCTGAGAATGATGAAGAATAAATTAAAATTAAAAAGTTAACAATATATTTAGTGTAGTCCTTGAGGACTATACTAAATATATCAAAGACTTTCCAATAATAATTCCAGCAGGATTTAGAACAGATGGAGCTAGTATACCTCTTATATTAAGACCTTTTTTTGAGAGATATGGGAAAAATACTGAAGCAGCTGTGATACATGATTTTTTATACTCTAAGTTCAATGACACAGGTATAAATAGGGAATTAGCTGATAAAATATTTTTGTTCATCTTGAAAGAAAATGGAGTATCTTACAGAGTTAGAAAGGTAATGTATAAGGCTGTGAGGATGTTTGGAGAAGTCTTTTGGGAGAAAAAACTTAGAAATGAAGGATATAAGAATCAAGCTATAATTGATAGAACAGAAGAGGCAAAGCTATATTATAGTGAATGGGAGAAAAAATTAGGAAAACTTTAGGAGATTAAAATGGGAAGATGAATGGGTTATTTGAACACTGGTTTTATAAGAGGTACAATTGGCTTTATATTATATTTATTAGGGTGGTTGGAGCAAATCACTTGAAATAATGATGACATTTATAATAGTTGATTATATAAGTGGATATTTAAAGAGTATCTATAAGAAAGAAATATCATCTAAAAAAGCTTTTTAGAGGATTATAAAAAGCCTCTTGTATTTTGGCTGTTATAATAGGTGCTTCACTTGATAAATTAATAGAAGGGACTCCTATAAATATTCCAATTAGCTTATTCAATGTTCCTCTGTCTTTTTAAAAATTAATAATATTTTCAGTAATAGGGAATGAAGGAATAAGTATAATTGAAAAATTTGGGAGAAATGAATTTCCCCTTTCCTTTATTTATTAAGAAGTTCTTCAAGCAGTTAAAAACAACAAGACGAGCAAGATAAAGATAAAAATTAAAAAGGAGTATTCAAACTCCTTTTTTTGTTTAGTTCAAAAGATTTATTTTTATCATTTTATTTTTGACATGAAAATTATCATTTCATTTTGAAATTTTTATCATTTTGTTTTTGTGTCTTACAAGAATTAAGAATGAAATTAAACTCAAAACAATATGAAGTAACACAAAATGGAGATACAGAAAGAGCATTTTCAAAAATGATTATTGGGATTTTTGACAAAGGGATTTATGTTGATATAACAACAGGAGAACCATTATTTTTCTTCAACTGATAAATATGCTTCTCAATGTGGATGGCCTAGTTTTTGCTAAAAACCTATTGTTCCAGAAGTTGTAACTTACCATAATGATACTAGTTTCAATATGATAAGAACAGAAGTAAGAAGCAGAAGTGGGAAAGCACATTTAGGACATGTATTTGATGATGAGTTAAAAGAGATAGAGGTGGAAAAAGATATTGTATCAATAGTGCAGCAATACAATTTATTCCTTATGCAGAAATGGAAGCAAAAGGTTATGGATATTTATTACCACTTGTAAAATAAAAGTAAAAGAGAATTAAAAAGGAGAAAGATATGTATAAGTTAATGATTGCAGATGATGAGCCTTTTAATTAGGAGGGGTATAAAACAACTAATAGATTTATCTTCTTTACAAATTGGAGAAATTCATGAGGCTTCAACAGGAGAAGAGGCATTAAAAAGTATTTGAGGAGTTTTAAACCAGAAATTGTTTTAATGGATATTAATATGCCAAAAATTGACGGATTATCGGTTGCAAAAAAGATAAAAATCAATAAATCCTGATACAAAAATAGCAATCATTACAGGATATAATTATTTTGATTAAAAATATGGTCGCACACTTGTGACTCTAGCACTCGTAGGGTGTCAGTCATGAGTTAGACCATTAAGTATAGTCAGCATATATAGAAATATGTATGTAGAGGTAGCAACTTTAAAAAGCTATCCAATACTACTCGAATTGCTGGAAACCCTAAAACTAGTATAACTACAACATAGTACCTAAATAAAAATATGGTACAAGTGTGAAAGTGGCGAAAGCAGAAAAAATATACTAGATGACATAAGGTTAAATCCTAAGTGTTAAGATAATGGGCAATCAGCAGCCAAGACCGAAAGGTAAGGTTCAACGACTATTCCTCCTGAGGGAAGTACACTAAAGCTAGTGGAAGTGGGTGAGACCCAAACAGGTAGAGCTGTGGGATAAGATATAGTCTGTGCTAATAGAAATATTAAAGTTCAAGGCTAATCTCCTTAATTTATTAAGAGTGTATATGCCAAGAGAACTGCATAAGTGGTAGCGTACTTATGTGAACGATAACCTCTAAAACGACTGAGTCAGTTTTAGGTTCATATATTTAGAAAAATTTTACTTTTTCATTTACTTATAGTATAAAAAGTGGTATACTATATATAGGTAAATGGAGGTGAAATCGTATGGAAAAAGCATATAAGTTTAGATTTTATCCAACTAAAACTCAAATAACAATATTAAATTGTACTCTTTGGTTGTGTAAGATATGTCTATAATCATTTTTAGATTTAAAACAAGAGCTATATAATAAAGAGAAAAAAATCTATTTCATATAGTGAGTGTAGTAAAGAATTAACAGTTTTAAAAACAAGAGAAAGAATGGTTAAAAGATGTAGATAAATTTTCTTTACAAAATTCTTTAAAAGATTTAGATAAAAGCCTATAAAAAACTTTTTTAGTGGAAGTGGCTATCCAAAAGTTTAAATCTAAGAAAAGATAATAGAAAAATCATACAGAACCAATTATACAAATAATAATATAGAGTTTTTAGATAAAATGGATAAAAAGTACCTAAGTTAGGAAAAACTAAAAATAAGAGATAAAAATGAAACCACAAGGAAGAATAATAAATGCAACAATAACACAAGTACCTAGTGGAAAATATTATATATCTCTGTGTTGTACAGATGTAGAAGTAGAAAAAAATTAGAAAAGTACAAATAAAAATGTTGGAATAGATTTAGGTATAAAGGACTTCGCGATTACCAGTGATGAAATCTCAATAGAAAATCCAAAAATATTTACAAAAATCTTTGAATAAACTAGCTATATTACAAAAGAAAACTATCACGAAAAACCAAAGGGTAGTTCAAATAGAAATAAAGCTAGAATAAAAAGTAGCAAGATTATTTGAAAAGATATCAAATCAAAGAGAAGATTTTTACAAAAATTATCAACAATGCTAATAAAAGAATATGATATTATTTGTATGGAAGATTTACAAGTAAAAAAATATGGTAAGAAATCATAAATTAGCAAGAAATATTGTAGATGTATCATGGAGTGAATTTAATAGAATACTAAGTTATAAAGCGAAATGGCATGGAAAAACAATAGTAAGGTAGATAAATTTTTGCAAGTAGTCAAATATGTAATTGTTGTGGATATAGGAATGAAGAAGTAAAAAGATTTAAGTGTGAGAGAATGGACTTGTCCAGTATGTGGAGCTGTACATAATAGAGATATAAATGCAGCAAAAATATACTAAAAAGAAGGACTAAGGATATTAGGTATAAGTGCTTAAATATATAAATATATGAACCGTAGGAACTATGAGGGATAGCTTGGTAAATTTAGTTGGCTAACAGAAGCAACTACTACCCAAGAACCCTGCGACTTCAGTCGTGGGAGGTTCAGTATGCACAAACGGCTATTAAAATAGGAGTAGAAGATTATATTTTAAAGCCAATTTCAAAGTCAGATGTTTCAGAGATTATTGTAAAATTAGTGAGTTCCTTGCAAAAGGAAAGAAAAAGATAAGGAAATTGAAAAAAAGTATTAGAAAAAAATAACAACAGTAGATACACAAGATAACATTGCAAAAAAATAATTATAAAGAATTGATACAAAATATTATTGAAGAAAGCTATACTGATAGTCAATTTACCTTATCCGTTCTCTCTGAAAAAAATTAGATTTAAGTTCAGGGATATTTAAGTATTATGTTTAAGAAAAAAATTTTGGAATTCCATTTCAAGATTATCTTTTTACAAAAGAGAATGGAAAAAGGCAAAATTATTACTTTTAACAACTGAATTAAAAAAATTATGAAATAGCTGAACAAATTGGTTTTTGAAGATGTAAATTACTTTTATAACAAAAATTTAAAAATATTATCAAATTACTCCAAAAACAATATAGAGAAATGGTGTTAAAAAAATGAAAATGAATAATAAACCACTAAACATAAAGATAGGATTTTTATTTTTAATTACCAATTTAGTTCTAGTTTTACTTTTTAGGAAGTATATTTTTATTTCAGTTCAAGTAGTCTTTTAATACAGAAAGAAATTTCAGCTAAGACTGAAGCTATTGAAAAAAAGTGGGAATTATATTGAGTTATATATGAGTAAATTGACAACATTAAGTCAAGTAATTTCACATGATAAAGGAGTATATGATTATTTAAAAAAATAAAAGATGAAACTGAAAAAATAGAATTTTTAAATATAATAGATAATACACTTTCCACAGATCCTTATATAAAAATCTATTATTTTAATAAGAAAAGATGGTGCAGTTATTTCTAATGAAAAATGTAAATATGGAAGTTTCTAGTGATATGATGAAAGAGGAATGGTATGTAAATTCTTTAATGAACCCTATGCCTGTATTAAATCCACTTAGAAAACAAAAATTTTTCAGTTGATGGAATGGACGATTGGGTTATTTCTGTCAGTAGAGAAATTGCAGACACTAATGGAGAAAAATTTAGGTGTATTGTTGATAGATGTAAAAATACCAAGCACTTCATGAGTATCTTCAAAAATCAAGAAACAGGAAAGAATAGTGATATTGTTATTTTAGATGAGGACAATAGAATAGTTTACTATAAAGAAATCCCTTATGATATCTCCCAAGAAAAATATCTAAAAATTTAAAAAAATATTGAAGAGGGATATAACAGAAAAGAAAAATACAGTTACAGTAAAATATCCTATTAAAAAAATACTCATTGGACATTGATTGAAATTTCCTATATGCAAGAAATTGAAAGTTTAAAAATCATTTTTGAAATGATAGTTATAAGTTGTTTAGCTTCTCTTTTAATTACAGTTTTAATAAGTATCAGTGTATTGAGAAGAATTACAAAAACCAATTAAAGAGTTAGAGCAACATATGAATAATTTTAATAATGATTTATCAAAAAAATAAATTTAAAAGGTGATGTAAGTATTGAAATTTTTAAGTTTACAAAACCATTTTTAATGAAATGATAGATAAGATTAAATATTTAAGAGAATATGAAATTAATGCACTTTACAGTCAAATTAATCCACATTTTTTTATACAATACTTTGGATACAATAATTTGGATGGCAGAATTTCAGGATACTGAAAAAGTTATTTCTATTACAAAGGCTTTATCTAACTTTTTTTAGAATTTCTTTTAAGTAATGGAAAAAGAAAAAATTCCTTTAAAGGAAGAAATAAATCATATTAAAGAATATTTATATATACAAAAAGCAAAGATATGAAGATAAATTAGAATATAAAAATTTCAATACAAGAAGAATTAGAAAAACATAGAGGTACCTAAGATTATATTGCAACCTTTTTGTAGAAAATGCAATTTATCATGGTATTAAAAAATTTTAGATACAACAGGAATAATTTCTATATATTCTCAAAATAATAGAGAATAAGATAGAATTAATAATAGAGGATAATGGTATTGGATTTGAAGCAGCTAAAAAAACAAGCACTTATGAAAATGGGTGGAGTTGGAATTAAAAAAATGTAAATAAGAGAATTCAGTATTATTATGGAAATGAATATGGAGCAAAAAAATAGATAGTTCCTTTAAAAGCAGGAGCTAGAATCATAATAACCCTACCTTGTGAACTACTCACGACTAACACTAACGAGTGCTAGAGCCACGAGTGTTCTAACTACATTTAATAAATAGAATTGACAAATAAAGAACTTAGTTTTAAACTGGGTTCTTTATTTTTTTAATAAAATATGTATTATAATAGAGGGAGTATTTTATTATAAAATTTTTATAAAAAAAGGAGAAAAAAATGAATATAGAAGAATTTGAGAAAATTATGCAAAGAGGATGATAAAGAAGAAAAGGAAGAGGATTTAGAAAAACATGGGATAGTAAAAGTGAATGGTTTTTAAAAGAACAGAGAAAAAAACAAGAAAATTTTTCAGATAGACTTATTTTTAAAAATAGTAAAAGATTATTAAATGAAAATTCAAAAAGTTTTTAGATATTGGCTGTGGCACAGGAAGACATCTTTTAGAATTTTTCAAAAATTTACTTCTTATGTAACAGGAACAGATATTTCTTCTAGGATGTTAGATTATGCTAAAGAAAAACTAAAAATGTAAATGAAACTAAATTTATTCATGGAATTGGATGAAAAATTTTTACAAAAAGAAAAAAAGAGTTTGATTTAGTATTTGCTAGCATGACACCTGCGATTAGTAAGATTGAGCATATAAAAGAGAATGTGTTTAATCTCAAAAATATTGTATGATGGAAAGGTTTGTATATTATAGAGATCCAATTAGAGAAGAAATAGAAAAGAAAATGCTAGGTAGGAAAACTTAATAAACTTCATTCAAATCATAAAGAGTATACTTATAGGGTTTATGGAATATTGTCTGGAACTTTAGGTTATTTTCCAGAAATTTATCTTGATAAATATATTTGTGAAACAGAAAAAAATGTGATAGATTATATGGAACAAATTATATGTACAGATGATGAAGAAAAATAAAATAATAGAATTTTTAAAAAGGAAAAAGAAAAAGAATGGAAAAAAATTATGTCAAAAGAATATGTTATAAAAGGCAGTTATTCTTTGGGATGTAAATATATTTTAAAAACAAAGAAGAAAAGAATACAAATTGTTGCTTTGTAATATATAGACATTTTTAATAAATAAAAAGGTCGTAAAAAAGACAGAATCCCTTCTGCTTTTTTTACGACCCACCATTCACTAGTCTAATATTCTATTTATACTTCTTATATATTATATCAAAAATTAGAACAGTTGTCAACTGAAATATTTATGAATAAGAAGCCATAAAGATAAAAATGCAATTAAAAAGTCCTAAAAGAGATAAAACTATAATAATAGTATGTATATCTTTTTCTTTCTTTTTTTCATATTCTTCAAATAAATTAACTGCATATCTTTCCTATTTTTTTCTTTATCTAATAGATCTTCATTTGTATACTCTAAATAACCAGTTTCCTTTTAAATATTGCATTTGAATAGTCATCATCTATTTGGTGGAAGATAACCTTCTTTCAATTAACTCTTTTTGTGTATAAAAATCTTATTATAGATAAAAATGGGTAAAACAAATCTTGATACAAATACTGGAAAATTGCTGATAAGACTAAGCAGCTGATAAAAATTTTTTCATTATCAAAACTCTTTAAATCAAAAACTAGTGACCAGAACAGCTAGCATTAAATAAAAAGTGAAATATAAATATAAGAAACCATTTAAAATCAGCTCTAAACATAGGAACCAAAGAAATTAAAAGAAAAAAAGCAGTCCAACTGAAAACCTAAAAAATCCTTTTTTTCTTATGTCCATATTTTTTTCTAAATTTACTTCTATTGCCATAAAAACCTCCTAATTATAGTAGTGACTGTAGAAATTCAAGATAAGTTTCATTTCCCTATTTGTATATATGTAAGATAAGCTGGAACTATAGATACAAGAAAAAATTATAACAATATATACTAGAAATATATAAAGTTTCTTTTTTTACAGTATCTACAATATTTTTATTTCTAGAACAGTTGTTA
>BNJT01001740.1_pt1 | contig 34495 bp, 51 predicted proteins | sample 8540491 | NCBI WGS metagenome assembly BNJT01 (sample SAMD00202455, study PRJDB9452) | human saliva metagenome | host: Homo sapiens | reverse complement strand
CAGTTACGTATTGCTGCCAACGGTTGCCCCGACAATGGATCCTGTTAGCGGAATCTGCCGTTTTCAGGAAATAACGAGGTGATTCAATATACAATGTAGCGGTCTCCACCTAAATCTTCCAACGGGCGGTTCCGAACACAAACGACAACCACTAAAAGTTATCAACATCAATGTTCCGTCAAAATATGGTGCATGGGCGTTCAATTCTAAAACAGAGTGCTGCTTACTGGGCGGTGCGCTCAATCAGAACTCACGCACCACATGGAAAAAGAAAGTACATTAGGCCCTGCATGAACATGACGGACGCAATGCGCCGTGTGTAGTGGCCTGGTTCAGAGGCGGCTGCTCGCGCGCCGTAGCACCGGAAATCCGGCAAAATTGGCTTTCCACGGAGACGGAGCCAACACCGGACAGGCTGGAGCCAGCAGCATGATAAGAAATGTCGGGCCTCAGGATCACGTGCACGTACAAGGTGACATTTCCGAGCTTTGCTCGCTGCCGAAAATATTGATCGAGCGAAAGGTCGTCTGAGTTTTCAGACAACCTGATACAGAGAACACGACTTTTCCCATCTGTTTCCTATCTAGAGGAAAAATATGAAAACCTTTATCCTCCCTGTTTCTGACCGCAGCCCTGAGTTCCTTCTTTGGCTTTCTCCGCCGCAGTTCCTCTAACCCCATCAATTAAAAACTTGACGAGGAACGCTACCTCGCCTGCAGGAAAAGCCATCCGGCCTGTGCCTATCTCCGGGCAGCTCTCCCGCAATGCGAGCCTCTCCGCCCGCAAATATTACTCCATGCAGTTTCAAACACGGACATCGACACCCTGACCGCCCGCCGCCAACTTCCACTCAAAAATGCACCCGTATCCGACAACAAAGACGTTGCCGGTGTGATTAACTCAATCGTACGCTGGGTCGTTTCCGAGATAGCGAGATCAGGCCGTCAGAAAATTCTTTCAGACGGCCTCGCCCGTCGCCTGTGTGCCTCTACACAGACACACGATTACATCTACTCGCGCATCAGCTTTCACCGTACACAGGTTTTAAAAAGGCCACGTAATTCAGCTCACATTTTGCCCAATCAACATCCATGCCAGAATTTCTATTCATACTGTTTGTTAGTTTTAACGGATTAAAATCAATACCCGTAATGTAGCGTTGCCCCTGCATGTGCTTTAATATGTACTACTCATATCGATAGTTTTGATCGCAACGTCTTAGCTAACGTCAAATTCCAGTCCACTTCTCGGGGATGCTGAATCCAATAGGTGCAGAGTTGATCCCATGTCTGCCCACTGCATGCATGCACATGGCACCCGGTAATCTGATCCTGAGTGAGCCTGGCGTACAGTTTCAGGCCATGAATAGAAAGATTCATCGCGCGCAGTTCTGCCAGTATGAGTTCTGTCGGCTTCAGGCATGCAGGCATGATTCCAGCCGGCTTTGTGCCGATACGTTCTGCACTCTCGACCGCCTATGAGGTACAGTAGTAGGACCACATTCTGCGTGGAATAAAGAGTTCCTCGTGCATCTTCGATGCACTGATTAGGCGTTCATCCAAAGGAATATGGTCACCAATGCACTTCATGAAACGCGTCTTTGCCCGCCGCCCGTAGCACCTGAGAACGACAATGTGTATTCAAACTCAGCTGGAGAAAACATTTCCATACTGTTTACCGTTTTCAACTCAACTAATTCTTTGTCATGTTCGGATGGTTCTCCACGATTCGATAAATATGCAAGCAGAGGCGTACATCACGCTATATTGGGTCCAAACTTTTGCTATAGTTTTTGACGGCTAGCCGGATTGTAATGATCTGCTTTTCCCTGCATCACATACCAGTAGTGGATAACAGATTATGCTCGCTTGACCAGCAGGAAATGTCAAAGATACTAGCAGGCTCAGATTCGGTAAATCCTTCTGCCCAGTGTTACTTTCTTATTAACTACTGGCTGGCACCGAAAACCGTCCTGGCCCTATCAAATGTCAGAGTATCGACTTTGGTTTTCTGCCATCCTTTGGATGTCTCTCTAAAAGGCTTCCCCAGGGCGGATTGCTTCAAATTTTCTGCTTTAACACATCGGGATCTCTGAGAAGAACACTCTAAAATTTCATCTTGATAATTCAATATGCAATTGGAAATATCTCAATTAACGCACATCCATCACGCCATTTAAAATGCTACTCTAAAGAATACAAAGCAACAAATCCGGCCTTTTCCAAACCCAGCCTACTGGTAAAGACGGATAGCCAAATTAATGCTTTCTTGGATTACCTAACACACTCAGCCACCTATACTGCCCGGAGGCTCTTTTTCCATACAACTCCATCGCAAAACAATTGATTAAATTACATCGTCTCTTCACATTTAACAACAAAGATACTGATTTATCCGAATCAATAATCGTGATACCTCATCTCAGATATCACCCATGATGACTACCTGTTCAGCTGCAAGGCGTTTTGGGATTGCTTCTAATTGCGTACGCCCTTTAACTTCGTAATATCAAATCATACAATCCAATCCGTTTATCAAAATGAACTGCATGGCGAAAGCGAATGATTTTGCTGCCGGACGCGGGGGCGTATGCGCCCGCTTACTGATATTGTTTTTTTGGGGTGGGGTTTGGTGGTTTGTGTGTTGTGGGTGTTGTGTTTTGTTTGGTGGTGGTTGGGAGACGGCTATCAGTAACGAGTCAAGACTTTCGCATTCTCCCGAACGAGAGCGGCGGCTTAGAGACAGCAGGGTGGAATTGCTGCCGCTCTGCCGTTACCAGGGAGATGAATCCGTTTTCTAGTTGTGAGACGGTGATATACTGACGGCGATATTGGATTTTCAGACGTCGCGCTTCGGAGTCCCGGATACGTTAATACTGCAGCATCTGCTACCTGCCAGCGTGATAGCTGTCAGAACCTGGTCAAGCATAATCCTGGCTGGTGATTTCTGATTTTGGATTCCGACGGCCGCATCTATCCGGACAACATGAGCCAGAGGCGTCGTGCGACTTTCAGCGGGTGGCGGGCGTACTTATCAACCAACCTTTATTCCAGCCATACGCCCGCTCATCAAATTGCCATTGGCTCACATTCCACACGCGTATTGCAATGAATAATAATTCGGTAATGGGAGAGCATAATGGGTTACATAGTTTGGATGTAGGAACAGTTGAAACGGCTCGGAAACTGCAAACAAACGTCGAAAATTGGTAATAATAGATAATCTATCCACCATCAACTCAGAGCCATTGAATAGTACCCCAGAAGCGCGGGCCGCCCATGAACGTATTTCAGACGGCTGACGCCTTAAGCCGACACACACTCGAGATCCGTTCGTCAAAGAACAGATCTTTCTCACATTCACATTATTTATCAGATGCTGTAGATGCTGACGACGCAAATACGGCTAGGGATCTCCAGGTCATCCAATACTGATTGATTACCGAAATCAGCGGCAGTCTAAAATTCATGTTCCGTGCATTGCGACCTGAACGAGCAAACCGTCCATACCGGCTGCCCGGTGATGCACGATGCGGCTGACTCGTTACATTATCCGCTCCGCCTGGTGCTGGTGGCGCTTCTGCGGCACAGGTGGTTGTATCATTTACTTTCAACTAAACCGGACGACATGGTAACTCGGATGGCATTCTTCAGCTCATACTATGTCATCACTCTACAGCGGTACCATATTTGCACTCCGCCTCAGGATGCGTTTTCATATTTACGACTTTTCACTAATTTCGCGGTATTCCACATTTTCAGGCAGTCAGGCGCAGTAGTGATGTTTACCAGTACGCCGCGAGCACCGTCCAAAGTAACATTATCAAGCAGTGGGCTGGAAGATAGTGACGTTCGGTAGCTAAACGCACGGTCAATTCCTTGCGAATAACCTGATCCCATCATGGCAATGCCTTTGATGCGTAACGTTTTCATCACGTCGGTGAAGTCCAAGTTGATAAATCCCGGACGGTAACTACTTCGGAAATACCTGCAACTGCATCACGCAATACATTGTCTGCCGCACGGAACGCTTCTACATGTCACGTCTTCACCCAATGCAGTCATCAATTTTGTCATTAGGGATGATAACCAAAAGAATCAACTTGACTTTAACTGCTCTAAACCCACTCTACGATATGAACACGCTTGCTTCTCATAACCAAACGGACGGGTCACAACCGCTATCGGTTAGAATACCCATTTCCCTTGGCAATTTCTGCCACGACTGGAGCCGCGCCTGTACCGGTACCGCCACCCATACCGGTAGTAATGAACAACATATTGCACCGTGAATCGCATCCTCGATCGCTTCACGGTCTTCTCGCAGCGGCCTCGACCAATTTCGGGATTTGCGCCCGCACCCAAACCCGCGGGTCAAGTTTGACCCCACTGAACAACATGTTTTGCTCGCATTGTACTCAGAGACTGCACTCTGTATTTGCACTGATAAAATTCCATCACTCTTTGATGGTGTTTTCAATCATATTGTTGATGGCATTACAACCACCACCACCCAAAACCAATTACCTTGATACCCGCAGGGCTTGCAGCCGATCTCGACTACATCGTAAAACCAATCTCCATTCAAATACTCCTCTGCGCCTCTGCATTGAGGATTTCGGCTCAAAATAACTAATTTTATATTATACAGAAGTCTGTGAGCTACTGGCAAATTCTTCCTCTATACCCTTATGCATCAAATCTCGTATTTTAACTGTAAAACATACAATTCCTAACCAATTTCGTCTATTTCCACTAAATTAACTGCATTTATTTTCATTTCTAGTTATTCTGTTTTTATCTCAGATAGAATTCAAGCATCCCAAATGTCGTTATTTATTCCATCTCAGAGATGCTTCATGATGTTCAACCGAATTCACCTCTTAGAAATTATCTTTCAGCCATTTTTGGAATCCTAGACCATAAGCTCGATTCTTTAGGCCCTTGCTCACTAACGGCAAACGCTCCTGCCAGCAGAGACACGTCTTCCTCACCCTCTGGCTGCCTGCAACAAACCGATAGCAGTAGCATAACGAGGATTACGGATACGTTCGGACACTCCACACCCATTTCCTGCGGCACTCCAATGCGGGGCAGGCAGATCGAATACTTCTTCGCCAACTCTACGAGGATACCGGTCAGCAGCAGATGCAGCAGCCGGTTAAAACGATGCCTGAAGTCAGCACCTCTTCAGGAAACTCGAACGACGTAACTCATCCAAGCCAATTCTAAAAATCTCCTCTACCCGCGGACCAATCACACCAGCCAGTCACCAATGACGAGAAATCTGGCGGCGATGTCGGTCGCCGACACTCGGACTTCCACCATCCTCATCCAATCCGTCCATTGTCGGCAGGCATAGCCACGCCGTAATGAATTTTGTATATTCAGCAGCACTGTGTGGCGTGCCGCAGAGCTTGGTGCCAAATCTGTAACGTCAAATCCCTGCAAACCGGTATGATCAGCAGGTATGTCGATGGCACTAATAGTATATAGACAGCAATGTCAGTGGCGCCACCGCCGATGTCAATCACATACACACTCTGCAAATCTTTCTCATCTTCGGTTAAAACCGCCTGCCCGCTGGCCACAAAGGCTGCGAACATAATCTGATCCATTTGCAGGCCGCAACGATGGATACATTTTTGGATATTCTGCAATGCGGTAATTGCACCGGTGATAATATGGACGCGTAATCCAAACGCGCACACCGCTCATGCGATGTGGCTTTCTCTTGACTCCAGGTTGGTTGTCACAATGTATTCTCGCACGACCGTATGTAGGATATTACGTCAGGCGGGATATTGACCGCCTCAGCTGCTCTCAATGGCGCGGCCTATAGTCCGCTTGGCTGGACTCTCCGTCTTTGATTTTAACTACGCCTTGAGAATTCAGGCCTGAATATGCGCTGCCGGCGATGCCCGTAGTAACGTGGAAATTTTGGCATCTCGCCATCAACTCCAGCTTCATTTAACAGCCTGTCTGATGGCCCGTGCAGTCGCATCAATATTGGTCACCATGCCTCGCTTTCAGGCCACGCGGAAGGCGCCTGCCCCAAACCGGACGATGGAATTTCGTTATCCTCTGGACCCTCTCCGCATAAGTGCGATAACTTTTGACGTACCAATGTCCAGTGCACTGACATATTTACCTTTGTTGTTCCATAAATTCCCATCTCATTCAATTAGATAGCGCTGTTCCTGAACCTCTTTTCAGAAGGTCTCATCCACTGGTTTGCTGTAGCGTACGGCAAAAGCCGTCTTTATAACGGCATATCGACATACAGCTGCTGGTTTTCGTGTTTTTTCAATAAACTCGGCCAAATTCCTGCAAACCGTTGCAGACGAAAGATTTCGTTTTCGCGCCCGAGGCGTATCGTAATCCCGTTGTCCAACTCAATCGACCACGCCGAACGCGGCGTATAAATCAATTTCTCCTATTTTCAAACCTTGCGGTTCCAAAATCTCAGTAAATTCACGATAACGCTGCACCATATCCTTACCGGTACCTTCTGCCCTTCAAACACAGGCAGATTATCAGGAATTTTTGCAGGGAATACATCTGCATATCTACCAGACCAATGTCGTACCATTTTGCCACTGGTTCGCGTTCTTTTTAAAATGATTTCACCCGTATCCGGTAAACGGCGGCGGATGGCGGCGGACGAAATCCACGGCAACTGGCTGAAAGCCGTTTGCGCACCATTAACATCAGCGCGAAAGATATTGCCGCGCATATATTCGTGCGCAATGGCTGCGCAACTGTTTGCCGTCGGTATGCAGCAGCTTACCTTGATGGACACCTGTTTTACGGGAAAAATACGGCGAGTTGTAAAATCCAAGCCACACCCTGCCCCAGCAGCATCAGAACCATCAGCAGCAGCAACTAACGAGTCAGCGCCCTAGCGCACCGGCATCATCCCACATGAGCTGTTTTCGTACTTCCATGCAACTCGGGAAAATCCATACCGATTTGCGCCGCAGGATTTCGGTACCAGACTATGGCTGGTCACCGGCAGCGTATTAATTTCCAACAGATAGAGTTTGCCGTCCAAATCTTTTAAGAAGTCCACACGAACGCTAATTTCCTTCTGCACCAATCGCCTCCCAGCACCGCGCACCGCCAATTCGCGCATTAATTCTTCATATCGACCGCGTTCAAATCGGACGGGCATCGGTAGTATCGCTATCATCACGATTGTATTTTCGCTTCACAATCGTAAAATTCGGTCGTCGGGTACAATCAGAATCGAAGGCAAACCGCAGCCTCCGAGTACGGGGCACGATCATTCACCGCCGCCGATAGAAAGCGTTCGGCGATAATCTCGCCTTCGTATGCTTCAATTCGCATCACGTCTTTCAGACGGCCTTTTCTTTTTACTTTTGACCACCTGACACTACTGCCTTCATTGGCAGGGTTTGACGTAGACACTGGGCAATCCTAACCGCTTTTTCACCGCCTCAATCGGTATCTTCACGCGTACACGCAAATTTCGGGAACAGGCGAGACCCAAGGCCTGCCAAATCAACTTGCAACGGTATTTGTCCATGCCGATTGCCGATGCCGACCACGCCGCTGCCGGTATAAGGGATACCGAGCAACCCAAGGTCCCTTGAACTGCTCCGTCTTCACCGTAGGTACCGTGCAAGATGTTGAAGGCCGTCTGAAACTTGGGTTTTCAAATCGGCCAAAGGCGTCTCTTTTCGGATCGAACGCATGTGCGTCCACTCCCCTGCCCTTTCAATGCGGGCGACAATCGCAGCACTCGCTGTCCAACGAAACATTGCGTTCGCTCGAAAATCATCACCACGGCAACTTTGCCAAAATTCTGCATTATTAAAATTCTTTTCTTTATTTTTGATACAGGCCGTCTGAAAGATTTTCAGACGGCATCAATGCTTTAAAAATTATCGTCTTACAGCGCACAGCAATTACCCGCTTCGGTCATCGAACATTGCTGACAAAGCCGACCAATCAACTTTCGCACTACCCGCACGCGCGACAGCTTTCGCTGACCATCACTCAGGTTTGCTGCGACAATTCAGAGCAGCGCGGGCAGGAATTTCTGTTGATATACCCGCCCCATGTTCAATACAATGTCGCCGTCTTGCAAAAGCGTCCAACAACATTGCTGGCAGTTCGCTGACATTTTCACAGTAAATCCGGTTCCAATTTGCCCAAAACACGGATGGCACGGGCCAAGGCACGAGAATCGGCAGCGGCAATCGGTTCTTCCCTCGGCGGCATAAACTTGGTCATACCAATAAGTCCACCGTATTCAGGACTAGTGAAATCTTCAAACAAATCGCGTGCACGGGAGCGATGCGGCTGAAAACGCCAACACAGACGTTTTTCAGGGATAGGCTCGCGTGCCGCCGCCAAAGTAGAAAGCTATTTCGACCGGATGGTGGCTTATCAATCATCCACCACCAGTGCTGTCCCACCATTAGGCAATTTGATGTCGCTGCATTTCGAAGCGGCGATCGACGCCCTCAAGCCGACAATCCTTGCTGAATGGCTTCAACGGGCGCACCGACTTCGTGCGCTACACCGATGGCGGCCAATGCGTTCAATACATTGGCGGCCGGTGCATTTTAAGACTACGCCGAAGGTCTTTCCGCTCGTGTCCTCATGTTGACGTGAACGGTGAATTTCATTCTGCGCGTCGATATTTTCAATATCGGTAGCGTAAATATCGGCGGTATCGTCCAATCCGTAAGTGGCGTAGGTTTGCTTTGCACTTTGGGCAGAATAGCGCGGACGTGCGCTGTCGACGACAAAACGCTTTCGCCGTAGAACGGCATACGGTGGATAAAATCTACAAAAGCCTGATGCAGTTTTTCAACGCTGCAGTCCGTAGGTATCCAGCGTGGTCTCTCGTCGATATTGGTTACGACGGACATGATCGCCAGATGGCAGGGATAGAGGCGTCTGACTCACTCGGCCTCGGCAACGATCGTATTCACCTTTACCCAAACGTGCAGTTGGTTCCCTGCGGCATTCAGTTTGCCGCCGATAACAAAGTCGGTCCACCGCCGCACCGGAGAATGGATGCCGTCAGACTGTGGTGGTGGTTTTTGCTGTGCGTGCCGGCGATGGCGATGCCGTCGCGGAAACGCATCAATTCAACCAGCATCAACGCGCGCGGAATTACCGGAATCTGCTGTTCATTGGCGGCCACCACTTCCGGATTGTCTTTTTTCACCGCAGTGGAAGTAACCACCACATCGGCACCGTTAACGTGTTCGGCGGTATGGCCGGGATAAACCTGTATCCCCAAACTGCTCAGATGTCGGTAGCGGCGTTTTCGCCCTGATCGGAACCGGAGATTTTAAAACCCAATTGTGTAAAACTTTGGCAATGCCGCTCATACCGAACCGCCGATACCGACAAAATGGATATTGGTTACTCGTTTTTCATCATAATTTTCGTGTTCCGATGGGCGCAATTACGCGTAAAGTCGTTATTTTAAAGGGCTGCGGCGTTCTACGCTATGGTTTTAGCGTAAAGATAATTAATATTGCTTATTATTTCAGCACTTCCTCCCATCCTGTTTCAGACGCCCTTACGATATTGTTTTTCATTGCGATTTCAGCCACATCGTCCGCGCTGTGCGCAGCGCCAGCGTGCGGGCGTTTTCCCGCCCATTTCAGGCATTTTTCGCGGTTTAAGCCGCCGAGAATTTCGGCAAGTTTTTCCGCCGTCAACTGGGTTTGCGGCAACAGCAATCCCTGCCTCCGCCTGCACCATAAAAGCGCGCATTGGCGGTTTGATGGTCATCGACGGCGTAAGGATACGGCACCAGCAGCGCGCTCCAGCCCCGCTGCCGTCAACTCGGCAATCGTCAGCGCCTGCTCGACAAATCACCAAATCGGCATCGCGGTAGGCGGACACCATGTCGGTAATAAATTCCACGCATTCGGCTTTCACGCCCAGCGCGTCGTAATCCGCCTGCAGCGCCCGCCCAGCTTGCCCCGACCCGATTGGTGATACATCTGCGACGTCGCATCGTCAGGCAGCAAAGCTAAAGCCTGCGGAACGGTTTTATTCAAAAACGTCTGCGCCCAAACTGCCGCCGACCACCAAGATTTTCAGACGACCTTCCGCCCTCTGCGAAAACGCTCGGCAGGCGCGGCAGGTTGGCAATATCGGCGCGGACGGGGTTGCTGACCAAACCGCCTTTTCGTGGGCTGAACGCTTTCGGAAAAGCGTACAACACCCGCTTTTCGCCCAGCGCGACAGTTGGCGGTTGGACAAACCAGCCACGGCGTTTTGTTCGTGAATCACAATCGGCACGCCCAAGAGCCTTTGCCGCCGCCGCCGGGGAAGGTAACAAGCCGCCGAAACCGATGACGCACTCGACGCGGTGTTTGCGGATAATCCGCTGATTTCGCGGACGGTTTTATACAGCAAACGGCAGCATCAGCTTGCGTTTGATGCCGTTGCCGCGCACGCCTTTAATCGCCAGCGTTTCGAGCAGGATGTCGTATTGCGGCACGATGCGTTCCTCCATCGAGCCTTCGCTGCCCAGCCAACCACGCATGATGGCCGCGCGCGCCAATGAATCCGCCACCGCCAGCGCGGATATGGCCGCCGCACCGCCCGCCATCAGCATGAAAGTACGCCCATAATTTACTAATGGTAACCGCGCATTTTTCTGGCGGTTTTCATAATCGATACGCAACAGCAGGGTCATACAACAGCATCACGCACCGACGAACCGCCGTAAGACATCAACGGCAGCGGCAATCTTTGGTCGGCAGGATACCGATATTGACGCCGACATTGAAAAGCTCTGTATACCCAGCCAGATGCCGATGCTTGGCCACATACGCACTGAAAAACAACTCCAAATCCCGCGCCTGCTTGCCGATGGAAAAACGCGCGGAACACCCAGCCAGCCGTAGCAGAATACCAGCAGGCAATTCCCATAGCCGAATTCTTCGCCGATACCGCGAAAATAAAATCAGTATGGCCTCCGGCAGATAAATCGCTTTTTCCAGACTGGCACCCAGCCCCACGCCGAACCAGTCGCGCGCGCAATCGCCATCAGCGAATGGGTGAGCTGATAGCCTTTGCCCAACGGATCCTCCCACGGGTTGAGAAACGCCGACACGCGCGCCATCCGGTACGGTGCAGCGGCAATCAGGCTGACCACACACCGTCATCGCTGCGGCCAGCATCATCACAAAATACCTACGGAAACCCTGCCAGAAACAGCATTCCCATCGCCACCACCGTAACCACCACGAACGAACCGAAGTCCGGCTGCAACATCACTGCGCCAACCGATACCCACCACCGCACCGGGAAACAGGATCGCCTGTTTCAGAACTTCCACCCGACGGGTAAAGAAGCTGACAGATCAGCACCACCGCCAGTTTGAACATCTCCGTCGGTTGCAGGTTGACCGCCCCAAGTGTATCCAGCGGCGCGCACCGTTGATTTCGCGCCCGAGCACCAGCACCGCGCACAACAGCACGAAACAGCCTATCAGGGTACCACGCGTAAATTTCCAGCGGTACATCGGCATAAAACAGCGCCGCGCCGCCGCAAACCGCCACGCTTCCCGCCACAAACGCAGCTTGTTGAGGACAAACGACTATTTGTCTCCCTTCGCCCGCCGCACAGGCAATCGAAGCGAATAAATCATCATCAGACTGAACGCCGTCATCAGGACGACCATCCACAGCAGCGACATATCTATTTTTCTGGCCACTGCGCACGATAGAACGGTCAAGGAATTTGAGATGCTTTTTCATAATTCATGTAATTGCAAATAATGTTTCAGACTGGCCTCACAAAGCCTTAAACGCTTGGATAAACACTTCCGAACGGTGTGCATAGCCTTTAAACATATCAAAGCTCGCGCAGGCGGGGCTGAGCAGCCGATGTCGCCGCGTTTCGGCTTGGGCGTATGCCGTCTGAACCGCTTCCTTCCAAAGTGGCGCAGTCGGTCATATCCAAACCGCAGCCGTCCAGGTCGCGCGGATTTGCGGCGCATCGACGCCGATCAGGAACGACGCCTTTTGCCTTTGCCGGCAAGCGCATCGCGCAGAGGCGTGAAATCCTGCCCTTTGCCCATGCCGCCCAAAATCACGAAGAGCGGATTTTGCAAACCGGCAATCGCGGCGGCGGTCGCACCGACGTTCGTGCCTCTGAGCTGCCGTCGATAAACACCACGCCGTTTTTCTCGCCGATCCACGCGGTGCGCAGGCCTTGAAGGTTTTGACGTGCTCGAGCAATGCGTTTCGCGCGGCAAACCGACGGCTTCGCACACAGGCGACGGCAGCCATGACGTTGGCGGCGTTGTGCAAGCCTTGCAGCGGGATAGTCTTGCGTGGCAATCAAATCTTCATCGCCCTGTTTCAGACGCACCTGTCTCGCGTTCCAACCAAAAATCGGTCTTCGCTGTTCCAACGAAAACCATTTCACCTCGCGCCCGCTGCGTTTCAGTACGGCGCGGCAGAACACGTCGTCTGAATTTAAAACCCGTACACCATCTGCCACGGAAAATCTTGGCTTTTGGCATGCGCGCAGTCGAGCAAGTCGTCGTAGCGGTCGAGATGGTCTCGAGAAGCTCAGCACCGTCGCCGCAGTCGGGCGCAGGCTTTTCGGTGTTTTCAGTTGGAAAGCTGGAGCTCCAACACCCACACGTCCGCCTTCTTGCCTTCACGCTGCAATTCCGCTTTCGAAAACCGGCGTGCCGATATTACCTGCAATGACGGTATCCAGCCCGCAGCCCTGATGAGATAGCCCACCAGGCTCGTTACCGTGGTTTTGCCGTTGCTGCCGGTAATCGCAATCACCTTGTCGCCGCGGCGGTTCACAATGTCCGCCAACAATTCGATGTCGCCCAACACGCGCCCGCCGTTTTGCTTTGAACGCCTCGATATCCGGCTGACGCTCGCTGATGCCGGGGCTGAGTGCCAAAATATCGATACCGTTGCCAGCGCATCTTTCAGACGACCTCGTGTAAAACACCAGCCCGTCAAACAGATCTTACCGATTTGCGACACGCGCAGGTTTCAGCCCGCATCATAAGCGGCAACCTCCGCGCCGTTTTTGCGCAGATAAGGCAATCATGGAAATACCCAGACCTCCGAGTCCAGCGACGAGGATTTTTATTTTGGAAAAGTCATTTTTTGTTCGGTTTTCAGACGGCCTTCAGGCCGTCTGAAAAACCAGTTTTGTACTTAGCGGATTTTTCAGCGTACCAATCCGACCAGTACCAACACGATGGTAATAATCCAGAAGCGGACGACGACTTGGTTTCTTTCCAACCCTTTTGTTCATAATGGTGGTGATGGGCGCCATCAGGAAAATGCGTTTTTGCAGCGTTTGTACCAGCCGACCTGCAACATCACCGATACGGCTTCGGATGACGAACAAACCGCCCATGATGAACAAAACGATTTCCCTGCCGCACAATGACCGCCACTGTACTCGGGCGAGTGCGGCACCGAGTGCCATAGGCGCTGACGTCGCCCATAAAGACTTCGGGCGGAGCTGGGGCGTTAAACCATAAAGCAGGGCAGGCGCGCACATGGCGGCGCAGAAAACGACGACTTCGTTGCGCCGGCCACGGCAGTTGCAGGTATTGGGGCAACTGGGCATGGCCGCTGGCATGCGCGAAAAATCGCCAAACCGCCCGCCACCAAAACAACGGGGAATGCACAAAACCGTCCAAGCCGTCGGTCAGGTTGACGGCGTTGATGTCTGACAATCACGAAAATAGGTCAGCACGACAAAACCGACGCCGCCGAGCGGATGAGGCGATTTGTTTGAGAAACGGTACGATAAAGGCCGTACTGGACGGCGCAGTTCGGCGGCGTAAAACAGAAACATCGCCCGCCAAGATGGCACGCTCGACCGCCACACCATTTTGAATTTGGCGGAAACGCCGTTGGGGTCTTTGCGAGCGACTTTGCGCCAGTCGTCGTCAAAAACCGAGTGCGCCGCGGCGAGCAATACCGCCAGCAGAATCCAGATATACGGGTTGGCCCAGCTGCCCCACAACAGCGTGGATACGGCGATGGCGGTCAGAATCAGCTGAGCACCCATCGTCGGCGTGCCGTTTTTACGATGAGGCGGGTCAGGCCCGTCAGGGTACGCGCACCGCCTGCCCGACTTTCAACTGAGTCAGTTTGCGGATGGTCCACGGACCGAGCAGCAGCGAAAAACACCAGCGCGGGTCCGCGCGGCCATTACGGCACGGAAACGGTGGTATATTGAAAAACATTCAGCGCCGACAACCAGTCACTCGAGATGAGAGCCATACAGAAATGCGGGGCCTTCCTTCTTTTTATTTTGTTGTTGCAGAGGCCGTCTGAAAAACCTTCAGACGGCATCGGTTCATTGACGGGTCAGCGCTATCTTCACTCATCCAGCCTTCCAACCGTCGGTAACGGCGGATGGCTGTGAACCTGTCCGCTTTGCTGCACGCCTTCCTGCCTAAATATAGCGATACTGTTTTTCGGAACGATAAAATCCGCACGCAAATATGCGGCATTGCTGTCGCGGCAGGGCAGGACATCCTCGAACTGCTCTGTACTTTTGATTTCCCGCCGATAACAAGCACCTGGCAGCAAAACGCTCAACAGACAAAAAGATTATTCATTTTCAGGCCGTCTGCATACATTTATTTCAGACGTTCGTCCGCGCACATTCTTGTCCAGCACGCAAATCGGATAACGTGACTTTGCCCTGCCGCCCAAATCCAGGCAGAGGTCTCTATAAAATACGCCTGCGTCCGCATTCCGGTATAGAACGCGCCAATCAGCGCAGCAATCAGCAATAAGGCTACGTCGGTTTTCTCCATTTTCAGACGGCTCTTTATCCGTCAACGCCTCGACCACTCTTCCATCTTCATAAAGCGCGAACCTTTCACCAATACGTGGCGCGTTCGGGCAACTCGTGGCTCAACACCTGAATCAATGGGTCTCTTTGGCAGCAAACCACGAAAACCGTCCGCGCCAAACGTTTCTGCCGCTTCGACGCTGCTGTCGCTCGACAGATAAAGCCGCTTCGATACTGGTCGCGGGCGTATGCGCCGACTCCGGCGTGCATGCGGCAGCTTCGTCCTCGCCCAGACGCGCCGCACATCACCCATCATCAAAATGCAAGCGGCGCAGCATACGCGCCAACACGTCAATCGCGGCTTTCACGCTGTCGGGGTTCGCAGGTTGTACGTATCGTCAATCAGTGTCGCGCCCTTGATGCCGGATTTGACATTCAGACGACCTTTGATATTGCTGAAGCCTTCAAACCTTCCGCCACATCGTTCAAACTCAAACCCTGTAGCCAGCGACACGCGGCGGCAGCGGCGGCGTTGTGACGTTATGGCGACCAGGAATCGGCAGCACACCACGGCGGCGCGCCTCGTCGCCGCACACCAAATCAAATTCACGTGACAAAGGTTTCAGCACGATATTTTCCGCGTGGATATCGCCGCTATCGACGCCGAAAGTCCGCTGCATGACAACCTTGGGAGGTCGTCCGAAACACGGCAGCATGTTCGTCTTCGCATCGGGAATCCAGCCATCCGTCTTCGCCCAAAACCTGATAAATCTCTGCTTTCGCCTTGGCAATATCGAGCGTACGTCAAAACCGCAGCCGATATGGGCGCGCAGGCGTGTTAACCAGCGGCATCGGGTTTGGCGATTTGCAGTCAAAACAGCGTAGTTCGCCGAAAATGAGTTCATGCCCATTTCGATCACGGTATAGCGGTGTTTTTGCGTTTAATTTCAATAAAAGTCAGCGGCAGGCCCGATATGGTTGTTGAAGCGCCCTGCCGTCGCCAACACGGCATCATCGCCGAAACGGCGGCGCAATACCGCAGCCAACATTTCCCTTCACCGTCGTTTTACCGCGAACTCGGTGATACCGAACACAAACGGGTTCATTATCGCGCCACGCCTTCGCCAACGTTTGCAACGCGGTAAGCGTGTCATCAACTTTCAACGCGCCGTCCAGCAGCGCAATCTTCGCGCGAAACCACAACCGCCGCCGCACCTGCAGCCAATGCCGTTTCAACAAAACTCATGCGCGTCAAACCGCTCGCCCGCCAATGCGAAAACACATCGCCCGCGAATGTCGCGGCTGTCGGTTACGATGCGCGAAACGGGTTTGTTTTCAGACGGCGTCGGAAGGTTGAGGGTTTCGTATGATGATGAAATTTGAGATCTCAGTGGTTTCATGGTTTCTTTCGTTTGTCAGACAGCCTCACATAACCATCTGTAAATGTTTCATCATAGATTTAGGGTGTAACAAAAAGTTAAAACCGTACACATGCTCGCTAATGCCACTGCCTCGGCTTTCCTCTAAATCAGCAGCCAGTATCACACGGCGGTCATCCGGCAAATTCACTCGTTTTGCCGTGCATATTTTTCAATGTCTCGTCTGAGATTTCTGATTTACATTCCACCACAATCGGCTTCCTTTTACCCATCGCGGCAAAATACGACATCCAACTCCTGTTTATCTTCATTGTCAGAATCGATTTTATATTTCTGGCATAGAGAAAAGCATAACCCTTGCCTTTTGTTTTGCTTCTTCAAGCATTTGCCCAACGCAAACCATTCAAAGCCATCCACCACAGTGTTTGATGGCGGTGGCACGATGCCGAATTCCAAGCGCTAATCCTGTTTCTGGATAAAATACTTAGAAAACAGAAGTATGGCTAGCAAAATTGTCGGCATAGATTGCCCATTGTTTGCCCATCTGCGACATTTGCCGACTATCCAGCTGGCGCTTGTATGGTTGTGGCTATATGCCCAGCTGATCTGACCCAACATATAAAAGTCCTGATAATTGCTGCCGAATTTAGCGGCAGCCTCATCAAAACCGCTCATATTTACCGCCTCATGTTAAACACGTCGGCACAATATCTGGCTCTTGGGCAAACCGGTATTGCCGTATTGCCCACATGCTGTTTTTCAGTAGCTGAAATGCCCGTCAGTTTCCGATAAATCGACGCCTGCCAGCGGATTGTAATTTTGGCTTTCCGAACCGGTATCTTTGCTGTGCATTTTCCTCACCGTCACCTTGTTGGCTTCAAAGCCTGCAATTCCCGGTTCACCGAAAATAACGTTCTAACAATTTACTGATAAAAATAAAGCGTCGTAAACCTTAACCGGAGCCGTGCATTTTGAGTAAGTAATTTCACTCATACCCGGATTCAGTAGTCAAGGCTCATTCATGCAGCCGCAGCCACGTACGCTTGAGTCACTCCATAATGTTCCCTCTTTATTTGTTTCAAAAATTTATTTCAGACGACGTTTGGCAATTTTATCTTCCTGATTAATTCGCGATACGGATTGATCGCACTGACCCGGGCAGAGCAAAACGCCGTACGCAAATGGGCGGGTGGTGTGGTTTGTAGCATTGCCGGTTTTGCCGGCATGGCCGACGGCTCTGTCGCTGCTTTCACGCGGTTCGCACAGGCGTGACGCCGGCGAATTTGTTGAGGTGGGCATAGTAGCTGCCGCGCTCCGGTCGCTGATGCCGATGACTTTTGCCACCCAATCGGTTGCGCCCGATTTTTGGATTGCAATACCGGGCGTCGTAGTTTCTGCGTATCGCGCGTGTTTTTCGAAGCGAAAATATCCGCGTCTTTCGCTGTCTGCGCTCCCGACCGCGCGCCGCACCGGCGTCGTCAAAAACGCTTGCCTTTAACGGGATTGGGCAGGCTTTGCGCCGCCGGTGACTCTTTCGCCCTCAGCTCGGCAATTTCGGCGGTTCGGACGCGGCAGTTATTGTTTTGCGCGGTACAGCCTGCAAATAAAATCATGGCTGCACCGATCAGGGTTTTGTCAAGACGTCAGCATCAAATCAGGTCTTCATGGTTTTCGAGACGACCTTTAAAAATTCCAAATCGGGGTCGTCTGAAACAACCTGTGACAGTTTAATGGCTGACGTGCCGTAATGCGTGTGTCGTATTGCTTTTTATTGTGGGGATAAACGTTTTCAGACGACCTTGATGACCTTCAGGTCGTACTGAAAACTTTGATACTATTGCTTTATGTCCGTTCTGCCAACGCTTTCTCTGCCACTTCAAAATCAGAAAAATGATGCTTCACACCCTGCATGTCCTGATGAGTTTTCATGTCCTTTGCCGGCAATCGGGATGACGCCGTTTGCGGCGGCACGTTCGACTGCGTAAACGAATGGCGGCGGCGCGGTCGGCTCGACGCATTCGGGCGCGGGCACGGCGGGCAGGATATCGTTGATGATGTCTTGCGGATTTTCCAAACGCGGGTTGTCGCTGGTGACGACGACTTTATCCGCGCCCTGTACGGCTGCCGCGCCCATCAGCGGGCGTTTACCGCGATCGGTTGCCTCCTGCAGCTGAATACGCACCTGCTGCCGCGCCCCTGTGGTTTGATTTCCTGCAGCGGAGAGTGCTTTTCTAATGTCGGGCGGGCGTAATCACAACGACCAAGGGCTTGCTGTCGTTCATGATGCAGTCCATGGCCTGAGGCGGATGGATTTTGCCAGCACATCCAATACTTTATCGCGGATAACCGTTGGCATGTAAAGCAAGGCGATGCAGGCAAAGAGGTTTGCGCGTTGAAGCGTCCGAGCAGGCAAAAGACAGCGGCCTTCGCCCTCACGCATATGCCTGGAAATACGGCCCACGCCGTCTGGAAGAGGTTGTGAAATGAACAATGCGGATGTCTGCGTGTTCGTTGAAGCCGTAGCTGCAACGGCCAAACGCGCGCCCTTTTTCCTGATGACCATGAGTTCTGCGCCGTATTCGTCATCCACGTTGATACGAGGTTTCGCCGTGCCAGTAAAACAGGCGCGACTCTGACGGCACCATAGGCTTCATCGTGCCGTAGAAGTCGAGTGGTCCGGTGAGGTTGCGGGAAGCGATTGCGTTGCGGAATGGCACGCCGTTGACGCGCGACTGGTCAAGACACGTGGCTCAGAGACTTCCATCCCGTGCGCCTGTTGCTGCCTGATGACGGAGACGGTAGAGCAGGGTTTGGACATCGACAGAGCCGGGGGTGGTGTGCGTGGTTTCTTTCCAATGCGCGAAAGCCGTTGCCGACCGATGCCGATGGCCGCGCGGTTTTTCTCCCAACTGAAAGTCGGTGGCTTGCGCCAGCCATTGTGTGATCGAGGTTTTGCCGTTAGCGCCGGTTACGCCCCCAGACTTTGTCGTCTGAAACGGCCGCCATAAACTTGCGCCGCCAACATGCCGGCACGGTGCTTCAAATCTGATGCAGCTCGATTGGGGACTTTCCGTTTCGGGATTCCACGCGAGATTTGCCGTCGTCGTCCCAAAACCAAAAAGCCGCGCCGTTGGCAATGGCTGCGGGGATATAACTGCGGCCGTCCGTGCGCATGCCCGCCCTGACAGGCGACGGCAAAATATCACCGTATGTTTAGTTTGACGGCTGTCTGAGATCGCAACCAAACGCCCTGCTGCGTTTTGCACAGCAGCAGAGGCGGAAATTGTTGGTTTCTGACGCGTGGGACTCAATTCCGCTCGAACGCCGCCACGTGCTTTTCTTTAATGGCTTATTAGAGCGATCGCTCTAACGGTTGCCGCTTTCTTTTCAGTGGTTTGGTTGGAGACCCGCCCAGAATATTCAGGCTGCCGCTCGCCTAACCTGTTTGAACACAGGTCCTGCGACCGATACCATGCCGTAGTGCAGCCATTGGCAGTCGGACAATCCACGGTTTACCGCCACAATAACGCGCGGATTCTGCGCGGGTACAAAGACCGACGAAAAGTTGCAGCGATAGCTAGCCGTCCACACCGCGGCCGATGGTCGATTTACGCGGCGTAGTACCCGTTTTGGCACCGACAACGTCAAAACCGTCCACGCGCACCGGCAGATGCTCCGTACCGCCCGGCCCAGTTACCGCAAACCATCATTTCACGAATCTGTCTTGCGGTTTCCGCTAATGCGCTCGATTTGCAACTCAGCGCCAGCCCTGCTCACGGCTCACCGGCGAAGCTCGCCGTCATGAGTCAGCATAGTATAAGCACGCGCCAATTGCAGCGGGCTCAGTTGCAGACCGTAACCAAACGACGCGGGTGCCCGTTCGATAGGGCGCCATCTTTTCCAGTTGCGCAGCAACCCTGCACTTTCGCCTGGAAACCGCGGATGCATGCGCACACCCACACCCAAGTCGTGATAGAAGTCATACATTTCTTTCGGCTTGAACATAGCTGATAGTTGCTTGTTCCGACATTGGAAGATTTTTGCACAATGCCGCGCAAATCCAAAAGAAGGGATAACGCGGGTACGCGGTAAGCCGGTCCGGTTATGTACGGATTGGTGTTATGAATCTTTGGCCGGTAGTCGACCTCACCGGAATCCACCTATGGCGATAGTAAAAGGCTTCATGGCCGAACCTCGTTCAATCATATCGGTAACGGCACGGTTGCGGCGGCGTCGTTCGCCGCCCGCGCCGCCGGGGCCTGGTGAGTCGTAGGCGGGCTGTTGACGAGGCAAGAATTTTCGCCTGTCTACGCAGCAACCGTCGCGACGACCGTACCGGCTTTTCGCCTGGTGGTAATCGGCGCTTTTGTTTAATTCTCAATCAGCCAGTGTTTGGATACGCTGGTCAGCCGACAGAACCATATCGCGTCCGTTTTCTCGGCGCATTGTTGCGCGGAGAATCGAGGCCGTTCACGATGTGCCTTTGTTGTCGGCCTGTAACACGACTCTCAGCGCATCGATCCGAACGCGCGCAGTGCGGCGAAAACAGTCTTCGCTGGGAAAGTTCTCCTAAAGCCTTCTCTGGCCTTTCCACCGTCGATATTGGTAAAACCGATAACATGTGCAAAACCAGGTTGCCCGATCGGATAATGAGCGTTTCGACTCTTTTTGGAAACCAAGAAGCCCATGATGCGCGCAGCAATCCTCATCTGGCTTTTCTCGCTCACACCGGCGCTTCAGATGGGTACGTCTTTCTTCTCAGCTTTTCATACCGACGCAACCGGCACGTCAATAATAGACTGACAAGTTTTTCCAACTGCGCCTCAGTCGGCATTTCCATCCATTTCAGACGCACTTGCGGCAGAGCAGGGATTCCGTCGGGCGCTCAAAAGCGGCGTCACGCCACTGTTGCGCTCTCTGCAATCATGCCGCGCCGAAGCCGGTCCGAGGTCAGCTGCACGAACAAAGCGTTGATCACCTTGATAAGAAATTCATGTTGCAGAAGTCTGCAACACACAACTCGGCTCCAATAATCCTGCCGCAAACCTGACAGCCAGCGCCCTTCTTCCAAACACAGGAATACGCCCATTGCCGAAATCGGGTTTCTTGGCCTGTCGGTGCTTTCAGCGTCTGCGGCTTAAATTCGTTTCTCGTCAACGCCACTCGATCTCCTACTACTGTGCCGGCATCCGGTAACACTTTCTATCCGAACTGACTTTCCAGAACCAAATCTTCGAGATGAAAGCTTTGGTGTGTTATCTGATAAAGACTCTGCCTGTGTTTTCGGTATTTTCCGGTGTTTCAACCATTACAGTATGTGTGTGCACTCGGCGGTTGTAACCGTTGCTTTTCAGCTGCCACTTTAATCAGTTTGTGATTGGACAGCATTTAGCCTGTCCGGAGCCTCAACCCTCGCACGCAGTCCTGTTCGAGCTTGATTTCTGTTTCGACGCCTGTCCAGCACCGTCATAATTTCGCCGCGCCCTGATCCTGTGCGGTTACTACGCAAAACCGGATGCCGATGCGGCAGCCAATAAAATCACGTTCAATTTATTCATTTCAGACGGCCTTTCGGCGGCGTTAAAACTACCGGCCGTGCACGCTCGGCTACACGCAGCACCGCAGAGCGCGACCTCAGATTTGGCCAAATTTTCACGCATCGCTGGTCGACTGCCTTCCTACCGGCCTCAACGGCGGCTGGGGAAATCCCGTCTTCTATTGCCACCCAACGTGGCAATGGCGCATCATGCGATTGTTTTTGATGAACTGTTTTACAATACGGTCTTCCAAAGAATGGAACATGACCGCCAACCGCCCGCCCTTCAGACGGCCTGTTGCCTGGGGCAATACAGCTTCTATTTCTTTGAGCTCGCGGTTAATGAGATGCGCTACTGCTTGGAAGGTGCGCTTGCGTCTGTCCGCGTCATGACGTACGCAGACGTTTTGAGCCACGAGCTGCGCCAGCTTTGCGGGTTGTATCGATAGGACTTTCTTCCCGTTGCTGTAACAATGGCGCGCAATCTGGCGACTAAACCGCTCTTCACCGCAATTCTTGATTACCTCCGTTTTAAATCTCGTTCGGATGCTGTGGCAATCCATTCTGCTGCCGACATCCCGCAGGGTCGGATCCATCCGCACGTCCAGAGGCGCATCGAAACGGAAGCTGAGCGCGACCGCCCTCGTCAATTTGCGGGGATGAAACACCTAAATCGAACAATGTCCATCCACTTTTCCCCGATCACCCAGCTCATCAGTGCCGTCTGAAAAACGGAAAATCACATGCGCCACTAACCCGCATATCACATGCCGCCAGCTTGCGTTACCCGCAACCATTGCCTGTGGTCTTTGTCGAAAACAATCAAACGGCCTTCGCCCAAACGGGACAAAATCAGGCGGGAGTGCCCTCCCTGCCGAACGTACCGTCAACATACACACCGTCCGGCCGGATATTCAGTGCATCCACCGCCTCGTTCAGCAATACGGTAATACTGTTTGTATTCCTCAGCTTCGCTCACAACTGCAAATCCGTCTGACTCAACTGGTAATCCAGCTCTTCAGGATTAATATCCAAAGCCTGGTTCATCTCAGCTTCCCAATGCTCCGACCCCACAGCTCAACCGGTTGGCGCGGCCGGCAAGCGTTACCTCTTTTTCAAAAATCCACGCGTTTGCGCAAATTGGCCCGACAACAAAATACGGCCGGCACTGTCCTCCAGCAATTCGGCATTGTGCAGCAATAAGTTCTGGTAACGCTGCAACACAGGATTTCCGTTTGCTTTCAAAGCCAAAAGCTGCTGGGATACTCTCCATTCGCTTTCAGGATACATCAGCAAACGCTGGCGCGAATCCAGCGTAACCACGACGGCGGGGGTATGCGGCGCAGCAAAATATCGCGGAACTTAGCCGGAGATGGCCAACCGCCCTTTGCTGTCTATACTCAGTTCATGAACACTGCCAAACGCTTTAAATCTATCCTGTCGTCGTAGAGAAAAATTTTGGGCAATTGGTACACTTTCCCCCACATCGCCCCACTAGCCCACACTATAAGAAATTTTGCCGACACGGTCAAATCGCAAACACTCTGAAAAATGCTTATTTTCGGTTCAAAAATACGTTTAAAATACAGACAGATACCCAAACAACCACATTACCCGAACTGGTCTTTTTCCCAACCAAACTGAATGAGAAAACACAATATCTTGTATCGTTTATGTAAATTTACTACTACATATAGCACATAATATCGGTTTCCCGACCACAAAACAGGCACGTTATAATACATGCGCAAATTCTAAATTTTTACATTATCTAACAGTCATGAAACTCCAAATTCGGCCCCTTCTCCTGCCGCACAACACTCCCTGCCGGCAACTGTGCCGTCTGATAAGCGACGAAATATCAGACAACAGCAACTGGATTCCTTTCTCCCGTTTCATGGAGCTTGCCCTCTATGTCTCCGACTCGGTTACTACACGGGAAGCCGTAAAAATCGGTGCGGGCGGAGATTTCATTACCGCCCCTGTGCCGTATCGCCCCTGTTCGGAAAAACCTTGTTTGCGCAACTCTCCGTCCTCTTGCCGCAAACCGCAGGCAACATATACGGATTCGGTGCCGGAACGGGGGATTTGGCCGTGAGCCTGCTGCAAAACTTTTCAGACGGCCTCAGGCATTACTACATCGTCGAGACTCTCCCGAGCTGGCCGAACGCCAGCGTGCCATGATTTCAAACAGTCTTCCTCCCGAAATCGCACGAAAATCATCCATCTCGACACGCTTTCCCGACGAATTTGACGGCATCGTCATCGGCAACGAGGTGCTGGACGCTATGCCGGTGGAACTTATCCGGAAAGAAGGCGGTAACTTTTCAACAAATCGGCGTCAGCATAAAAACGGGGAATTTGTCCAAGTTCCCCAGACACTGCCACCCCTACCCTGCTTCGCTCTGCCGAAAACTATTTTCCCGACGCCGAGCCGTACACCAGCGAGATCCATCCCGCGCAAAATGCCTTTGTGCACACCGTTGCCTCGAAACTCGCCGAGGCGGCATGATATTCATCGATTACGGCATTTGATGCCGCCCAGTATTACCACCCGCAGCGCCATATGGGGACGCTCATCGGCCATTACCGGCACCACACCGTTCACGACCCTCTGCTCCGGCTAACTGACCTGACGGCCCATGTCAACTTCACCGATATTGCACAAGCGGCCACCGATGCCGGTTTGGATTTAATCGGCTACACCACCCAAAGCCAATTTTCTTCGAATCTGGCATCACCGATCTCTTGGCACAAACGGGCCATCCTGATACCGCAGCCTATCTGACCGCCGCAGCGGCGAGTACAGCAACTGGTTAACCCGCATGAAATGGGCGAACTTTTCAAAGTTATCGCGTTCGGAAAAACATAGATACAAACTGGCAGGGTTTCGCTTTCGGCGACATATGCCACATCTGAATCAGGCCGTCTGAAAAACTGCCACTGCAATCTTTCAGACGGCCTGCCCTAACCGACCGATGCACAAATCTATTTTTATCCTTTAAAAATCAAAATAGAAAAACGAAACACAAATAAATGCGCTTGCCAAAAACGCAGAAAAACCTATAATCAGCGGTTTCACGAAACGGCAGATCAGCTCAGTCGGTTAGAGCAGAGGAATCATAATCCTTGTGTCCGGGGTTCGAGTCCCTGATTCGCCCACCATTCGGGGGTATGGCTCAGTTGGTAGAGCGCTTGCATGGCATGCAAGAGGTCAGCAGTTCGATCCCGCTTACCTCACCAGAATAAGGAAAGGAACCGATTATTATCGGTTCCTTGATTTTATTTGCATCTACTGATGCTTCATCAGACGCCCGTTACATCACCCATCGGCTTCCGCCGCCGCATTTCCTCCTTTCCCGTCCGCATGCCGTTCAGACGGCCTGCCATACCTTCGCCAATGCGGCAAGGCAATCGGGTAAAGGCCCGGAAGGGAACACTGACCGTGGTTGTCGTTCGGTGTTCTCCAAACACGGTTTCCACGCCTTTACCGCGCAACCTGGCGGCGAAATCTTCTGCCTGCGTAACCATGTTGCGTTCGCGCTGGTGCCGCGTGCCGTTGCAGAGCAGGTTGTTCCAAACCGCCTACGCGTATCTCGGCATAACATTTCTGCGGAATTTCAGACGGCATGAAATCAAGAGGCGGCGGCTATGCCACCACGATTGAAGGGCTGACGAGGAAATAGCGGCGGAAACGTTTGGTCGAGACAAGCAGGCTGTACGCACCGAACAGCGCGCCGAAAAGAATGGTCGAATAAGGCCTGCTCGGCCGTGATAATCAGAACCTGTCCGCCAAGCGGCGGCATAGTTCGCCGTCGATAAATGCGCCGAAGCGGTCGGCCTGCCCATACCGGCGGCAGTCGGCTTCGGTTGCGCCTGCGGGCAGCGGCGGGGTGTAATCGCAGTGCGCGCCGTTGCAAATCGCGGATGGCGCCGTTGGGATAGCCGATACCGACCAAGAGGCACGGGGCGTTGCTGCGGGTCATCGGATTGACCAGCAACGATTGCGCCATGCTGAGTGCCGCCGGAAAAACGCGTCGCCGTCGAGTATATGAGGACCGGACAGCCTTGCGGCGGCGGTGTGCCGATACAGGCCGTCTGAATGCGGTAGCTGCGGCCGGTATGTTGCGAATGGATTTGCGTTTCCTGAGCTTGCAGCGGGCGGGCGTCCTGCCATTTGGGGAATACGGGAGGTCATGATGTTTCCGGTTTCAGACGGCCTATTCAAGGTATGTGGTTGGGTTGGAATGAATCTGGTGCCTCGCTGCTTTTTATTTTTCATCAGTTCTCTCTCCAGATTCGGCGGGGTTCAGCACACCGCCCCGATGTTTGTTTGCTTGTTAGAAATGAAAACCAAACCGGCTGACGTTTTCCGCCGGCGGATAAATTTCCCGTAATGTGTTTGTTTTGTCAGTGTTGGCGGGCCGTCTGAAAACGCCACAGCGTCAGACGGCCCTTTTTCGTTTAGAAATCATACCGCACGTTCGCCATCGGGCTGCGTTCCGCACCGGGAATGTTGAAGGTGTTGGCGGAGCCTACGCGGGTGTAGTAGTGGCGGTTGAAAATGTTGTCGGCGTTGACTTGCAGTTTCAGCTTGGGCGTGACACTGGTAGCCGCCATCGCGTCGAATGTGGCGTAGCCGCCTGCGCGCGACCTGCTGCCGAGGGTGATGCTGCTCATTGCGTTCACGCCGCCGCCGAGGGTCAGCTTAGGCGTAACTGGTAAGTCGTCCACAGGTTCGCGCTGTGTTTGGGCATCAGCAGGAAGATGCCGTCGTCGCGGGGGTTGGCGGCGGTTTTGATTTGGCTGTGCAGATGGCTGTAACCTGCGTGGTTGCCATTTCGGTGTAATCGCGCCGCTGATTTTTCGGTTTCAACGCCTTCCATCACGCGTTTGCCCAGCGCGGCGTAGTGGGTGCTGTCGCCGACGATGCTGGCGGCGGCATTTTTGTCCTGCATACGGTAGAACGATACGCGGGTATTCAGGCGTTCGTTCATGTAGCTGCCTTTGTAACCCGCTTCAAACTGGTTTGCCCTGCCGAGCTTTCGGAGGAGCTTGCCGTCGGTGCCGAGGCTGGTCTCGCGGCGTGTAGAGCTGGGAGAAGCTGGCGTAGAGGCTGTTGGCATCGTTCAAATCGTATACTGCGCCTGCGTAGCCGGTGAATTTGGTTTTATCGGCTTTGTTCAACCCTCGTATCGTTTGCCGGCCTCGATTTTGTAGTGGCCGACACGGCCGCCGGCAATCAGCGAGCAGGCCGTCGACGGGACGGAATACGGTTTTGCCGTAGAGGCCGAATTCGTCGAGGGTTTTTCTTTGGAAACGGAATAATTATACCACGGGTGCCGCGCCTGTTGCAGCAGGTTCACATGAAGTTGCGGAACGGAAATCCCCAAAAGCGACACCGCGGGCAGCGCCGATCGGCCTTGCTCGGTCGTGCTCTTAAAGTGGTTGTGGTCCGCACCGACCACAAATTCGTTGGCGGTATTGCCCAGGCGGAACGGCTGGCTGTAGCTGGCATCAAACGCAAAGGCTTTTTTCTGCCGGATGTCGGTACCGAGGCGGTTACCGTCGCACTGCCGTTTTCCGCCCGTTTGCTGCCTGCAAAGTGTAGTTGGAATCGGCATCGCGGTCAGAATAGCGCACGCCGACTTTGCCGTAGCCGCCGTTGCCAGTAATGTTTCAAATCGGCGAACACGTCGTGGCTGTTCATTTTAAATTTGTTCCAATCCGCGCCGACAAAGGTGTGTTCAGAGCAGCTTCATCTAGCGAGCCGTCATGGTTGACCGGCAGGCCGTTGTACTGGCGCAGGTGGCGTTGTTGGTAGAGATAGCCTACGCCCAAAAGTCGTGTCGGGATTGATGTCCCAATCCGCCGCCGCATGAAAGAAGGTTTCATGGTGGTTGTTTTTCTCGGCGGGACGCGGAGACGCGCCGACGGTCTGCGCCATCACGCGGCCGCGCGCACACGCCGTCGGCGTTCAGACGGCCTGAAACGTCGGCTTCGGCTTTTATATTGTTTGTGCGTACCGACCCCTGCCGCCGCATGGCCCGGAACTCTTTGGTCGGGCGTTTGCGCGCAAATTCACATGCCGCCCATCGCGCCGCTGCTGTCGAGACAAGCCGCTCGGCCCACGCATCACCTCCCACGCGGTCGAAGGCAAACAGGTTGGGCAGCGTGCCGTTGATGCTCTGCATCTGCGCAGGCAGGCCGTCGATGTTGTATTCGCTGTATTCGTAGCCGCGCGCATAGACCGATGAGCGTCCGTCGTCGTTGCTCTCAACACGCGCAGGCCCGGCGTTTTGCGCGCCAACTGGTCAAAAGGTATCGACGTTGCGGTCTTTTACCTGCTGGTTGGTGATGAGTGCTGACGGATTGCGGAATTTCGCGCAAAGAGCGGGGATTTTTGTGCCGACGGTGGCGGCAAACGAGCTGTAATCGCCGTTTTTCTCGGTGGCAATCGCGTTATACGAACGCTGCCCCGAACATGCACTGCTTCCAGATTAACCTGATCGGCGGCTGAAACGGCCGAAGAAAACGCCATCAAAACGGCAACGGCGGTCAAATATGGCGGAACATCAATCATCCTGCCCTTACATGGAAATAAGAATGATTGCATTTATATTTTCTACGGTCGTTCATGTAAACGGATATTATCGTTTTTCCGACAATCTTTTTGAAAATGCGACAAACTGTTTTATGCCGTTACATTAAAACATCTTTGAGGAATTTTATTATTTTCAGACGGCCTCACTACCAGGCCGTTTACCATTTACGTTCAAAACTCTTTCTCAAAAGTCAGCGATACCTGTTTTTGTTCCTCGGAAACGCATAAATATTGCTTTACATAAGGTAGCTCAATTCCAATTTAGGTGTGATTCCGCCCGAAGCCATTTCTCCCGCCATATGGAAGCGTCGGCATAAATCTCCTGTCGCGCCGCAAATCACCGCCGTAGAGCGAGGCGGGATTTTTAAACCACCGCAGCGCATAACGTCCGCCCAGCCGGATATTCGTTCCGTTGTCAAAACGGTAAAGCGTTCCCAAACTGGCCGTACGGCGGGTGGACATTTCCTCTATATCGGATGTCTTCTCGTGCTGCCAACCCAATCCGCCGAACACAAACCAATTTCCGTCAAAGGCGCATAAAGCGCCGATGCCGAAATGCCATTGAGCGTACTGTCATAACCCCTGTACCGTTCGTCGCGGTATTTTTCCGCATACCGAAATATGAACCAGAAAGCTGCACCGCAGGCGTTATCCAACGCCCGCCGTCGATACTGATTCCCGTACTCTTGCTGTACAGCCGGTTGCCGAGCCATGACGCATTGACCAAAGGAGTAAGCGTGAAGGTATTGTTGAGGTTTGATATTTGTATCCTGCATCAAGGAAAGATTGAACTCATTGTCAACCTGCCAATGCGGATAATGCACGCCGCCGGCTTCCAAATCGAAACTGAGATTGTGGTTCCCTTCACATTGGTATCTTTCTGCACCTGCACGCCGTAGCTGTAACCATGTCCGCCATGCGGCATACTTTCCGCCTCGCGCGGCAGCTGTAGTAATAAGTTTCATCGTCAATCACTAGAAACGGCCACAAGAAATAATCGTTGGAAGTCGCATTGTTGACGTTGTTTGCTATACTGCCATCAGTATAGGCCTTAACCTGCCACGGATTGGCTTCACTAATCGCCTGCAGGTAATTTTCGGCCTGTTCCGCGGCTTTCGGGTTCTATATCCTCCCCGCCTGACCCTTTCAAACTCTTTTGCCGCGTCCCTATAGGCGCGGTTTTTCAAACTAACATGCCCGCCAAAGTCCAGACGGACATAACTCAAATCAGGCTGCTTTCGCACAATATCGCGATAAATCTTGATCGCCCTGCCCCATGTTTTGCCGCGGGCGCGCGCAAAGGGCGCCGCCAACAAATTCGTACATCACCGGATCATACCCCGGAATATCGCGGTAAAAAACCCCATAATGTGTTCCAGTGTCACCCAATCTTCGCGGATCATGGCGGTATTGAGGATATGGTTGGCCATTTCAGGATTATTTTTCAAATCGTCGTCGTTCGGTTCGAGACAGCCTCGCCGCTGACGGCACCCTTTTACGCAAATCAGCGTTCAAATCAAAGCTGTCTCGCGCCTGTCGAGGAGCATTATCGGGCAACATCGGGAACGAAGATTGCATCGGGAACAGGGGCGGCCTTTAAAAACCGGCCCTCCTGCCGGAAGGAGCGGGGAAAGCAGTCTGACTCAAAGAGCGACAAACAGATAAAAGAAGACTTTGCAGATTTTTCTGACACATGAAACACCGGTTGTATTCGGTTGCAACGGTAACGGCTGTATTTTTCAGACGGCCTGTTTAAATCAGGCACCGCTAAAAAGCGGATTGCACCGCAATCCGCTTCATCACTAAAATCAACGTTTGCCGACAATGGCCACACCGCCGATACGGTCGGGCAGGCCGTTGACGATAACCGGCTACTTCTCGCCTTTCGGACCGTAAACGTTCGGGGTATATCGCGGATTCACTTTGCCGTACTGCGCACTCTTATGATTGGCAACCAAAGCCTTATAGCCTTCCTGAGCCTTGGTGTGATCCGCAAATCCGGCACCGGCCACACCGCGCATGGTTACGGAACCATTCGCCCCAGAGTTCCGTCTTTGCGAGCCACAATCGCCGCCTTATTCAAAGTACCTGCGACATTCAGAAATTTATTGTCTTTTTCCTTCAGCCAAAGCCGCCGGAACCAACAGATTATTCAAGAGAAACTGCCCTGCCCGTTTTCGCTGCCAAATCGATTTGATAATTGAAACTGCCGGTCGGGAAGTTGGTAAAGGCGATACCGCGGTAGTTGAATTTTGCCTGTTTTCGGCAAGGCCGCCAACTTGGTATTGTCGCCGACAATATGTTTCACTGAAATACGGTCTTTATATTTGGTGCCGTCTGATTTCAGCTTGGTTACATTGGCGATTACCCCCGAATATTTTTGGCGGTAGATGCGGTACACCACATTGGAATCCGTGCCGAGCGGAACCATTATTTGCCCAACTTCACTTTGTCGTTGTCTTTCGGATTTTTCGCAGCGGGTTATGTAATACATAGGACGGAAAGCCGCCAAATTAACCGTCGTCACGGGTAACGGCTTTTTCCGTTCAAACCCTTGACCGCAGTGGAAGGACCGTAAGTCTGCCCGCCGTAGAGTAAATGAACCGGCATAAACACCGTCAACGCTTCGGTCGCCAGGCGAGATGTGAATTCAGTTGACATTCCAGTTAGCCGCGGACACTGCCTGCGCCAGGCCGAACCCGCCAGAACCAATACCGGTTTTGTTACGCTTTTCATGTTAGAATCCCTTTTGTAAAAGATTTTCTTAATCAAGTCACGCTCGCACGTACGTCCGTTTATTTGGTCTGTCGCTATCTATCCGGTAAATTTCAGACGGCGGCAGGCCAAATCTTCTGCGCGGGCAGGCGGCGCAGCTTTCGGCAATGTGGCGGCCCTTGCTTTCGTTATGGCTGACTGACTTATTTTTGATACAACCGTTTTTATCGAACCCCGTCTTCCGACGGATTTCGCACAACCTTGCGTTTCCTGCAATATTTATCAAGTCAAGTTTTAATGAGAATAGATATTAATACTATTTCTTAAAAATCTCAATATGGAATTATATTTTATGCATACTAAAATGTAGGTAAAAATATAACAATATGGCTGGTTTTCTTACGTCGATACACTACTTCACTTCCCGTCAGCCGTCATTCCACTCCACGCAGGAATGACAGGATTCAATAATAGGTTAACAAGGGTTCGGAATAAGCAATCGAAGAAAAGTCGGATTTCGTTGAGATCGGAAACTGCCCCCTCTATGGGAAAATGGCGGTGAGGGATAAAACGCTGCGAATACAAAAACCGTTTCTACTGCCGAACCGGTTCCTCCTGTTGAAGGAAAAAGATATGGTGAATAAAGCCAAGAACGCGCCTGCCGTCATTCCCCGTGCAAAGCGGAATCCAGAACGTTTCAACGCTTGGGAAATCTTTAATCTTGGCAAAAAGGACGAAACATGGGCCGGCAGGTGTATCGGCATTATCTGCCGCTGCATACGCCTGCCGGCCCGTTCTGCTTTTCAGACGGCCTACCATTTTCATTTTCAAGGCAACGGAGGCATTGCGCGGTTTGCCGTAAAAGGTACTGCGTGAGTTGGTGTAATAGCGTTTATTGGTCAGGTTGCCGACGTTGACCGCCAGTGCGGCGTGTTTGTTGATTTTTATAGCGCGCCATGACGTTCCATATCGAGTAGGAAGGCTGCCACAGGGCTTTGGTTTGTCGGAAACGTAATATTGCCCGTTGGAAAGACCATGCAAGGTTTGGGCTGGTGCCGCTGACCAACGCATCCCCACTCCCATCGTCAGCTGGGCGTAAAGTCGTAGCTGGTGAAGAATTTGAAGGTTTTTATCCGGCGCGGTATAGGTGCCGCCGTACTCGAGATTCATGTCGTCCCCAAGTCGTTGGAGGAGTTGGGCGCGTCGTAAGGTTTGTCTATCTTCGAGTTTGACAAAGCCCGCCTGCATCCGCCATTTCGGGGTAATCTGTCCGGCAAGGTTGATGTCGAAACCCCTGCTGGTATAGCCTTTTACCTGTACCGTATTCCCAATCGCCTTGGAAGCACCACGGTTCGTTGCCGTTTTCCCTCCGTATTTCCATTCGTAGCAACGTGAGCCTGTAGGTTCGAGCGTGGGGTAATTTTTCTGGGTCATGGTGAAGTAAGACGGGGCAAAAATTCAGCCTGTCGTTCCACAAAAGCCGCCTTTGATGCCGACTACTGGAATTACCGGTAATCGGCGGCAGCCATCCGCCGCCCTCGCCATGAGGCCGGCCTGTTCCTTAGAGACATTGTTGGTTTTCAGGATGCCGGCATAGCTGGCGTAAGCGATGATGGTCGGCGTCAGTTCTACCAATCACGCCGCCGTACCGGACGAATTTGCGCACTGTATCGTGATACATACTGCTTTTATTGTGATCGGGGGCGTACCCTTCGTCGGGCATTTCGACCGTATCATCCGTTATCACGTTGTTTTTGTTTTTGTAAAACGACCATTTCCCGCCCCCTTTGTCCCGCCATGTCAGCCAACGCCCACCTACCACCGCCGTCAGCCACTTCAGCCGGTTTGAGTTTCAGGGGCAAAATAGGGACCATATTGCTCGAAGCCAAATGATCGTGCGGAAATCAACCCGTCCGGTCCCCAATTTTTCTCCCAAAGCCGGTTGTACCCCAACATGGGATAGCTGCCGTTATTCCAGTAATCAAGCGGAATCGCCTGCCATAAATAAAGTTACGGTCTATCGGTTCTCCCGTCATGGCCGCAATACCTGTCGGTTTGGCATCATCGACATTCAATTCGCCGCTACTGCTGAAATTATAATCGTCCCTCGTCTGGGTATGGCGGATGCCGCTAAAAACCGACAATAAACTGCTGGTCCTGGTCAAAAGTTTGAAACGGCTGTCCAGATGGATATCGAACGCCTTGTCGTCGTATTTGTCGCGTTCGCGGCCGAAATCATAAGTTGCTGCGTTAAATTGCGGCGCGTAGCCGTTTACCCCATATCGCCGTAACGCGAGATCGCTTTTGGTGCGGCTGCGGGTATGAGAGCAGTTGCAGCTTGATATGGTCGTTGAAATGATGTTTGTATTCGCGCAAACATATTGTCGCTGGTGGCTGTTAAAAGCCCATTCCGCCCGTTGATGAAGCTCGGCGGAACGTCGCGGGCATCTATCCAATGCGTCGGGGAATCCCCAATTCGAAAATCATAATCCTGGGTAACTTTCGAGATAACGCATCAACCCTTAGTCGGCGCACCGGTGATGTTGCGGTGCTGACGGCTGAAATAAACGTAAAGCTGTCTTTGTCGGTTGGCGTCCAATCGAACTCTGATGTGAAAAGCATGGGTTTGCGTTTGATTCTGTCCATAAAAGCTGTCGCCGTACTCCCATGTTCCGACGATGCGGCCGCGCAGGGGTTTGGGATTTGTTCAACGCACCGCCGTAATCGAATTCGACACGTTTGTTGTTCAAAAGCCGTATTTCAGGTTCAATTCTCCCGCATTTTTCGCCAGCGGGCGTTTGCGCACGAAATTGACGCTGCCGCCGGATCGCCCACTCCGGTGCTCAGCCCGTTCGAGACCGCGGATGATTTCCACCCTGTCGTAAAAGATAGCTGTCCTGTGCGGCAATGAAACGAGGCCCGCCAAGCAGGGTATTTATTGGCCAGCACACCGTCAAGCTGGTAATTGTCGACAGGGAAAGCCGCGCGAATAATACTGGGCTTCGCCCATGCCGGTAACGAGGTCCTGCAAGACGGTAATACCCGGCGTTTCTTCCAGCACCTGATCAAGGTTCTGCAAATTCTGATCCCGCATCTGCTGCTGGGTGAAAACAGTTACACTTTGCGGGGTTTCTTTGAGTTTCAAGTCAGGTTTGGTGGCCGAGGTGCTGCCTTTGACGGTGTAGTTGCCGCCGCTGTCTTTCGGCGTGTTTCGCGTTCCGTGGACGGTAACGGTCCCTACCTCGACGGATGAAGCGGCGGACGGCGCTTTTCCGCCGTATCCAGCCACGCATATGCGCTGCACAGTGCTGCGGCAACCCATACCGCCAGTTTGTCGGCTTTACACGGATGGTTCATCTTTGCTTTCCTTTACGGTGATTCGGTCGGACAACGATAAGGTGCAGTTTGCCCTAAACGGCGTTTCTAGGCGTTTTTCCACGGTACCGCCTCATAAACGAATTGT
>BNJT01001201.1_pt1 | contig 34515 bp, 52 predicted proteins | sample 8540491 | NCBI WGS metagenome assembly BNJT01 (sample SAMD00202455, study PRJDB9452) | human saliva metagenome | host: Homo sapiens | reverse complement strand
TAAAGATGGCTCCATGGTATCATATCGCTAAAGGGTTTTCTATGGCCCTGAGACTTGTATGGCATAATTGCCTTCACCATAAACCAGAAATCCCGCTGTTGAAAAGCTCAAGTCTATCTTAGCTCCACCTTTTTCTCCAGTTCCTCTTTTTCGGAAAATGTTTTATCCGTAATCAAAACGTCAAATTCTGAATACCACAGATTGTCATCATAGCTTGTTTTTCAAATTTACTCTCATCCGCCAGTAAAAACCGCTTTTTCGGACTGTTCAAAATAGTCTTCTTTAGGGCTACCTTCTCCACTGGTCGGCGTACTCAGCTCCAGCTTACTATTGATAGAAGAAGCCCCGAGAAAAGCGATATCAAAGGAGATAATCCTTAAAGCTGATTTACGGTATAGCTTCCCCAAAGCCGAGCCCGTGCTTTTTGAATTTCTCCTCCACAAAAGAAAAAGGCGCGCAGTTCCGCTGCAGCAGCCCCTGCAATCATAAGGTCTGTCGTCACCACAGAAAGAGTCTCTCTATCCTTTAATAGCAAGTTCCCTGTTCGTTGTACCTGCATCCAAAACAAATCACCTTGGCATCATCCAAGAGTTCCAAAGCCTTTTTGCGATAAACTTTCTTCGCCTCTATATTTTTGTATCTCTTTTTCCTGATAAAGCACTTCATCACGTAAAAACAGCACCACCATGAAAAACGTTCTATCCGGTTCTTGGCTTCCAAATATTTCAAGTCTCTTCTAATTGTCATTCCACTGACAGAAAACTGCCTTGCCAAATCATCTACGGATACAGAACCGTCCTTCTCCAGAATAGATAGGATGATTTGCTGCCGTTCTCCCAGTAAAATCTTCTCTCGTCTCATTTCTTACTCCCTTGTTTCAACAAGAAAAACCGTTTTATGGATAAAAGTATATGGGGATTCTATCTCTAATACAAGAAGGCTATTTATTCTTTTTAATAACTAAGCTTCGCATTCTCTTTCGATTAAATAAGTTTCGCATTCTTTTCGATAAATAAGCTATTCATTCTTTTCGATAAATAAGATTCCTCTCACTTCCTATTCGTTTCTCTTTGGGAACAAAAAGGAGATGTAAAAACTTTTTCTAAAAGTAGTGAGCTGAAAGGGGAAAGCAGCCCTTGTACCGATAGAAATCCGTTATTTTTACATCTCCATAAAGGGAACTCTCCTTGCAAAAATACAAAGGCGAAAATTTCTCTTTTATATTTGTTCTTTAGTGCAGGATGAAGCTTAGGATAATAACCTCTAAGCAACCCACTGCCCAGATAATGGTTGTGGTAATGGACCAAACACGAATCTGATCCTTTGCCTCACTTACACCAAGAGTTCTGTTTACTACCCAGAAATAGCTGTCGTTAAAATAACTGAAGAAGCAGGAACCCACGCAGCAAGCCAAAGCGGAAACAACGGGATTCGCTCCCGGTAGCAAGAATAATCGGTGCGGAAATACTTGCCGCGGTGGTCATTGCCACTGTTCCGGATCCCTGAATGAAACGCATTACAGTGGAAATCACAAGCGGAAGAAGGATAATAGGCACATTCATAGCGGTAATGCCCTCTGCCATATAAGTACCGAGACCGGAATCCTTAATCAATCTGTCCTAAAGCTCCGCCACCACCGGTTACGAGCATGATAATACCGGCAGACATCATTCCCTTTTCCATGGACGCCAAGATTTCCTTACGGCTCATATTCCTACCAAGGATGAAAATAGCTGTTAATAATCCGATTCCTACTGCAACAATAGGCTGTCCCAAGAAAATGAGGACATGGAAGAATCCATCGGTCATCTTCATTGCTGTAAATACGGTATTCATTAAAATCAAAATTACAGGTAAAACAATAGGGAGGAAGGAAGAAAATGTAGAAGGAAGCTTTTCCGCTCCAAGATTGATCTCTTTTCCACTCTCTACACCGCCTGCCGGAGCTTCAACAAGCTCATCATTTTCATTTACAATCCAGTTCATTTTCTTTGCGATATACTTTCTCGCATAGAAAATAGCCACTATGGTCATGGGGATGGAAAGTACTAAAGCCAGTAAGATAAACTGTCCGACATCTACTCCGAAGATTCCGCAGACACCCAAGGGGCCGGGAGTTGGCGGCACCATGGTATGCGTGATTACAAGACCGGCTGCCAGAGCCACTCCCAAAGAAATCAAGGATTTCTTGGCAACCTTGGAAATTGCCTTAGCTGATAGGAGACAGGATAATAAAAAACCGGAATCACAGAAGATCGGGATAGAAACCAAGAAGCCGGTAAAAGCCAAAGCCTCTTCTTCCTTATTTTTTCCGAAAACCTTCAAGAAACAAAGAGCCATTCGCTTAGCCGCTCCCGTTTCCTCGAAAATCGCTCCCAACATAACGCCGAAGCCAATAATGATACCGATACCGGATAAGGTATTTCCAAAACCGCTGGTAATAGACTGTAAAAATACCAAACTTTGTTCCGTTTTCCAAAGTGATTGTGTTCAAAGGCATTCCTCCGATAACACCAATCACTACTGTAGTGATAATCAGCGCCAAAAAGGCCTGAATCTTCGTCTTTAAAAACCATGAAAAATCAGTAAAACGATACCGATTGCCAAGCCCAGGAGCATTTGCTCTCCATGTAAACCGTTAACCATACTTTCCTCCTCTTTAGAAAAAGTTCTTCCTTTACCCTTCGTTGTTCAATTAACACTTTAGTTCTTTAATGCCCCATTAAGCGAAAACACTTCAAGGCATAAAAATTCTAATGTTTAAAAAGCCTCTGCATACTTTGCAGCAAGGCGAATCGCTTCCTCCATACTGATGCTTTCCGCAATACCCGTTCCCAGCAATATCAAAAAGCCGTTCCATGATCCACGGAAGTTCTCAAGATCGGCATACCGTTGGTAACGGAAATGGTTCTGTCAAAGTCCAGTGTCTTTGTAGCAATATGCCCTGATCATGGTAGAGGGAAAGCACGGAGTTGTATCTTCCCTGCGCAGCCTGATGGAAAACGGAATCCGCTCCAATCGGTCCTACTACAGGGTATCCTTCCCCTTGCAATTCCTCTACCGCAGGCATAATCTCCCTTACTTCCTCATCTCCGAACAAACCGTGCTCTCCGCAGTGGGGATTCAGGCCGGCAATAGCCATTTTCCCATCTGTAACCCCGAGCTTTTTCAGAGCCTCAAGACAGCGTTTCACATAGTCCTTGATTCTCTCCTTCGTAATCATGTCCAGCATCTGTCCGAAGAGAAACATGTCTGGTTAAGAAGAACACCCCTCATACCGTTACATTCAAACATAGTCAAGGGATCCTCTGTATGGGTTAATGCCCCAAAAAATCTCCGTATGACCTATAAAGGGAACGCCTGCCGCCTTCAAAGACTCCTTATTGATGGGTGTGGTAGCCACAGCATCAACCAGCTTTTCATTTGCCAGTTCAATGGATTTCTTGATATAGGAAAATGCCGCCTGACCGCACATGGCACTAACTTCTCCATAAGCAAATTTCTCTAAAGAAATCTCTCCCTCCTGCATGTAGTACAGGGTATCTTTTTCCTCTCCCAGTTCTTCTACTTTCTCAATTTGTTGTAAAACGAATCGGCAGCTGACAGATTTCCACTGCCTTCTCCAAAAATCTTGCCATCTCCGATAACCAAGACCTTCGCAATATCTTGGATTTCTTTTTGAAATTGCTTTGACTACTATTTCCGGACCGATACCGGCAGGATCCCCCATCGGTACCGCAATAATTGCTTTAGACATTTTTATCCTCCTTCTTTCTCTCTTACTTTATGATTCTTTTTGAATATTCGTTTTTAGATTTCTTTTCCTTAGCCGGCCACTAATACAGTCGCTTGTACAAAGAACTTTTCGAGCCAAAGCAGCTGCAAGTTTCCTTGAAACGTGCATAAGCACTTATACAAAGAGCTCTCCTTCAAGAAGGAAATACAGCGGATAATGGCGTCTCTTCCACCCTGACTGCCTCCCTTTTGTAACCATATGCATCCCCGGGAAAATCTCCCATCAACATTTCCCCGTGTGCAGCAAGCGGCAAAACTTCTTCCTTCAGGCTAAGTCCTGCTGTTTGGAAAAGCGTTTGCAAATGGAAACCGTAACATCTCCTCCACTGCTGTAAATTCCCTTAAAAGCTCTTTTCTCTCTCACAAATTCTGTGTGCTATTTCCGCAAAGGCCAAGTTCATCTTGTTTGGAAATCTCTTCTATCTGACAGGCTCTACTCTCTGCAAGTTGAGCAAGGTCAACTCTGTTTTCCGGATAGATACCGTCTCCGGTTACCGTAAATACTCTATCCTTATCCACATCTTTAAGAATTGCGTCTACGACTCTCTGTACTTCCTGTTCCCACTGCTCTTCGCCTTCCAAAAGGGCTCTTGTCTCCACAAAAACATTTTTACATCTTTGCGATAGCCAGAGATCTTCCAACTGAAGTCTGGTATGCGGATTCACACTTCCCACTACCGCCAGAACTTTGTTTTCTCTTTTTCTCACTTGGAGGAACCCGTTTCCTCACAAGACTTGCAGTAAATACTCCCGGGTCCACTGCCAGAACCTTTAGCTTTGAGGTTTTCCACCGCATCCGCAATCAAATCAATATCCTCTTGGCTTACGCAATCCACTACCAGAATTCGATTTCCCTCTTCCACCAGCTTCTTCATGCAATCCGCCAGATAATGTTTTCCGTGTAATAAATCCTTCATCAAGATAGAAGCAATAGAGTATTTGCTCTGCTTTTCGGAAAAAGCTCCGCCACCTCCGGATTATTCACCGGCGTCTTCGGATCAATCGCAATATCCGTCTTATGTAGAGAAGCCCCTCTACCAACATGTAGCCACCAAGCACAATACGAGACGAAGTAGGGAAGCAAGCAACCACAATAGCCACATACTCTTCTCCGAGGGATTCCAGCATCGCATCCACTTCCGCGCCCAGATTTCCCCTTAAGGTACTGTCAATTCTCTTACTGTAGACCTTCGTTTCCTCGTTTTTTTAGCAAGTTGCAAACATTGGAAAACTCTTCTGTAGGCTAGGTCCTTGTCAATTCCACGACTATCTGTGGGATATAAAAAGACAATCACAACTTTCCAGCATGGATAGTTCCAAGCGTTCTGTATTGAGCACTCTGTGTAAGCACTATAATTCATCTTTTGCAGTAAGACACCCGTGGCATTGGCTCCCGTTAAATCATCTGCAATGACAATGCACTTTTGCCATTTATTCTCCTCCGATTGTGAATCTATCTTAGTTCGTATTAGTATGCAGCTAACTTGTGTTAATATATGTTTACAAAATGTTCTTTTTGTTTATTTACAAAAATAATATAAACGCATATTATCCCACGTCAATAAAATATACACGAAAAATAAACAAATTTTGTGAATTTAGAATAAAAATAAACCGGTGAGTTTGTATAAAATAGAGGAACACTGAATTTTTATAAAAGTAGATCACAAAAAGGTCTAAAAAGCCACAGACAAAGACCGATGAATCCCGCAGCACCAGTATATCGGTCTTTGTTTCTATTTTTCTTTTTAATTCTTTCCACAGCTCCTCACACTCTCCAATATATCCTCATAACAAAATTGAAATTCTCCGTTATACCAAGAGGCATCAATCGGTAGGAGGCGATAACCGCTGTCCTCTCTCACAGCACTGTACGTACGGTTCTCGTATACAGCGCTTTCAATAGTTGACGTGCACAGACTGATATGCTATGGCTAAATCGTAAAAGCCACTGTTTATCAGTCTTGGCTGTGCAACGCCTCTTTCTTTCCATATCGGATTGAATGACCTACGCTTTACATACCCTTCATGTTCCGCACTATCTCTTTGCGAACATTGTTTTCAATGTTTTCTGCCATAACCAGTCATTCCTCCTTTCTCAGTCATACTTGAGACTCCTACTGATTCGGTCCTTGTCTCTCGACTACTATGACCTCTGCTGACTTCTTTCGTGTTCAGCATTGCTTTGGGCAATGGTTACCTCTTCGAGGCATACTCACACAGACCTCCCTCTCTAGGTACCACATCGTTTCTTCCTCCATATATCTGGCCTCTACTTTATCATGGCATGATTCCGTGTAGTTATTGACTTTGGCTTGTGCTGCAGTTCCTATCCCTGCATGCATAACCTCATATGAGATTTCTGTCTCGTCAGACCAGAGATCGCCGTCCATGAGTCAGCATCTTCCCTCATATCCAGCTTCCTTCAGATCTGAGGTCACCTCGACACCCTTGCCTCGGCCATATCCTTCCCACTACCGAGCGGATTCGGGACTTTAACCTGTTAGAAACGTGCCGCTTCAGGGCCTGCACATCACTGCACCCGTCAAACGGGTGGTTTGCTCGAGCTATAGCCCTGCTACTGGCCAGCGTCTAAAGGCGCTGGCTATTTCTGGGCTATGGGAAGTTTGCTTTTGCACCCTTCCCACAGCTCCATTCAAGCCATATTGCGTTTTGACTCGTCGCTACCCCTATAAAGGGGTATTGGTACTACTGCACTTTCTAACCCCATAAGGGTCTTCATATTCTTTAACATAGTTTATCAAAAAGCTATATCGTGTTTTTCTTGATCTTGGATATACTTTTTATTGTGGCTTCATTTAAACCTACTGTACTGACATGAATAGCCTTCGGCCCAAAATGTCTGTTCCAAATTTGTATTTAAGATTTGCGTGTTTATCAAATATCATCAAGGCACTTTTTCCTTTAAATAGCCATAAAAAGAAGAAACGCTAATCTTAGGGTGGAATACTAACCAGAATGTGTACATGGTCCGGCATTAAATGCCCTTCTATAATCTCCACTCCTTTAAAGGCGCAGAGTTGTCGATAATATCCCGAATATCTGACTTATATTGATAATATATTATTTTTCGCCTATACTTCGGTGTGAAGACAATATGATATTTACACATCCATTTCGTATGTGCTAATGCATATTCTTTCTTCGCTATAAAAATCACCTTCCTTTTTCTGCAATATAGCTTGAACAACTTTTATTGTGATTAGGAAAGGTGATTTTGTATAACAAAGTGTTTCCCACCCGCACTGGCGGGTGGTTTTTTTATCAGAGCTAACATTTTTCAAATGTCAGCTCCGTGCATACTAAGCTCCATTAGTCAAACACAAATCTGCCAGATCTTAGGACCGGCAGATTTATTGATAGAGAGAGTATTTACTTTTTAGTATTCAGCATTTTACCAAGTCCCGTTAAATATATAATGGTCCATACGATTAAATGCTTCTTCAATCCTTGAAATTGGTAGAGCGAGGTTTAACCGGATGCAATCCGGTCCATGGAAACATCCTACCATCTTGCCATGCCACACCTACGTTCCATCCCTTTTTCTAGAACTTCTTCAATATCCTTCCCATGCTTTTTACACCATTTTCCACAATCCACAAAAGAGCATATAGTTCTTCCGGCCTAGACACCTCTACCCCTTCAAAATGCTCTTTTATAAAATTAACTGCATAATTAATATTGCGGTGATTACTCGACGTAGTTCATCCAACCATTCTTGTCCCTCAGGCTGATAAGCACCAATTAACGCATGCATAGACAAGACATTCATATCATTGTAATGCGGTTTTAGAGGACTTCGCCCGTACCCTATCTCTTAGCGTTTTGTTATAAATAATGATGATAAGATCCAACGACCCCCGCTAAGTTAAAGGTCTTGCTTAGAGCATACAGAGCAACAACATGCTCTCTTGCCCAGTTATTTACTAGACTGTGTCGGTATGTGTTTATAGCCATCCAAAATAATGTCTGACCATATTTCATCAGCCACAACCGTCACATCATACTTTCATATATTGCCATTGCTTTTTGAGATTTCCTCTCTCCCAAAACTCGACCGCATGGATTATGAGGGGAACAGAAAATAGCAACATGGATATTATTTTTCTTTAATTTTCTTTTCCATATCGTCATAGTCCATTCGCCAAACACCTTGATCGTCTTTATAAAGAGGGCTGTGTACAATGTTAAATCCGTTATTTGTCAAACTCATGGTAAATCCAATGTAGGTCGGGCTATGTACTCAATACCCCATCTCCCGGAGATGCATAGGAAGTTAAAAGCAGAAATCACACCACCTAATACACCATTTTTCATATCCAATATACTCTTTCTTTAAACCACTTACACCATTTCTAATCTCATGCCACTTTATAATACTCTCATAGTATTCTTCGCTAGGTACAAAGTATCCGAAAGCAGGATGCTTCACTCTTTTCTATAATCGCGTCCTGAATACATGGTGCTGTAGGAAAATTCATATCCGCAACCCACATCGGAATTACATCAAATCCCTCTTCCGGTTTCTCCAGGTGCAAATCCCGAGCCATGTCCCTAAACCATCTACAGCAATTGCATCTTTTCCATGCCTATCCATTAGTGAAGTAAAGTCATATTTCATATATATATCTCCTTATTCTTACTTATTATACTTTCGAACACAGCATTCAGACAGCTATACGCAAATTCTAAATACATTCTTTTTAACACTCTCTCCACATTTTTATGAGAAATCTTTTCAAGTTCTTCCTCCGAAAATCCATTTTTCGATAAACTTGTATAAAGGTTCGGTAATTTTTCTATGGAATCTATTTCCAAATTTCCATTAATACCATCCAAATCCGTTCCCAATTCCCAAAACATCTATTCCGCAACATTTCGGATGTATGTTTGCACATCACTACCATATCTGAAATAGCACTTTCTTTGTCAGGATTATCCGTTCTTAAAACTCCGGGTCCCCAGATTCAGCCCGCAAACACCACCCTTATTTGCCAGCGCTTTTAACATATCATCGGTCAAATTTCTTGGATGATTGCAAATTGCTCTGGCATTGGAGTGACTTGCAATAAATGGTTTTTTAGATAACTCACAAACGTCCCAAAAATCCGCCAGTCCGATAAATGACTCCATCAATTATCATTCCTAAATCATTCATGACGGAAATTGCCTCTTTTCCAAGAATTCGTCAAACCTTTTTCCATGATTTTATTATCTGCAGAATTGGGGGCCCCAAAACAATTTTCATAATTCCATGTGAAGATTTAGTGTCGCGCATCCTTTTTGCTATAAAATTCTTTCAAGCGTTCCATATCGCCATCTACCATTACGCCATCCTCCATAGAAAGAAGAAGACTGATTTTTCCAGCTTTGCACTTTCTTCTAAGTCCTTTTTTATTCAGAAGAATCCCCACCTCAGACGGATAACGCTCAATCGTATTTTTAGAATATTTTTGACAAACGGAAAATATCCTCATTCGTCATTGGATCTTTTCCAAAACGATACCCATCCTGTGGTAATATAAAAATGGCAAAATTGCACTAATGCATCAACCTGTTTCCAGTCGATACACATCCACTCCCCGGTGAGGTCATTATACAAGTCTGCATTCTCCCTTTTTCTATTCCGAGGAGCATTAATGTATCACAATGCATATCTATCGTTTTTCATTCTTTTTATCCTCCTCTTTCTTCAGATCAGAGCGATACTGAGATATGCAATAAATACACAAAGTCCCACTGCTAAAGCCATCCCCAACCGAACATATACGGGAATATCTTATTGCATACATACCAGACAACTACCGCAGTTATAATATATTTTCCAGCTGTAGGAAGAAAAAGACACTCCACCATGTCCCGTGACATTCATTACAATCATAGCTGCAAGCATAGAAACCACAACAAGGTGAATGCGCCTGTAATTACAGCCGGAATGACTTTCAAAAGCCCAAGTCTCCCCAAAAAGTACAATCAGTAACAGAATAATCAAATTCACTACAACCGAAGCTGTTATACCAACAATTGTTATAATTTGCCCCTCGAGGTCAGAAAGCATCTGCTTTCATATCTTTTTGTACAGTGGACGCTACCGGAAAACGCATTGCTCCCACATTACCCGAAAGATATGAAATATATGTACTCGGCCGATCCTAAAACAGGCCAGTATGCCTCCGGTTCAGTAAGCTACATCCCTATTCCTATAGAAAACTCCGGCAATACCGCCCAAATATATTTCAATAGGCAATGTATAACCTTGACTAGAATAAAATACAGAATTGGTGCAAAACTAAGGAGCAAAGCAAAAAGCATAGTTACTCTTCCTATGTGGTGTACATTTTATAAATCCATTCTTGTAATCTTTTTCCAAACTCTCATTCTGGCTATTTGCATCTTTTTACATTTGCATCCATATTATTTTTCCATGTTTGACTCTCCTCAACAATGATTTTTTTATCGCAATTTAAATTTTATGTTAGATGATTTGAATTTTTACTTTGTCATTAATATAGTAAATACTTGTCCAAACAACATTCCAAATAGCATAGCAATACCGAGCCCCATAGAAGACAAAGAAAAGAATTATTTGTACAGATTTTTCTCCACAACATAATATGATATTCCAGCTCAACCGCCGCTACTATCGAGGCTGTTTTAGAAAATAATCACAAACACTATAGCCCAAAGCAAACCGAACATTGCGCTAGTACTAAGGTATGGCATAAAAGGAAATATGTTGCTTTTTCTTTACTTTTTCCAGTAGAGCATCCATTGGTTTTAGCATAAGCATGGTGTTTATAAAGTAAGGAGCGAGAGCCAATACCATACAGAACAGAGCAGAAAGTAAATATCGATTCAGTGAAAACCTTCTCCCCCGATTTGCACTCCTGCAGCTGTTGATGCAATATTTGCCATATATAGTTCCCATACAGGTGCACCTATTACGCCTACAGCGCATAAATGTCGCAGCGGGTCCAACCATAGCAATTAAACTAAGAGCTACTACAATAGAAGCAAAGAGGGACCAATTGCCGCAATCATTCCGGTTCTTTGAGCGATTTCAATTCTTCCTTTTGTTACAAGCTTATGCTTTTCGTTAAAGCGTAGCGCAAGTCGAAGAAATAAAATGATTGCACTAAAACAAGTGAAATGAGAATTGCAGCAAAAACCCAGATTGTTCCATTCATTTTTGAATCGTTTTCCATAACTTCATCCTTTCTGTCATAAATACTATATGTAATAAAAGCATAGCTTTTATTGAGTTCTATACATTTCTAGTACTAATCTTTATCGAAATTTAATATTTAGATATTTTACTATTAAGCTACTAATAATTAGATTATAATATAAACTTCTAAATATTCAATATTATATTGACTATTATTTATAAATAATTTTATTCTACCTCAAAAACTATATTCATATTGCATGACGAGATATCACTCGCTACTCCAGAGCGATACTTATTAAGAATAAAAAGCTCTGAGTGTTTCTACTCTTGAACTCTTTCTTTTAAAACTCTTCACTTCTAAAATCTTGGTAGAATCCGGAATCGGAAAGATTGCATTTCTTTTCTTTATATCATGCTTATATGAGCAATTTATTCTTTTTGTATTTCTACAAATAGATTCTAATTTTTCTTCTGTAAACTCCTCTAAGCAGCTCTGAAAATACGCTTTACACTCCTTTGTAAATAATTGATGCCCCTCGTAGACTTTTTTCCCAATATCTGTCAGCAGAAGATTATACTTCCTATTATTCTGCTCATCTCGAACTTGTATCAACATCCCTTTTTCGCAACTTGCGAACAATCTGGGAAGCAGCGCTAGTTGATTGCCTACGCGTTCTGAAATTTCCGTAATAGTTATTCCGGGTTTTTCAGCAATAATATCGATAAATTCTCCCTCAACCTGATATAGGCTCACTTTCCTAATTATGAGGAATATCATCATAAGAGCGCATTAATGCATGGCCTCATCTTGCACCTTCCATATCTCATTTATAATCTTCTCTCTATTCTCCTTTTTCACTATCAAAACTTCACAAAATATTGACTATTTTCGAAGCTAAATCATTCTCGATTAATAATCTTCATTTTATCCTAAGACTCACACACACAAAGTGGTATATTATAACTTTTCTACAAATACAAGACTGCCATATCGGTAATTTGACAGTCAACTCGTTCTCAAAATCTCCTCAGACCTTGAAAAGCCTCAGGTATGTCAAATTGTATCAAATATACACCGGCTACATTATTCGGCTATATATGGTGTAATGGAAGCGCATGGAGGGACTGCAGTCATGAAAGTATCTGTATCAAAATCGATCAGACCATCTATTACCTGAGTAAATCGAGTTTGGATAGATGGTACAGTCCACTACACGTATAGAGAAGATTGGTTCCGGAAGATGAACTTCTGAAGGTTTGCGGAGAGCTTTCTCCGCTGGAGTGAACAAGCAGTACGGCACCAAACGCTCCGCAGAAGAAAAGCTTCAGACATTATGCCAAGCATTCCTCTCTTCGACCTTGATTAAGAAAGAAAGCTCGCCATAGCGTAAACGTGAGGCTACCTCTTTCTGAAGGACATCAGAAAAACGTCCGAACGATCCTCAAGCGTTTATACGCTCAGAATCACTGTACTTCTGACGGCGAGATTGCAGATAAAATGATCCCTTCTGATAGATGAAGATGTTGCCACGGAGAGAGGAACGTTATGACCGGTTTCTGCTACCGTATGCACAAACTCTAGAAGATGACGTGGCAACGATTATAGCGGCTAATCAAAAAGCGATGGCAGATTGAAGAATGTTTCGGATTATGAAGAGTGAATTTCAAGCCAGACCGGTATATCTCAGTGAGAAAGATCGAACCACGACACATTTGGTCTTTAGGAACGGATTACGAGATTGTATCTCAAAGAGAAATAAAAAGATTTTAACCGCAAATGAGAAAGTAGAAATATTGCTAGAATTCAAAAGAAAACAAGAGCTGCTAAATGGCGTAATTGCGCCGTTTACGGGCTCTTGACTCTTTCACGCAACACTGTCCAAAGACAGGATTATATTATTGTTGTTGTGCAAGTATCTGCACTTGGTTTTATGATGCATATAAAGCTTTGATTAGGATTATTTTAGCTTGTACTCAAGTCAAGCGCTTTCTCAATTTTCAGCAAGATCGTCTGGTAGGAAGATTAGCACTATCACAGATATCCAGAAAAGCTTTGATCTAGTTTTTCCAATACTCTACATAATCTATTTGGAAGGGATAGTCATATATTCATCGAAGCCCAGTCAGATAATTACTTGACGACCACTCAATCGATTGCATACCTCGCATGCTTCCTTACTTAGCTAAATAGCTTCCTCTACTATTTTCCCGTCCAGATTGCCAAATTCTCTATGAATGAACTTGGATCGAAAACACAGATTAAATACATTGCACTATAAAACATTTTCCTGCTTAGATAGCACAAAAAAACAGACAGTACACCCACTGTCTGTTTTAAAGAATTTCTGACTAGTATATTTCCCGATTTATATCGTCTGTATTTACCCTTCTTCCCTCTTTCTGCTTTTCATCATTTCCATTCGTTGCTTAATTTGAGGACCGGCTACCTGAATTAAAAATTACCACAATTAAGATGATTCCTTTTTACCGCATCATTGATTAAAGAATTCATCTTTAAGGCGATAATGATTTTATCGATTACCGTATAGGAAAGAGAGACCGAATAAGATACCTAAGCATTTTCCCTTTCCGCCCGACATACTGATTCCGCCTAAAACCACCGCCGCAATAGCATACATTTCAAAAGCTGAATCCGGTAGTCGCTGGATCCGAAGAAGCATTCATCGCTATCCAGAAAAAGAAGCCAGCCCCTACCATTCCTCCCGCAATAATGAAGACAAGCATTTTCATAAGACCAACATTAATTCCGGACATAAACGCACTCTTTGCACTGCTGCCGATAGCATAGACCTTTCTTTACCGAACTTGGTATCGTTTAAAATATAAACAAATAGGGACGGTAAATAGAATCAGCATAATGCCCACAATCGGAAAGAGTAAAAATCTTTCCGTTTCCAAACTGATACATGCTTTGATAGGAGCTATGACTATTTATCATTCTATAAACGGAGCTTCCTCCTCCTGCCAGCTTCTTATCGATGTTCTGACAGAAAATATTGTGCAAAGGAGCGGTAAATGAGCATAGTGGCTAAAGTCACAATAAAAGCCGGCATCTTTTACGACTCCAACCAAAAAAATCCGTTTTATTCCCCCACAGAACGCAGCAAAGAAAAACAGCGAACAGAAGGGTAAGGAAAATGTTGTCCGTGATATTGAAAAACAATCACGGAAAATCCGCTCACCAAAGCGAGCATTGATCCTACCGAAAGGTCAATTTCTCCGGTAAGGCAAATCATCCCCATCCCCCAGGAAATAATGCCAATACTGCCGAGTGTCTTAGAATATTCATAGACGCACTCATCGTCAAACCGCTGCTCGTGAGTGCATAAACCGCAAAAATGATAAAAAAACACGAAAATAAAACTATATCCTCGCCAAATTTTCGCAATTTTATCTCCAATTGTTTTTCCCTTCATTACACTATGCCTCCCTTTTCGGAAATAGAATTGGTAGAATACATCATCACTTTATGCTCTTCAATTTCATCATGGGAGAGCACTTTAATGATTCGTCCGTCAAAAAGATAACACAACTGTCCGCAACCTTTTTGCAATTCCGGAATTTCCAGAGTATTCACCAATATGGTCTTCCCTTTTTTTGCCAAGTCGAGAATCAGTTTATAAATTTCCGCCTTTGCTCCGACATCAATGCCCTGTGTCGGATTATCAAACAGCAGAATATCCGCATCGGTATTCAGCCACCTGGCAATGAATACTTTTGCTGGTTTCCTCCGGACAAGGAAGTGATGAGCATATCTTTGGAATCCGCTTTGATATTCAAAATATCATGATAGTATTCATATTTTTGCTTCTTTTTCCGATTAATATGAAAATGTCGAGCAGAAAGAGTTTTGCTCCGAAATATACATATTTTCCAAAAGGGACATATCCGGAATAACCGAATTCTCTTTTTCTGTTTGCCGGAAGCAAATGCGATTCCTTCTTCATCGCCTGATGAACGGAACCGCTTTGCATCTTTTCCCCATGGACATAAACCTCTCCTCCCGTCTTTTTCCGTGATACCGAAAAGACTCTGAAAAAGTTCACTGCTGCCGCTTCCTTCCAGACCCGTAAAAGCCGATAATCTGCCCTTTTTATTTCCAGATTGATATCACTGAAAAGCCCTTTTTCCGCTGTAATGCTCTAACTTCAATACCGTATCACCGAGTTCCCTCTCCTCATAAATATCCGCATCGATATTGGATTGGCCAACCATCAGCTTAGTTACTTCATGCGGATTGGTCTCTGCAATCTTTCCATTGGCTATATATGTTCCATTTCGAAATACCGTATAGGAATCACAATACGCAAAAATCTCAGGCATTTTATGAGAAATAAAAGATAAAGGAGATTCCTTTTTCTTCAGTTCCCCGACAATCTTAAAAAGATGCTCGATTTCATCATTATTTAAAGCAGTTGTCGGCTCATCCAAAATCAACAACTTCGCCTTAAAGAAAAGCGCCTTGCTTATCTCCAAAAGCTGCTTATCACTGGTCTTTAAATCTTCCACATGGGCAGTCGGATCAATCTTTACCCCAAGTCGATCAAAAAGTTCTCTGCATTTTTTTGAATCATTTCTTTCTTTTTCAATCGTCCGAAAACGATTTGTTATTTCTTTACAAAGAAAAATATTTTCAAAGACTCTTAAGTCATTGAACAGGTTTAATTCCTGATGAACAAAGGCAATCCCCAACTCTTCCGTTTTTCTGATGGAAAGATTCTTTAGCTCCTGACCGTCAAATAGAATGGTTCCCGCATCAAAAGGGATAGTGCCGGTAAGAACATTCATCAGAGTCGATTTTTCCCGCACCGTTCTCCCCTAAAAAGTGCATGGACTTCTCCCTCTTCTACCGTGAGTTGCACTTCTTTTAAAACGGGGACGCCGTTAAATGCCTTACTAATTCCCCGCATTTCCAAAAGAGACATATTTATCCCCCTTATTAGATAAGGCAGGCATTAAGCCTGCCTCATTTTATTCTTAACAAATATCATACCTAAAAGAGCATACTATTTTATTTCTTTTAGTTAAACGACTTGAAATCCTTTACGTTTTCCTTTGTTACATTGACGCACTCAATAACATGGTCTTTTGTTACTTCCTTACCCTCAAGATGGTCCACCATATCCTGAATAGCGGTTTGAATCATGGATGGAGAATAGGTTACGGACATTAAGCCGCCCATCTTGGATACCAAATCCTGATAGCTGTCCCCGCGAATGGCACTGTACATGTCTTCCAATCCTCCACAGCCTGTAATAAACGGCTTATTGGACAGGAACTGCTCTTTAACGGATTCATCAATGCCTCCGCCGTTCAGCGCTTCAATGATTCCCATATGCAAGCTCATCATCCTCCGCATAAATCCACTTATAATCCGCGTTTGATTTTTTTCTCCCAGAAGAGATTCAAAAGGCTGTCTTTGTATCGGAACGGCTCCAATTCATTGCACCGGAATAAGTGACTTTTTTCAAATCATCCTCAGTCCACTTTTTATCGTCCGCAATCTTTTTTCCGTCATATTCCGCTTCTCCGGTCAAATAGTCCGTAAAGCCCTTGTTTCTTAAAGAGGTAACGGAAGAGGTGTCTCCCTCATAGACATACACCTTGTCTCCGGGCTTTAATCCATTTTCTACAAAGTATGCTGCGGAGCCGGCACCGATTCCCTCGTTATCTCCCTTAACATTGAAACTGCCTTGTCGCTCACTCCGTCAATAATTCTGTCAAATGCAACATAGGGGATACCCGCATCAATAATCTGCTGAATTCCGGACTGTACCGTATCATCGATAGGCTGGATAACAATGCCTTTTAAGCTCTTGTCTCCTTTGGAAATCATGTCCTCAATCTGATGAATCTGATAGGATGCGTCATCACAAGTAATGACCTCGGCAGTATATTTTCCTTCTTTATTAATCTCTTCGGCCTTTTCTTTTGCAAAGGTAGCTACTGCACCGGTCCAGCCATGATCTTCCGGAGCGGTAAGAATCACAATATGGCCGCCTTCCGCTTCTCCTTCTGCTGCTTTTTCTGTACCTGCCGCTTCCGCCTTTTCTGTACCCGCAGCTTCCGCCTTTGTGGTTTCTGAAATTCGTTTTAGCTCCTGAGCCGCATGCCAGTAAGGTGCCCGCCATTGCTCCGGTCAGTAATAATGATAATGCTTTCTTATACATCGTTTTCCTCCTTAGTATATTGAAATAAATTAACTTACAAAAAGTTCCATGTAACGTTTCGCTTGGCGTATACTGTCCAGAATTCTTTCCTTACTTCCTTCAGAAGGCATAGTCTTCGATTTCCAGACAAGCGTATCCTTCATATCCAACCTGCGTGAGTTCGGAAACAAAAATCGCCCCAGTTCACATCTCCCAGTCCGGGAATCTTTCGGCTCCATATAACTAAGCGGGTAAGCCAATACCCCATATTCAGCGAGTTTCTCTTTCTTTAACTTGATGTCCTTAAAATGAACATGGAAGATTTTGTCCTTAAAATCTCGCACCGCCTTTACATAGTCCATTTGCTGCCACACAAAATGCGAAGGATCAAAGTTCAGACCGAAAATGGTCGCTTGGTATCATTTCAAAATACTTGCTTCCAGATTGCCGGAGAATACATCAAAGTTCTGTCCCTCCCGGCCACTGGTCCTGTCCGAAAAGCATCAGGGCAATTTTTCAATCGCAATTTTGACATGGTGTTCTTCCGCAAAAATGAATGATTGCCGGCCAATAACTTTGTACCAGCTTTAAATTTTCCCTCAACACTTTTCGTCTGATCTCTTCCGATAAAGGTAGTCACCAGACCAACACTCAGCATTTCCGCTGCCACAATAACCTTTCTTTAAATGGGCAATATTTTGTTCTCTTCTTAGCGGATCTAAAGTATTGGGATAGTAGCCTGAGTGCTGAAATTTCCACATTTCTTTTCGAGCAATATTCTTTTATCTCCCTTTGCTCTGGCTTCATCCAAATGTTCCACATCAATGTGATGTACTCCACCGTATCTGCGCTCGCTCTTCTCCATCGGCCAGCAAGCCACTTCTACGCAGGAGAGACCTTGCTTGGATACTTCATCAATCACTTCTTCAAAGCTCCATCCCATCCAATATGGCTGTCAAAAGTCCCAGCTTCAACTTTCTTCTCCTTTCCTGACTACAGTTCTATCCTCTTTCCCTCTTCACTGGAACGGATACTGGCAAATACCGCTTTCATGGCATTCAGCACGTCTCTTCCACTGATTTTGCGGTTCAATATCCCTCCGTAATGCACCGCACAAACTGATCAATAATACCTGTCGAAGTCTGCTTATCATTGGTTTGAATCCGGTCTACTTCATAGTTTATTTTTCGCCGTTTCGAAGTACCACCTTGATAGAATATTGGGGGTCATCATAAATTTTCATAATCCCTTTGCTTCCATATAGCACTGTCGAATTGTCTTCTTCTCCATAGTAGGTCCAACTCGCCGTCATCGTTCCATATGTACCGCCATCCATTTCATAGATGCATATGGCATTATCATCTACACCGATTTCGCTTTCCACTATAATCCACTCTTATCAAGCGTTTTGATTTTAGCCGTTGTCGCTATTACTTTCTGATCCAAAAGATATTGGATTAAGTCCGTCTTATGAACACCCTAGATCCGCCATTGCGCCCCATAGCAGATTTTTGTTCTGTCAAAAACCAGGTAGCTGCGCTCGGATCGATGCTCCACGTCTCAGGGACCGCCGTGCCCGAAGCTTGTTCGAAAAGTCAAAACCTCTCCTATTAAGCCTTCTTTTCAGAAGTTCCTTTAGCACGAAATATGCGCTTTAGCAAGTCTTTGGTTTTTGATCGATAAACAGTTTCTTTCCCAGCTTATCCGCTTCATGAACCATCGCTTCACAATCTTCAAGCGTAGTCGCCATCGGCTTTTTCGCATAAAGACATGCTTTTCCGGCCCTGTAGTGCTTTGATACTTGCCTCTGCATGCCCAATATTCGCAACACATACACTAACAGCGTCAATTTCCGGATTGGCCAGCAGTTCGTCTAAGCTTTCATAAGCCTTTCCGCCAAACTGATCTGCTAAGGCACTCGCTCTTTCTTGGTTCAAATCATAATATCCCTACAACTTCCGTATGCGGATTCTCCTGATATTCCGGAATATGGCGAACCTGCGCAATCTTTTCCACATCCTATTATTCCGATTCGTAACACTCCCCATCCCATCCTTTTCTGAAAACTTTTTATAGAAACGAAGTTTTTCATGTAAATATTTATTCGCATAAGTTTCTCTATTGCAAGTTTCTTCTATAGTTTAGATAAATTTTCAGCTTTATTCCTCTGATTATGTAGTGATTTTGTTCATTCTATCTTTATTGTTGATTTTTATTTCTGAAATTTTTTTCATCGAAAAATGATTGTTTTATTTGATAGATTGTTTTATACAATGAAATTAGGGTAGAATCTTAATAGAAACACTATAATTCTTCGCTTCTTATCTGATGCGTTTAATTGGAAAAAGTTTTATAGGAAAAAGAAAGGAACTGTATGAAACAAAAAAAGATTAGAACATCAGATATTGCGAAGCTGGCGGGTGTTTCACCTGCAACCATTTCCAGAGTTTTTAAACCATAGAGAACTTGTAAAAGTCCGAAACCATTGCTATTGTCGAGCACGCAATGCGAGAGCTTGGGTCTTTCATTACCTCCTTCCGTTTCAGAAAAGAAAAACAGAAAAGAGGTCATTCTTGTCAATTGCCCCTCAAGGAACAAATCCATTTTTACGAAGAAGTCATTTCCGAGTGATTACTTCCGCAAACTGCTCATGGGTTTCTATACGTTACTAAATTATAGTCCACTGAATCGAGGGAACAATAGAAGACTTTCTGGAATTAATTCATAAAATCAAGGCTTCCGGCGTCATAACGATGAGTCCTCTTTCCACCGAGCTCCTAAAGACTATCACAAAAAGAAGTCCCTCTCGTGCAATGCTGTGAATATAACAAGGACTCTGATTGTCCCCTATGTCAGTGTGGATGATTTTTCTGCTGCCGAAAAATGCCGTACGTTACCTCATTTCCTGCGGAAGAAACAAAAATTGCCATCCTAAATGGGCCCTCTCAATATAAGTATGCAAAAGAACGACTTGCCGGTTTTCAAAAAAGCAATGGAAGTAGCACAACTTTTTGTCCCTTCCTCTTGGATTGTAAATGTTCCCTGAAATCAGTTACACGATGGCCTACTCTATCGTTACGCAACTTCTCGCATCCGAAAAATAGGCCAAATGCCATATTTGCCGCGTCCGATGTCCTTGCAGCAGCAATTATAAACGCCGCTAAACATTACCATATCCGCATCCCAAATGATTTGATGGTCATCGGCTTCGATAATATCGATCTCTGCCAAATAACACGCCCTACCATCACTTCCTTCAATCAGCCAAAACAGCAGCTGGGATTTACCGCTTGCGAGATTCTCGTAGAGAAATATTTTTAAGTTCAGGCCTTTCTCCGCACTCCATGATTCTCTCTACAGAATTAATAATCAGAGAGTCCACTGCAGGGTACGCCATCTAAACGAGATACCGCACGCTTTGCGACCGATACTCGTTATGAATAAAAGGAATAACACTTCCGAAAAATGGAAGCTTTTCGGGAGTATTTTGAAGTATGGCAATTTTAGCAAAGCTAAGCTATTTCATAATTCTCTTTCTCTAATTACATCTAAGACAGTACCGTCTCTATATTCAACAATGCACACAATTCGATCCTTTTCTTGAATTGGTTCAGGTATACCCGTTAAGCTTTCAGCTTTCAGCTGTAATTCTTCAATCGAAATCAACGGAAGACCTGCAGACTCTAAATCCTCCTTTAATTCATAATAGTGCCTATGTTTAGGGTTTATCGAAATGCCCAGTTCTGTAACAACCGCTGCAATTGTCTCCCCGGGTTCACATACTGTTTGAACCCGCTTTACTATTGTGGGAATTCTTCCACGTATAATCGGTACTGTAACAATGGAAATTGCGGCTGAAGCCGCAACATCTGGTCCTCCGCCCAATCCCCCATCATATTTCCGGTAATGCCGGTTAGAATATTAACATTGAATTCCGTATCTATTTCCAATGCTCCGAGTATACCAAAAATCCTCTTTATTAAGAAATCCCTCCCTTAGTAAAAGCATTGGCATAGTCTGCATTATCAATCTCAACAACGCCCGGACGAGTAGAAAAAGCTTTTGATGCAATTTCATCAAAAGACTGGCTGCACATAACCGACCGAACCAAACCTTTATCATACATATCTATAATCACCGAAGGAATACCGCCAAGTGCAAAAGCTTGCTTTTATCCCCCTCTCTTCCATCTTGGAAGCCAAATAGTTTGTTGTTGCAATCGATATTGCACCGGCTCCTGTTTGAAAAGAGAATCCGTTCTGAAATCGACGACTCGATGCTATTAAATCCGCACAACGCTTGGCAATAACCAAATCTCTGGGTCTCTTACTTTGACGTGTTGCTCCCGATCCGATTTTTTTCAGAATCACCCATCGAATCCACTTCTACAACATAATCTACATACTGTTGCGATATGCTCGTTGGAATGCAGGGATACTCAACAAGATTATCTGTCACAACCACCACACAGCGGGCATTCATCGCATCTGTAAAGGAATACCCCAATGCTCCGCACGCATTCTTCCCTATTTGTCCGGTACAATTCCCAAAATCATCCGCTGCAGAAGCTCCCGATAAACGCCACATCCAGTTTAAGCTCTCCCGCCTCAATAGCTCTTGGCCTGGAGCCGTGAGGACGTAAAATTACCGGCTCTTCCAGTGCTCCTTGCAAAAATCGCGTCCCCAATTCCCCCTGATTCCGCTCGCCTCAATTCTTGTAATTGTTCCATCCTTAATGAAATCAACTATAGATGATTCATCCAGGTTTACGACTGCACTGGGCGCAAAGCAAAGATTTTTTTATTCCCAGCTCTTTTATGACTGTTAATACTTGAGAGATAATCTTATCCCCTTCCCGAAAGCAATGATGAAACGATATCGTCATTCCATCCTTCAGCCCTGATGCCTCTACTGCTGTTCGTAAGTTTGGCAAAAGCTTCTTCTCTCGGGCTGTAATCTTCTCATAACTCTTTGGCTGACAACAGGATATGGAGAAGGAGGAGTAGAATAAGCATCTATATAAGGCTTCACGATATAATTTCCAATTTTATCCGGAAGCTCACGACCGATTCCATTAATCATGGCAAAAATTCCTCCTCACTTAACAGGCCTATCCTTCCCGCTTTTTGCAATGTACGTTTCGCTTGTTTTTCCATAGCTTTATCTATCATCACTCCTTCTAATAGTCCTACTCCTTTATTCTCATTTTTCAATTGAGTAAGCATTTCAAGGATTTTTATCGCTTTGGTGATTTCATCTTGTGTTGGCGCCAGAGCTTGATTGACTATCTCTATCTGAAAAGGATGTATACACGTCTTCCCGTCAAATCCTAAGTTTTTTTGTCATCAGTAAATCTTTTCTTAGACCTTCTCCATCACCGATATCCGCAAAAACGCTATCAATCGCTAAAATTCCCGCCGCTCGGCATGCGAGCAAGAGTTCATTCCTTGCATGAAATATTTCCCAACCATCTTTTAGTTCTTGAAGCGCCTATACTGCTTGTATAATCTTCCGCTCCGAGTGCCATTGCTTCTACTCTTGGAGCGGCTTTTTGCAATCTCTCTGGCATGAAGTATCCCTAAATAAGACTCAATATTGCACCAAATTTTAATCTCTTCTACAGGAAGCCCCGCTGCCTTCTCGATTGCCGTTATTTTTCTATCAACTGCTTCGATTTCTTCTACTCGTTCAACTTTTGGAATTCGAATCGCATCCGGTCTGGCCCTTACAATAGCTTCCAAGTCTTCATCTATTTCAGCAGAATATATTCCGTTCACTCTCACAATAACATATTTGTTTTCCGGTCTTTGCGCACGAAGCAGACAAAAAATCAGTTGTCTTGCCGCATCCTTTTCTGTCTTGGATACCGAATCCTCTAAATCATAAACAATACAATCCTCATCATAAAACATGGCTTGAACCATTCTTGAGGGGGCTGTTCCACCAACATATAGAGAACTTCTAAACACTCTTGGAGCTTGGCCATTCACTATTTTATTTACCGGCTTCCTTTTTTGAATGTCTCTTTTCCAGTCAAAATGTATTTCCGCGGCACGACAAATAGCCGTGAGACATCTTGCTTCAACAACGAAATCAAGAGCACCCTGATCCTGTACATTTAAAATAGCCCGCTCGATTTCCATCTCTTTCAACGTTGTATAAATCCTATTTTCAATAGCTTTTTCCAAACACTTTCTTTAGCGGACTATGTACATTAATTTCAATGCCCTCTTTCTGATTAGGAGATATATGTATTTGGATATCTCCCGAGTCCATCGTCCCGGCTACAGCTTCTTTTCTTCAATTCCAACATAATCACTCCCCAACACGAAAAAGCTCATTTTCCCTAATGAATGCATTAGAAATATAAGTTCATTTATCTTTTTACCAAAAACCCTGTCATGCATACAAAAAGGGGATATGAATAGGCATATCCCTCTTTGTGTTTTTAGCTAAGCGTTATTTTAACCTTTCAAAAATAATATCCGTTATCTTCTCTGCATAATCTTTTATATCTATTCCTTTGGTAAATTGCAGGCATGTCCCAGAAGGAAATCTTGTTTTTTCAATCCAATGATCCGGAATGTTATGTGCCCCATATTTAGCCCCCAGGATTGCTCCCGCGATAGCTCCAATGGTATCCGCATCACGCCCGAAATTACTTGCAACGATAACACCCTTTCGAAAATTATCGTGAACAGCTTTCAGACAGATGAATGAAGATGGCAGTGCCTCTGCTGTTGTCGCCCACGCAGATGTTCTTAATTCATCATGCAACTCCATCCATGCATCCAGAAGACTTCCTTCATGCTTTTCAAGAATACGATAGGCTTCCGTTAAATTCCTATACAGCCGGGACTCTTCCGGAATAACAGCCATTGCAGAATCAAGAATTTCCTCTATCGTACCGTCAACCATTGCGACCGCAACGGCTACCGCTACCGCCTGCGCTCCCCAGACCCCATCTCTGAAATGGCTTATTTCCGACTCAATACGAGCATATTCACTCGCCTTTACGGGGTCTCCCGCACATAAAATGCCGATTGGCCCAATCCTCATGCAAGCACCATCACTTTGATGAAAGGTATTATACTTCCCCGAGAAGGGGGACGAATCCCTTTTCTAAGGTTTTTGAGCAGCCTCCACTTCTGACGCTCCACCTCTTTTATATTCATCTTGGCTTACCACATCTTCCATCCAGGACTTAACACACTCTTCCATGGTAAGTTGTCCATGGCATCGAATGATTGTTTTTGCCGTAAGGAGGGCGAATTCCGTATCATCCGTACTCCAAGAGGAACCTTTATTGAAATCTGTAGTAACCTGATAATTCGCTCGATTGTCTGCCATTCTGGCCGCGTCACCAAATGAGTCGCCTATAGCAATTCCTATCAGGGCGCCATAGACTTTATCAAACACGCGCTCTTTGTCAGAGATGAATTCAGTTCTACTTAACATATTCTCTCCTAATCTCTCTTCACTAAAACCAAATGGTTTTATTTCCTATTTGAATTTCTCTGCCAGAATAGGCTCAAACGCATCACCGCCAGCTTTATTCCACTCCTGTACAAATTTATCAAAATCATCAACAGGACGTTCCCCACGCACTATATCGGAGGCGTATTCATTGTAAAGATTATTCATTGCATCCCACTGTGCCGCCATCTCTTCCGGAATCAACAAATTGTGATCCAAAACCATGTATTCCTTGACTTTGTCTAGGGAATCCTGCGCTGCAGCACTAAGTACCGGTTCCTTTAAGGAAGGGTTTTCGGGATTAAAATGATTGGTAGTATCCCAGAATCTTGCCCACCATCCGGCAAATGCATCCGTAAAAACAATAGTATTATCTTCAATCGTATATTGTTTACCTTCTACTCCAACCTTATCCAATATACGTCCTTCGGGACTCGCCATAAAAATCAAGAAGCGCTGCCGCAGCCTGCTTATGTTCATCGTCCGAGTTGGCATTTAAAAGCAAAAGCCTCTTCCTTCTTTCGTGACATCAATAGAAGTATAAGACTGAGATACCCCTTTTAGCCGGAGGGAAGAATCAAAAGTTCAGCCTCTTTACCATTCGTTTGAACACTCTTAGTGTTATATACCTGAATTACTCCACCGGCTGTTCCGCAAATAATTCCGGTTTTTTTCCATCATAGAATTTTTGTTCCATAACATCCCATGTGTCTGTCAAAAATTCCGGATCCAACAAACCATTTGCATACAGCTTCGCATAAAATGCAAGTTTTTCTTTCTCCGCTTTACTTGCCTTGGAAAAATCCACTTTCCATCTTCCTCTATGCAAGTTCCGGTCACCCCAAATGCATGGTTAAATATACTATTCAACCGATCCAAGGAACCATCCATATCTATGGCATACTTTACAAGCCCCTTTTTGAACCATTTCTTGGAACATGGCATAATAATTATCTACCGTCGGATCCGCTACAAGCGCATCATACGTACTTAGCTGTGCCGCTATATCCGAACGAATCGCCGGTGTTGATACACGAGGAGGTGCCAGCCATAGTAGATATGGATAATTTTTCATCTTTTCAATATTGGATTCATCCATCAAAGACGGGATATATTTTGCTTCCTTAATATAGGGGCGTCCAATCTTCAATCAAGCCTTGTGCAGAAACCGCCTGGTCTCCTCCCTGAAAAATAAATCAAATCCGCATCTACTTCTCCGTTCATAACCGCCAGTGGCATCGCTGTTTTATAGCTGTCTGCCGGTGGCTCCTCAAAAGGTAAGCTTAATGTACTGTCCATGTACAGCCATTTTTTTCTTCTATGGCCTTGGTTAGAGAAACAACATCTTCTTCATCCGGAAAGACATCCTTTATTACCACCTTTACTTCAACAGGCTCATCTTTCTTTCCAATCGCCTTCCACCCGTCCGCGTCGCTGGAAGCCTCCGTGCTCTCCTCTGCTTTGGATTCTGTTTCCGCCGGAGCTGTTGTCGATTTTTGGGAACTGCTTGCGCATCCTGCCAATGATACGGCAGTAAATGCAATTGCCATCATCATGGCAACACTTCTTGTTTTTTTCATCATTGTCCTCCTTTAATATCTTATCCTTTCACTCCTCCTGCAAAGATGTCCTTGTTATAGAACCTCAGTACAACAGGATAAATCAGCAAAATGGGAATGATTGCCACAACAATGGTTGAATATTGCAATGCAGTATAATCCAGCTTTGCCAGCGCATTGTAGTTCATAAGATTCTGCGTACCAATCAATGTTGTGATATCACCGGAAACTACAAACTTTCTAAGTATTACTTGTAAAGGCACTTTAGAAATCTTAGAAATATAAATACCCGAGCGGTAATACTCATTCCACCTAAGTACCGCATAAAACATGGTAAGTGTTGCTATTCCCGCCTCTGCAAGCGGAGAAATAATCTTCCATAAAAATCACAAAGTGTCCGGCCCCATCCATCTCAGCCGCTTCCGTCAATTCTCTGGGAACCGCTTCAAAGTATCTCATTAAAATAACAAGGTAGTATACATTTTACAGCCTGGGAAAGTATTACCGACCATTGACTCCCATAAGTCCAAGCTTCCGAATAACAATATACTCAGGAACAATACCGGGATCGAAAAGCATCATAACTATAAAGAAACTCATCAAAAACTTCTTGCCTACAAGTTTAGGGCGGGTCAAAACGTAAGCAGCAGTGATTGTCAGCGTCATATTCAGTAAGCTCCCTATCAATGTTATAAATATGGAATTAAATATTGAGGGAACAAAATTTTTATTGCCAAAAATGACCTGATAATTAATCAGAGAAAAAATCCTCTGGGAATGATTTCCAAGCCGGACATTTCTGTCGAACGCATAGGGTCAGATAACGATCTTGCCAGAATATGCAGTAACGGAATAAGCATTGTTAAAGTAAACAAAAATAAAACTGCCGCAAGAAGAAGCTGTCCAATTCCATAATGTTTTTTTCTCATTTTTACCACACCCCTTTACCGGTCATTTTTTTGGATATGATATGAGTTATATAAACAAGAATCACTCCTACCGTTCCTTTTAATAAGGAAATCGCGGTTCCAATAGAGTACTGCGCATTTTCAATACCAATTCTGTTAATGTATGTGTCCAGAATATCAATGGAACTGTTTACCGCCGCATTTGAAAAAAATTATAAACTTGATCGAAACCTGCGGACATAAAAACCTAAATTCAGAATAAACATGGTTGTCATCGGCACAAGTAATTCAGGTAGGACCACATAGAGGATAATGTCTTTACGATTTGCGCCATCTATCTTCGCGGCTTCCGTTAAGGTTGCATCAATCCCAATAATGGTTGTGAAGTAAATAATAGAATCCCATCCGAGACTCCTCCACCCCTCACAAATCATTAAAATCCACCGAATGGCCTTCTTACTCGTCAATAAATCTACAGGTTCTAAACCAAAAAAATCCGCGAATTTCATTTAATCCTCCCTGGCTTTGACGGAGCCAAAAAGGAGAGCCAGATTCCCGCAATTACGACCCAGGGAAAGAAAATGCGGAAGATAGGAAATAACCTGAACATACTTCCTAAACGAATAAGAGCGAAGCTCTGTCAGCAGCAAAAGCAAACAGCACAAAAACGGAAACAAAAAGAACATACTTCATAAAAGCTGATAATCAGCGTATTCTTGAGAATGTCAAAGAATGCAGGTGTAGAAAAAATAATCTTAAAATACTTCATGCCAGCAAAAGACCAAGCGCCTTTCGCCTTGTAATCATAAAATGCCAATCTCATGTTTAATATTGGCCATACTCGGAATATACAAAAATATAAAATCGTAGGAAGTAACATAAGGTAAAGAATCCAGTCTTTCTTTATTTGCTTCCAACGTTGTACTCGGAAACTCACATTATCTCTTGATTGCATTTTTCACCTCTAAAGCCGATTAGTGGATCTCTTTTATTCAAAAAGAACTGTTCTTTAATATCACTCACCCAAACATTTAGGTTTTATTTTCTCAAATAGAGAAACCGCTTTCTTTATTCCCATACTATAGCAAAGCCGAAAATATCATGTCAATATGCACAATTTTTTTATTTATAACTCAAAAAAATATAGTCATTTTCTTGTCTTTGTGGTTTCACGAATCACCAATTGAGGTTCCACGACAGTATGTGCCAGTGTCACCTTTTTCTCCTCTAATTGCATGAATCAACTGCTCCGAAAGATGGTAAGCCATATCATAATGCGGTTTAGAAATGGTTGTAAGTGGCGGATGAAAGACAGAAGAAAGAGCAATATTATCAAATCCTATAACTTCTTTATCCTCTGGGACCCTAATTCCTCTCTCCGTCAATTTTGAAACGACGCCAATGGCTATTAAATCACTCCCCGTCATGACGGCATCAAACTCTACCTCTTTCTTTTAACAAAAGTTCTATGGCTTCTCCTCCAAACTCAACAGTATAGTCTCCATACAGTACCAAATCCGGATCAAATTTTTATCTTGGCTCTTGAAGTGCTTTCTTATATCCTCTAAGTCTCTGCATTGCTCCCGAAATTTCCGCTTTTCCTTCCAAATAGGCTACTTTTTCCTTGCCTCCGGACAAGAGATAGTTCGTCGACATAAATCCGCCACTTTCATTATTACCTGTAATACTCACCACACTGAGAGAACTGTCAAACGATCTTCCCAAAAGCCCTAATGGTACCTTATATTTTTTTGAAATCTTCCAAGAATATACTATTACTCACGCCCGAACAAAGAATAATTCCGTCCACCCTATTATCAATCATACGAAGAAGCTGTTCCGCTTCCTTCTCCGGATTATAGTCCGAATTTCCCAAAATAACCGAATACCCAACCGAATCCATATAATCTATAATGCCGCGTATAACCTTGGGATAAAAGAAATTAGAGACATCCGGCACGATAACCCCTACAGTTGAAGATCTCGCAGTTGCTACCCCTCTGGCCAATATATTCGGACGATAATTTAATTCTTCTATTACTTTTTGTACTCTTTTTCTTGTTTCTTCGCCAACACCTTTCGTTTTATGATTTATAACTCGAGATACTGTTGCCTTTGAAACATTACAAATACTGGCAATTTCCTCTATACTGTATTTATTAATATTTTTCTCATGAAAGCTCCTTTTTCTTTGCATGAATTCACTTGAAAATCATTTTTTTCAAAGTTTATAATCCGAGTAACCGGTTACTCTAATTATAAGGATTAAAACCAATACAGCACAATCTATTTTTCATTTTTCAATATCCATTCAATACAACGATATATAAACAACATTCCAAGGAGGAAGAGAATGGTCAATAATTATACAGAAAAGGTATACGCCGGTTTCCCGGGCATGAATATCGGTATTCGTTTAGGGGGCACCCGTAGAACCTACGATTTGGACCTATGATAGAATCCAAAAAACTTATGGAGAAATCCATAATTACATCAAGGAATACAAAAATTTCGCGGCAGATGACGACGCAAACGGTCCGGTATTCTTTCTCCGTGCTCTTCTTGACGATGCCGCAAACAGGGAATATTGAACCGCAGGATATTGCCAGAGCTTGGCTTAACTACACACGAGAAGGCAAAGGAATGTTCTGGTGGGAGGATACGGTATAAGCACGGAACATACCGCTTATTTGAATCTTAAATCTGGCATCCCCGCTCCGCAATCCGGTTCTATAGAGCAAAATGGGATTGTCCTCGCAGAGCAAATCGGAGGACAAATTTTTATCGATACATGGGGATTTGTCAATCCCGGAAATCCCGGAAAAGCAGCCGATTACGGAGAAGCCGCAGCCAGTGTTAGTCATGATGGAAACGGTATTTATGGGGCTCGATTTATGTGTGCCGCAATTTCACAAGCATTTATCTCTTCTGATATTCTCCAAATCATAGAAACCGGTTTAGCGGAAAATCCCCCAAAACTGTACCTACTATAAAATCGTAGAGTCCGTCATGGCGTTCCATAAAAAATCCCCTAAAGACTGGAGAGACTGCTACCGGTATTTAGTCGAGGAATGGGGGTATGATCGTTATCCGGGGAGTATGCTCACATCATCCCCAATGCTGGTGTATGCATTATGGCTTTGTTATATGGGGAGGGGCACTTTGATAGAACTATAGAAATTGCAACCATGGCAGGCTGGGATACGGATTGCAATGCAGGAAATGTCGGCTCCATACTTGGTGTCTTTTGCGGTTTAAAGGGAATTCCGCAAAGTACCGCTCGCCCATCAATGATGGAATTGTACTCTCAGGCATCTCCGGCTATTTGAACAATCTTATTATTCCTGATTATGTAAATGAGTTGGTTCAACTGAGGATATCGTCTTTCCGGAGAAAAACTTCCTTCGAATAACAGGGCATATCATTATGATCCGAAAAATCAATCCATTTTGATTTTTGAACTCCTGAAAGCACTCATAATATCCGTATTTCCGACCCCTACCTCTGTCGTATACAGCAAACAGAAGATAAAGCATTTTCCGGGAAAGGCTCTCTTTCTATTTTTAGTTGATCGCTTTGTACGCGGTAACCAGTGTCGCATATTTTATAAGCCCTTCTATAGTCGTGATGAGTTTTCCGACGAACGTTACAGTCCGGCCTTTTCTCCCACTGTTTATAGCGGTCAAATCATGTCCTTTCAACTATTCTTAGAGCAGTGGACAGGAAATGAAACTCCCGGAATTGCGCCATATGTACGAACTGCATATGATCACGAAATCCTAATGGGGAGATACTCAAAGCTCATTAACAATCAGTGGGTAGGGATTCATTTCACCATCCCCGATACAAAGGGACGCGTTATAGATGAAGCGGGCTTTATTCTCGAAGGTTATTCTCCGGCTTCCATGAAAACCTTGGGCATGATCTACTTGGACGAGTTCTCGATTAACGGCAAAGCAAACTACACCATTGACACAAACTATTGTCATAAAGAGTTTGCAACCATCTCCCCTTTTACTACAGATCATGGAGCTTGGGATCTGTATCATAATAAGCTCCATTTAATGTGTAACGAACCGGCAATGGCTTATTGCGGTAATTATTACACAAGTAACTATCGTATCTCAGCTACTGTAACTCCACTTCACGACAAAAGCCATTTACTTTTCGTTAGAGCCCAAGGTGCCAAGAGAAGTTATTATGCCGGTTTTAATGGCGAAGGAAAAATTATAATAGGAAAATGACTTTGGCTTTTCAACACTGGCAGAGGGAATTTTATATGGTCCTTTAATCATGAATACCTATTTGCAATTGAAGTAAATGGAAATGAAATACAGTTTCTTATTGACGGAAACCAAGTCCTACAGGTTGAAGACAGCAGTTTTATACGGAATGTTCGGATGTGGTTCCATTGGTAGCTGGAAGATCTGCTTTTAGTGAATTTCATTTGAAGAAATTTAACGGAATTATCTTATGGTGAATTTCGACTTCATTTATTTTTATTAAAGACCTTTAAACCCTATACCATAGAGCTGAAATAAATATTTATCTCCTTTTTAAATGAGTGTCACTAAACCGTGACACTCATTTAAAGTTAATTCTGTGATAGCTCAATTCACTATATTACTAATTTTCTTCCGCTTTCTTACCACATCCATAATGCTGCTGTCTCAGCTCGATAATAGCGAACTACCTTATCTTCGAATTCCAGCTTTTGCCGGCTTTCCGCAGATTTTGTAGGCTACATATCCCGTAATTCTTCAATGCTTTTTATCGGAAGCTTTAGCGGCTTTAGCAGCCTCCAAAAAGCTCCGGACGATTAGGGTTAATGGCAATGCCATGGTCGGTGACAACCACATCCACAGTTTCCCTGGGGGTGGTAACGGTAGTTACCTCATCTCGAATAGTAGGAATTCTTCCTGCACCAAGGGCGTGATGACAATGAGCATTTTGCGCCGGCAGCCGTATCCGGATGTCCGCCCTGAGCCATTAATTCTCCTTCGAGCTCATCACCACATTGCGGTGAAAATGGATATCCGCCTCCAGTCCTAAAATCACAAAGTCCAATTTTGATTAACCACAGCACCTTTACAGAATGGATCCGCATATTCCTTGGTGCTGATGGAAAAATGCCTGGATGGGAAATCAGATTCTCGATAGAAGGTAAATCAAAGTCCTGGGTATCCAAAAGACAGGAAACCAAACCCTCATCCAATAAATCGCACATGGGCTTGGACATTACCTCCGGCACCAAAGCCCATATGACTGTTCTTCTCCGCATTTTCTCCGAAAGACACAGTGCCGTGGCACTGGCTGCTCCCGCCGATACCGGTTTGAAAGGTGAAGCTCTCACTGAAATAAGGGGTAGCGGAAATGAATTCTTGCACAGCTTCCGCCATCATCAGCTTTTCTTCTATCCGTCACAGGACGGGCTGCCCCGGTAGCAATTTTGTCAGGGTCTCCAATAGCACATCTACCTTTAGCACATAATCCACGTTCGTCATAGCTGATATCTGCCGGAAAATTCGGAAAGGGTACAGAGACAATCCGTTAAAACCACCACATATTCGGCATACTCCGCATCAATGGCGGAGTAGGAGAGTACACCGCAGTTGCTGTTTCCGCCCGTCCCCGGCAATTTCCGTATTCATCACAACTCGGGCCTGATGAAGGCAATGTCGATTTTCGTTTCTCCGGTTTCTATAGCCCGAACCCCTTCCGCCATGCGGGAACGAAGAATGAGCGATTCCCTGTAATTTACCCTCACTAATGGCTTCTCCGATTTTTCCCCGAACTCCGGAGCTTTCGATATGGGTTACGGTACCGTCTTCCAGCATGGGGAACGAGCTCGTCCTGTGCTTTGGCTAGGGAGCTGGCACAGATGGTAATGTTCTTAAAGCCCATCTCATGAATAGCCTGCATAACCTGCGCTAGCCACCGTGTCTCCTTCCGAAAAATGATGGTGAAAGCTGATGGTCATGCCGTCATGGGCGTTGCATTTTCGCAAAACCTCCTGCAGATCTTTCTCCAGTTTACTGCCCTCGCCACCGATTCGTGCTCTCGCTTTTACTGCTGTCTTTCGTAAGTATAGTCGTTAAAATGTCTGGCTTCCTGAAATACCGTTTTCCCGGTTTCCGCTAAAAACCGCATCCGGGATATCTCCCCACTGCATTAATCATTTTGTACCTCCTCCAAAGCGCCTGCAGCCTTTGCGTAAAGAGCAAGGATTCTTTTTTGCCCCGTCATAAAAGGCGATGTCATCATTTTCCCGTCCACGGTAAATACGCCGATGCCCTGACTTCGTTTCTCATCAATTTCCTGTACTACTTTTCGGCAAAGGTATTTCCTCCGCACTTGGCGTATAGACAGCATGCACAACGGGAATCTGTCTTGGATTTATAATGGACTTTCCGTCAAAGCCCATGGTGTGAGATCAGCTCCACTTCCTTCCGGAAGCCTTCCATATCCTCCAGATTGGTATAGACGGTATCAAAGCACTGTATTCCTGCGGCTCTGGCGTGAATAATCATCAGTTGTCTTGCGCCGCTAAAGCTCTACGCCGCTTCCGCTGATTCCGGTATGTAAATCCTTGGTATAATCTCCTGCAGAAAGGGCTACCAGCGAAAAAGCCTGTCCGAGGCATGGCAAATTTCCTTCCAAATGTACCACGCCCTTTGCAGACCTCGATGGCTGCCATAAGAAGGGTGCTTCCCGGGAGCCACACCGGCTTCTTGCTCCACCTTTGCTACTTCCGCTTCTACCGTAAGAACATCCTCCTTGGATTCCGTTTTCGGAATGCGAATGCTGTCACAACCGGCAAATACGGCGCAGCGAATATCCTCCTTCCAAAAGGGAGTATCGATTCCGTTAATCCGCACCACTTTTTCTGCATTTTGGTAATCTACTTTTTAAAGCATGAAAGAGGGTAAACCTTGCAGCATCCTTTTCTCCAAGAGCAACAGCATCTTCCAGATCGAAAAATCAAGGAGTCCGCTCCGTAGATATAGGGATCCTTTAAAAGATTCGGTTTCTGTGCGTTCCAGAAACATCATGCTTCTTCGCAGACGATTTTTATGATTCATAGAGCAGATTCCCCCAAGGAATATTTCTCCGTTTTTATCCTGACTGCGGTAAACAGCGGCCTGTAATCTTGCCACAAGGATGTGGTCAAGGCGCCCATGTCCTCTACCTCCACGAGGGCATCCTGAATGCCCATTTTTCGTAGGTACAGATGAACCAAAGCGACCATTCTGTCTCCGTACTCGTAGATCACTTTGGACTTAAGCTGCACTGTTCTGCCGCCGCTTCCTTTGGAAACGGTTACTGATGCAATCACATTTCTCCGTGGTGCCGGCACTAGCTGTTTTTGATTTCCATAACGACTCCTTTCTTCCTCCTTCACCCTCTCCGCCTTT